>ERZ1673738.4938-NODE-4938-length-12723-cov-3.383328_pt1 | contig 12723 bp, 17 predicted proteins | sample MGYA00580198_ERZ1673738 | MGnify/ENA primary metagenome ERZ1673738 (study PRJEB41218, sample SAMN15661784) | gut metagenome | host: Homo sapiens | place: Canada: London | collected 2015-08-20/2019-03-30 | study: EMG produced TPA metagenomics assembly of... | reverse complement strand
CTAGTTGTTGGCCAAGCATATACTAATGCTACAAGTTGAAGCGTTTTATTTATTTTTTGCTCTAATTGTTCAAAACTCCAATAAATATTATCTTCTAAAACTTGGCCTATTCTGTTTTTAATTATTAATAATATTTTTTTGCTTTTATAATCTATTTTAAGATTAAAATAATATCTATTTGAAATTAGAGTCGATGCTGAAGTAATAGATACATTTAAAATATTTTTATTTGTTTCTTTATCTGGATATCCATATCTCATACATAACTCTTTCATTTCTATTCCGCTTGGTTTTAAATTAAATAATGTAGTATAAGAATTTGTATATCCTAATTTTGTTTTGATTTCAATTCCGTTATAATCTGGCATATCTAAATTATCTTCTTTTTTTCCTAGAAGATCTTCTAAAGTCTTTCCTACTCCAGTATAGCCTTTTCTTGCAGATTTTACATATCCAAGTGCTCTTATTTTTTTAAATTCTTCATTTAATAATTCTAAATTTTTTGTTTGCATTTTTCCTCCATCAGGAAATTATACTACAATATTTATTTTCTTTATGTCGAAGTTTGTCTATCTGTTTTTTAAACATTTAAAAAGCAAGAAATCATTTTTAATTCTTACTCTATGTTTTCTTATTTAATTAATAAATATTTTTCTAAGTTTTCACAATAAATTTTTAAAATGTAATTATTCTCTGTTTTTAAATAATTTATGTTATCCTTAAATTCAAAGCCTCTTATTTGACTTTTATCTAATTCATAAACCATTTCATATTTAGGTTTGTAGGAACTCATTATGATAGGCCAGTATCTAAAATCAAATCTATTTATATCTTGAAATAAAAGAAGCCTTTTATTTGTTATACATATAGCTAAAGTGTACTTATTATCTTCAGCATAAACTAATATATCTTCTAATGTGATAATAATATGTTCATTTTCTTTTAATTCTATATTGGCTAAATTTATAATAAAAGAGCACCTCTTCTTCTTACTTTTTACTATAAAATTATAAAATATAAAACGATACTCATAATTAAAAAAATAATATAAGATCTAGCAGAATTCTGGATATTAATATTTTCATCTTTACTAAATGCAAAAACTAATAATATAATCCACCCTATTATAGGAATTGAGAATACAATTTGGTATCCTAAATATCCCCACATAGTAATTGGCTTATATTGCTCAGGAATATTTTCTTCGCTTATTAAATAATTCCATATTTCTCTTTTGATTTCCACAATTATAGCAAATATTAGACCCTTTTCTTATCTTTTCTCCGCATTTCTCACAATACATATAATCCTACACTCACTTTCATTTGTTTATTCTTCTTTAAATTCTATTATTTCTAATAAGTCTTCAGCATCAATTTTATGCATCTTTTTATCACTATCAAAAGAAATATATCCTTTATTTTCTTCATAGTAATAAAAAGCAATACTAGTTATTATTTTATTTTTCTTATCTAATAGCTTTAAACGATATTCTGGAAGTCCTTCATATGTAATGATTTCTTCTGACTCTGACTCTTTATAATTTGAAATAATTTCGATTATATTATCAATGTCTTTTTTATTGGTAATTTCTTTTTCTTTTTTGGGATTTTTTATAGGATCACCTGTAGTTATTTCATTCACTATAATTTTTTTAGTTTTGGATAATTCATCTGTTTTAATAAATGTTAAAAAAAGAATGATTGCAATAATTAAAACAATACAAATTATTGATATCAATATTTTCTTTTTCATAACTCCTCCTATTTCTTAGTTTCATTATACCATACAGAAAATTTATTTTCTATTAAAATAAAAAAATAGAGCATCACTACTCTATTATAAATATTTTTCTAACAATTCTGTTAAAGTTTCGGCATTTCTATAACCAAAGAAGCCTTCTACTACTTTTCCATCTTTAATAACTACTGTTGCTGGTGTAAAGCCATTTTCCACAAATAAATCTCCTAATTTACCTTTTTCGCCATTTGCTGTTGCTTCAATTGTTATTTTATCTGTTAATTCTTTTACTTGTTTTAATAAAGCTTTTCCTTCATCGGTATTTTTCTTTTTACTATCCCTAATATCAACAATCGTATTAACATCTAAATAGTTCGTAGTAAATCCTAAGTCTTCTTGTACTTCATTTAATACTGGTACAAATTGACGACAATAAGTACATGCACTACGTCCCATGTATAAAACATGAGTTCCTTTTTCATCAAATAACGCTACTGCTTCTTCTAAATCTACTTCATTCATTTCACTTACATCATATTCTGTATCACTTGTTGCACTTCCGCCTGTTGTTCCCTTATTAGTAGTTTCAGTTGTTGTTCCTCCATCTTTAAAATACAATCCAATAATTAAAATAAACATAATGATAAAACCTAGTATCACAATAAATGTTAGATTCTTAATTTTTTCTTCCATATTTGTTCCTCCTCATAAATACGTAAAGTATTATACCTTTATTTCTTAAAAAAAGCAAGTCTTTTCCACTTGCTTAGTCCACTACTGTTGCTGTAACATTATTTTTTTTCTCATCGTATTCTAATTTTACTTTTTTATCATTAAAATTTTTAGATGAATCAGTTGGGTCTGTTAAAACACCAGATTCATTTCCTGCTAAATATCCAGCTTCTATCAAATCATCTACACTAATATATGTTGTATTTGTTTCTTCAAACAATGTTGTATTTGCTAAAGCATAGTCCTGTGCTTGTACTTCAATTAAATATTCTACCTCTTCTATTGCTTCATTTTTATCTATTGCAAAAGCATATGACGTATGATTAATTGTTATAAATGCTACTATCCCTAATAATACAATTACTACTAATATCTCTATTTTTGAATATCCTAACTTATTCATTCCTTTACCACCTTGCATAAGTATATCATAAGTATTTCTTTTTTTAAAGAGATTTTATCTTTCCGAGCTTTGATTTTTAGAATTTTTTGGAAAGTTGACATTTATTTTGTAAACTCTTTGATTACCTGATATTCCTTCACTAATTTAGCTAAATTAAAAGTCGCATTTGCAGGACTAGTACTCGGAAGAACTACAGATGAAATTTTAATATCTTGCATATATTTTTTGTATAAGTTCGCTGCTGTTTTTCCGTTTAAAAATATTATTTTTATTTCTGATGAGTTTAAAATTTCACTAATATCATTAGGCACTACTTCTTTTATTGAAGCATCACTAGATCCTTTTATTTCGCAGGAAGCACACACATCAAATAAAGCAATATGATTTTTCTTTAAAAATTCTTGTTTATTTTCAATTGGTTCATCAAAAATAATACTTAATACTTTCCAAAAACGATTTTGAGGATGAGCATAATAAAATCCGGCTTCACGTGATTTGATACTGGGAAATGAACCTAATATTAATACTTTGGAATCCTTATTATAAAAAGGTTTTATTGTGTGATATTCCATAACATTTTAAAAAGATAAGATTATTTCTTATCTTTCATAACCTCCATTAAAGTAGTACCAAAAGTTGCTATATCTTGTAAATTAGCCGGAATAATTAATTTAGTTGATTGACCATCTGCTACCTTACTTAGTGCTTCATAACTTTTTAGAGTTAATACTGCTCCATCAGCTTTCGCATTTTTTAAAAGTTCAATACCTTTTGCTTCTGCCTCTTTTATTTTTAACATTGCTTCGGCTTTTCCTTCGGCTATTCTAATAGCACTTTCTGCCTCCGCTTCCGCTCTTAAAATAGCGCTTTCTTTTTCTCCTTCAGCAATTAAAACACTAGATTTTTTCTCACCTTCTGCTTGTAAAATCTTTTCTCTTCTTTCTCTTTCGGCACGCATTTGCTTTTCCATCGCATCTTGAATATCACGAGGTGGTAAAATGTTTTTTACTTCAACACGATTTACTTTAATGCCCCATGGATCAGTTGCTTCATCTAATATAGCACGCATTTTACCATTAATGATATCTCTACTTGTCAAAGTTTGATCCAATTCTAATTCACCAATAATATTTCTAAGTGTCGTTGCGGTCAAATTTTCAATCGCACTTACAGGAGCATCTACTCCATAGGTGTATAATTTAGGATCCGTTATTTGATAATAAACAACTGTATCTATTTGCATAGTTACATTGTCTTTTGTAATTACTGGTTGTGGTGCAAAATCCTTTACAGTTTCTTTTAAACTTACTACTTTTGAAACCCGATCAACAAATGGTATTTTTACATGCAATCCATTTTGCCATGTTGCATGATAACTCCCTAATCTTTCAATAACATAAGCTTTTGCTTGTGGTACAATTTTAATATTTGGTATGATTAAAATAACAATTAAAACTAAAATGGCAATTAAAAATTCCATTATTCTTCACCCTTTCTTACAATTAGTTTTACGCCATCAATACGTTCAATGATGACTTCTTCACCTACTTTTATTAATTCATTACTGATGGCACTCCATCTTTTACCATCCACTTTTACTTCCCCTATTTTTGTTTTAGTGATTTCCTCAGTTACTATTCCTTCCATACCAATCACACGATCTAGGTTTGTACTTTCTTTTTTGTTTGTTAATTTCTTTACTAGATATGGTCTTGTTAACAACATTAAAACAATACCTAGACATACAAATATCGCAAATTGAATATAAAATGAATCAATTACAAAAGATGTAAATAAACTTACGATGGCACTCATAACAAACCAAACGCTTACTAAGTTTACTGTTGCTACTTCTAGAAATGTTAAAAGAATAATAATGATTAACCACGCTACCCACATATACTTCACCTCTTTTATTTCATTATACGTTAAGATACCTAAAAATACAATCTATTTTCTTAAAATATGTTATAATCTTTTTAGGTGAGATTTATGTTCGGACGTATGTTATTCATTGGATTAAATACAAATGATAGAAATGTAATTAAAAAATTGATTCAAGAGTGTCATATTGGTGGATTTGTTCTTTATTCTAAAAACTATCATAATTATGAAGAAATGGTCGACTTAATTCATTTTATTAAGCACTGTGCTTCTTTAGAAAATTATGTTATTTTAATTGGAATTGATCAAGAAGGATACCGAGTAAATCGCCTTCCTAAAGATTTTATTAATTTAAGAAGTCCCTATTCTTTACACAAAGACTTAGGCGGATTGAAAACACATGCTAAAATTATTGCAAATATTCTTTCCTCTTCTGGTATACAAATAAATTTTGCTCCTGTCTTAGATATTAAAAGATTTTCTGATCAACACTCTATAGGAGATCGGACTTTTGGCGATGATTATCAAACTGTTACTCAAAACACGATTCCTTATTTTAAAGAATTTGAAAAAAATAATGTCTTAGCTGTTGTTAAACATTTTCCTGGTCATGGAGCAACTTCAATTAATTCGCATTATTTTTTTCCTATTATTTGGAATACTAATCAGTTATTTAAAGAAGACGTTATACCTTTTAAAGAAGCTATTGACAATGATATTGACGCTATTATGGTAGGACATTTTATTATTCCTAAATTTAGTGGATTAGTTCCTTCTTCTCTTTCTTGGCGTACAGTTCAATATTTAAGAGACGATTTACATTTTGAAAAGTTAATTGTGACAGATGATTTTCAGATGGGATTATTTAAATTTTGTAATAAAGCTAAAGTTATAAAAAAGGCTATTAATAGTGGTTTTAATTTAATTTTAATCAAATATTATGATCGATTCTTTCTTGATTACAACAAACTTTTAAACTATCAAAAGAAAAAGAAATTAAACGATGATTTTGTTCAATATTCTGTTCAGTTAATTCAAAATATTATAAATAAATATCATATTACCAATGAATTATACCCTTCTACTTTGGATATTTCTAAAATAAATGAACAGATTACTCAATTAAACGAAAAAGTGTAATATCATAAAATACTGGAATTTTTTCTCCAGTATTTTTTTAATTTAATTTTAACAAATGTTGCCAAGTATACATTTTGGCAGATACTTTTCCATCTTGATATTTACTAGCTAAACCTACATCACTTTGATACTTTTTAATGCAGGCTTTCATGTCCTTACCAAACTCACCATCTACTCCACAGCTTCCTAAATCATAGCCTAGACTTTGTAAGTAAATTTGAAGTGGTTTTACTGCTTTATGATTCCAACCTGTTCCTGTGGAAATCGTTGGGGTTTTTGATAAGGTTTCAGACCCTGCAATACCATCAACATTTGCACCAATTACACTTTGTAAATCTCTAACAAAAGTAGTGTAATTATCATTATCTTTATTAAAAGGATTTTCATTTGTTAAGTATGGTAATGGATCTATATATCCTTTTTTATAAATGGCAAAATGTAAGTTATTTCCTGTAGCATTTCCTGTTTTACCCATAGTAGCTATTACTTCTCCTTTTACTACATTATCACCTTTTTTTACTTTAATTGATCCTTCTTTTAGATGAAAATAGCGATGCTCTATTCCATTAGTTGTAATAGCAATCCAATAGCCACCACCACTAGAGTCATATCCAACATAAGTTACTGTTCCGTTTTCAATCGCTACAATATCATCTACCCCATTTGCTCCTACTAAATCTATTCCATTATGGCTAGATCTATTTTCATTTCTGGTTTTATAATCACTAGTTACATAGTGCTTTCCACCTTTTAAAACATTATTCTTCACGTTCAGTAGTGCCATCAATATCCTCCTCTCCTATAATTCCTTCTAATGTTTCATAGATTTTCTTTGGTAGAGGAAGACCCATTTTACACCAACATTTTAAAATAATTAATCCTTCATGAGCAATAAAGAAATAAATTACTAATGTTCTTATTGCTTCACTACTTCCCATGATATTATCTAATAATACGGATAATGATACGACCATTAAATAACCTAGACTACGTATTAATCCTTTTAAGCCTACTAATTTATTCATCTTATGACAAAATACCACTTTACACCAACCTGTAATATAAACATATAACATTACAATTAATAAAACAATAATTGGCTTATCTATTCCTCCTAATAAGTAAGAGAAAACATTATATATATGTTCCATAATTCTTCCTCCTACTTATTATATGAGTTTTATTATAGTAACGAGTTGGCGATTGTAATATCTTTGATATTGATATGTGTTCTTGAATTCATTATAAAAAGAACTAGCATAATTTAATTGCGTTAGTTTTTAAAATTAGATAAATCTTCTTGTTCTTAAAAATATAATTTATTCTCCAATATTAAATCCTATTTTTATTTTACCATCAATTACTATATTTTGTTTAATTTTGCATATTTTTTGTCTGTTTTTATATTTAATCATATGGAATATTTGAAAAAACACTACTCCAATTTTCATTTATCATATTTTCTGTAATCATTCCATAATCGAATTTTTTATATTCATTTTTTGATGATGTAAAATAATAATTGTAATAAACATCATAGTATGTTGTTATATATAAATAAAATGCAATATAGTCATTTCTTCTACCAACAATTGAAAGATTTGTTTTTACAAATATTTCCACAATATCTTTGGTTGGTAGGTTTTCTATCTTTTTAGAAGTACACACTTCAATTCCATGATAATCATATTTATGATCATCAGCATTAGAACACCAAATATTTTTTCCTATTCTATCTAATTCTGGATATTCTATAAAATAATTTACTAATTCATTTAAATATTCTTCATTTTCTTGAAAATACTCTAAACGTTTTTCTTTGCTTTCATATTCCATAGCTTTTTTATCAATAATATTCTCTTTAAGACCATCACCTAAAAATATCACTATTATTGTTATTGGAAATATAAGTAATGCAATTATTAGAATTATTATACTAACAATCATTATTTTCTTTTTATTTGTTTTTAAAAATTGCATCATCTTTTATTGCCTTTATTTTCTAATTCTAAAATTATTTTTATCTCTTTTTTCATTCTTTTTAGTTCCATCATTTCAAATCCTTTTATTTCATTTGCTATATATATCTTTTTTCCTCCAAATGATACTCCTACTGGTAAACTAAAATATCTGATATCTTGGTCTAATCCTTCTATAAAACTATTAAAATATGAAGTTATTCTATCTACACTTATGATATATGTTACATATAAACTTCGATACATTCTGTTTTGCATTTCTTTTAAATCTTCTTCCATAATAGGAACCATTTTATTATCATATAAATCATTATATACATCTTCTGTAAATTCTTCTGTTTTAAAATCTATAATATAGTGTTTATTCTTTTTTATTACTTTCTTATATATTTTCAGGTTTTCTTCCCTATATATTTCTTGATAATCATTTAATAATATTCTCTTATTTAGATAATTACTAAAATCAAGATAATTATCTTGTTTTAATAAATACTTATCTGGTTTAGGTGGCTTAATGTTGCCAAATAGCATCATCATAATTCCAGGTAAACCAAAAAGAAACAGTAAAATTAAAGGTAACGTATTTATTATTGATTCTGCAAAATCATTTAAAGGATTAAATCTCTCATAAATGTATACAATAAACGTAGAAATCATAATTATAGCAGTAGTTCCTAAAGAAACTTTTATATATCTAATTTTAAAAATATCACTTGTTTTTTTATCTATTATTTTAGTTAAAAAGTAAAAAAATAACAAAATTGCTATGATAATTAAAAGTGTTATTGTGGCTTTTTTACTTAGTAAAATATTTATTAAATATATTAAAATCATTAACCCAAAAAATATTTTTATGATTAAATTGAAAACTTTTTTACTTAGAACTTTTTGCAACAGTTCTATAATAATTAGCATTACTATTAATATTATTATATCTTCCATGTTATCACTACCACTCTTTATCAATATTCATATTAAATACAGTATACCATATTATTTTCTGTTTGTTCAAATATTATCTTGTTATTTTTTTTCAAAGAAAAAGTTTCAGTTATTTTTTCTGAAACTTTTTACTTCTGTACTATATTTTATGTCTCCTTCACTTTTATTATTATACAATATCATAAATGGGTAATACGGAATTGTCCAAAATGTTATATAATTCCTTTTTATTAATGTTTTTTTGCATATTAATTCCTTTTCATTTTGATATATTTTTAATTTTGCCATCTTTTTTCCAATACTATTGTTTCCAATTAAGCAATCTTTTCTAATATACATATTGAAAAAAGCAATTAAACCAGTTATTCCAATGAATATATCTATAAATATTCCATTAATAAAATAATCTATAATCCCTAAAGGAATTAGAACAATATAACCAATTGTGGCAAAATCTATTATTGCCGCAAATAGTCTTCTCAATTTCACAAAAAAACGCTCCTTTTAATTAATGTTAATTTCCTATATTAATCCCACTTTCTGCATTAGTATGATAGCCAAACCAAAGTCCTCCTTCTATTTCAAATACAAAAGATTTTTTAACACTTGTGTAAATTTCTTTTACTTTCTTTGTAACTTTGTTTGCTACCGATTTTACTTTTTTGACAGCTTTACTTACCACTTTACTTACTTTTTTCGCTGCTTGAGTAGCTTTTTTCTTTACCCATTCCAAGCTTTTTTAAAAAATCTTCCTTCTTCATCTGAATTATTTATTGAATTATTACTTGCATATAAATATAAGTTATATCCTAGTATATCACTCGTTAAACCTAAATAACTATCAGCATTAATAAATCTTCCCCACTCTGGATTATAATATCTACTATTTAAATAATATAACTTTGTTTCATTATCATAATAGTATGATCTATATCTAAAAGGTTTATGTAATCTATGTGGGACATCATATATTACTTATCTTTTTTTGAATCTATTTTTTTAGTAGTATCGTAAATTTCACTATTTAGCAACATTCCCATTAATATTTTAGACTGTTCATGCACCCTTTTACAATGCTTTATATCAAAAATCAAATACTTCCTTTGATTTAAACCTTCGTAAGATTTTAGTAAGCTTTCTTCTAATTCTTTATATAATATAAAATCAATTGCTTTATTACTGAAAGGGTAATATTCTTGTGGAGGATTACTTAATTTATAGTTACCCAAATAAATTAGATTGCTATAGTCATCTTTTCTTTTCAATTCTATATGAAATATATATTTATATAAATAGTTGTATTCATCAGGGTAAAATTTAATCGTGTTACGTTCTTTTATAAGAATATCATCCGATGAGTTTCCAGACAAAGGAAGAAATCTCTCTTCATAAGGTACGGATGTTATTTTAATATATTCTAGTTCTTCTAGCTCTTTATATGTATTAGGTAATACTTTATTTTTTGTTATTTTAGCTCTAAATAGCATATTATTTTTTTCCCATTCTGAATTAAAATGTTTGATTAAAATCAAAAATTGTCCACTATATATTGTTCCTTCTATCTTTAGAGCAAATACGTCGTTATTATTACTATTTTTTAATAAATCACTTGTTACCATTCATAACCTCCTACATATGTTTCATCTTGTATTAAGGAATATCCTTCTTTTAAATATTGGTTATAATTTTTATTTTTTGGACTTATTCCATGTATTTGATTATTTTTATAGTATCCACGATTCAAAGTAGAATATGTCAATATTAAAATTTTTCTAAATTCTTTGTTCCTGAATATGTTAACTCACTTTTAACGATATTCATAGTCATATTCAGAAATTTTTAGACTATTATTTTCTTGATTATACATCATAGCATATATATGGTATGTTTCTTTTTTGTCTGGAATAATATTGTATTCTTTTAGTTCTTCAAAATAAATAGAGTAGTAACATTTTTCATTCTCTTTACAAACTAACAGTGGAGAAATAAATGTTTCTAGATTAGAAGTAATATTATCTTTTAATATCCAAGTATTGCTTTTTTTTAATTCTTTTTCTAAGTAGCCTTTATCTTCAAAATATACTTCATGAAGAATATTACATTTTAATGATTCATCATTCCATTTCGTAATAGTATATATTCCCTCATTAGGTAAATCTATGTTAATAATATTTTCTATTTTTAATATTTTTTGATAATCTTCAGTTGGAAAAATAAACGTAAATGCTCCAAATAATAACAATAGAAATGCTATTATAAAGCCGCTAATAATGTTTTTTTGACATTTTATTTTCATCTTTCGATATTTAAATCCTAAAATAATTGATAAAATTGGTATTGGTAGCCAAAGCCACATCATCCACATGCATTCAGTATTATATGAAATCATAGATATAATATCTCCTGCTATAAAAAATACTATAATATTTATTATAAATAATATAAATAGTTTGTCTTGTATTTTTTTTCTTTTATTTTCGCGCATATTGATTCTTTTTATTATTATATCCATATTTGATTTTATCATTTTTTCATCAAATTTATTTGAGAAGAAGTCGATATTTAATTTTCCACTGCTATACAAGCTTATTATATATAATTTTTCATTAAATTTTTCTTTTGTTATTATATTTGATTCATTTTTTAAAGCACAAATTTGAAAACTTAAATTTAAATTTAATATTTGCTCTATTATATTATAAAATTGCCTGCTCTTTAATTTGATAAAAAATAAATTATCAACTAAAAATATTTTTTTTACTTTTATCTTCTTAATATCATTTTTAGAAATGTCTTTTAGTAATAGCCATATTTCTTTTTGATTAAATACATTAGTTATTTCTTTAATTATTTGACTATCTAAGTTTTCTGTTAAAATATTGTAATTCATTCTTATTTTCTTCATAAGTATACTCTTTTCTTATTGTATTTTTATTATCAAAAACTCTTTAATGGAAATATTTGAGGATTTATGACTGGAATTTTTATTGGCACTAAATAAAATATACTAAAATCACCTCGTAAATACCATGTTGTGGAAATATTTTTTTCAGTGACAGTACTATTAAGTTCGCCATATATTCTAGCATTACTATTATTAAATCCTAAAGTTATACCATAATATTTATTATTTAAATTCATTCCAATACTTCCGGAAAAATCTGTTATACTCTTATTAAAACTTATTTGTATATTAAAAATATTTAATTCTATTCCAGAACTTTTTTCTGTTGGATTGCTATAAACAGTTATTGGTTTATCATCACCAAGTGAACTAATATTTTTAGTTCCAGTTTCTATTGATGATGTAATACCTTGGACAGTAGTTGGTTTGGGAGAGGGATTGTTAACATATGTTTTTACACTAATAATTTTACTTACCTGATTTTTTTTATTTGTTACAATTTTTCTTACACTGTCTATTATAGGGACTATATATTTAGCTGTTTTTTGTTTAATCCAATTCCAAGCTTTTTTAAAGAATTGTCCATCATTATCTAAATTATTAATAGGATTATTTTCATTATATAAAAACATGTTACAATTTAAAGTACTATCAAATAAATAACTATCGCAATTAATAAACCTTCCCCATTCTGGATTATAGTATCTACTATTTAGATAGTATAGCTTTGTTTCATTATCATAATAGTATGATCTATATCTAAATGGGTTGATATAACCTATATGAGATGTATCAGTAATAATAGCATTATTATTATCTTTAATAGATATTAATTTACCCCATGAATCATATTCATAACTACATAATAAATTATAATTACTATCCGTTATTCTTATGATGTCTTCTTGCATGTTTTTAATATAATAATATGTTATATCATTATATTTAAACCCTATTAAACTTCCTTCTTCATCTCGTATATAGTATAGCATATTATT
>ERZ1673738.4927-NODE-4927-length-12744-cov-5.201907_pt1 | contig 12744 bp, 15 predicted proteins | sample MGYA00580198_ERZ1673738 | MGnify/ENA primary metagenome ERZ1673738 (study PRJEB41218, sample SAMN15661784) | gut metagenome | host: Homo sapiens | place: Canada: London | collected 2015-08-20/2019-03-30 | study: EMG produced TPA metagenomics assembly of... | reverse complement strand
TGGACAACGGGACAGGCGGAAATATAATCGCCAAAACGGAAAGTACACATTTTTAAAACGAAATGTACCCAAAAAATAAGGATAGGTTATAAAATAACCTATCCTTATTTTATTTCGTTCGATCGTTAATGCGGGACGATAGTAATGACTAATACCCCGGAGCTATTGACCATAGCTTTAACATATTGAATCATATCGTTGCTGTCTAAGCCACAGAACGTTAATTTCAACACACCGTCCACCTGTGCCGCACCAATCGCCCACAACCTTCGCCCTGCGGAATATCCAAATTCCGTAGGCGTTGTAAGACCAATTTTTGGGATTTCGCCCTCTGTGGATAGCATGGCGTATGTCGCCTTATAAACCGCGATATTACGCTGCTGGGCTTCGGGCGTATTATTGGTATCCAGCATAAGAGTTTCACCGCCAACGTCCCCTTTAAACGCTAATTCTTTACCGTCGTAATACAGTTTCCCGTCAGCGGCTATATTGACAAACTTACCACTTTCATAATTATATATATGAATGTCCTTTTTCGGGTAGCCGCCGAAACCGATATAACCAATGTTCCCGGTGGCATCCTTGAAAATTATTACATGTTCCGGGGAGGAAACTAACATGTTAAATCTCCCATTATTCAACAGCTGATCTCCTGTATTACTCAATACTTCATCCATTAATGCTACTTGCTTCCATTCCGTCCAGCCACCACCATTCGTCTGCCGTCGCCACATCGGGCGATCAATCCCATGTGCATGTGCTATTTGGAAAACCCAGATTTGTTCGTCACTATTGGGAAGCCCGTACTTATTAGCGACCTGTAACACAGTGCCGTAATCCCCCGGTTTATTCCCGGCGGTAGCTGCGTTCCAAAATCCGGAAAAGAAACCGGGCATATTATCTATATCCGCAATTGCAGCATTGATAATCTTCCCCAGATCGTCAATGCCGAATCCGCCGACCGTATCGGCATTTCCCCCGTTGGCGGGGAGAGCCGCCGGGAAATCCGTTATCTGGGATTTCGTGTGAGTATGTACCAGATCAGCCTTGCCGCCGATCAGCGCCATGATCGACGTTGCAAAATTCGGATCGTTCCCCAGCGCGGCGGCAAGCTCATTCAAGGTATCGAGGGTTTCGGGAGCAGAGCCGACGATTTCAGCAATCTTTTGAGCGGCATACTCTTTGGCTGCCTGCAATCCGGCGGCGTCTTTATCATCCACTTCCGCGCGGGTGTACTTATCAGCCCAGCCAGCCTTTTCTGCGTCGGTCACCAGACGGTTAGTGGCGTCCTGTGTCAGGTCGGCAGCTCGTCCAGTGAAAGCCACCGCTTTCAGGTCGGCAAACCACCGCTTGATCTTTCCGAATAATACCGAATGCTTTTCCCCGGAAACGATATTCGTCCGGACTTCCTGATCGAGAAAAGTAGTAATGCAGTCTTTCGTGTCGCCTTCTATCAACTCACCGCCTCCGGATGCCGTAAGCGAATACTTTTTCAGATAATTTTCCCAATTATATGTTCCGGTGGCTGCCGATAGATCGGTGAACACACGGGTTTCCACCCATAATTCCTGCCGTCCTTCTATTTCTTTCACATACGATATCTCCATCGTTCCGGTGTAGATCGGGCTTGCCAAAGATTCATCCAGCGAAGTAAACTCATACGATGCAGGGCAATACATACCGGAATCAGGTGTTTTCAGTAATACTTGCGGGCGGTTTCCCTTCATCAATTCTTTGTATAATTCATACCAATTCTTATCCGCACTGTTGATAATCCCGTTCCCGTCCTCGATTAGGCTAATGGCATAAACGGGGTTCGGGTCGGTGTACTGCTGATAGGCAATCCGCACCTGTTCGCCCCTGATATTCAGCATAATACAATACGCCGCCGGATATTCCGCCGCATCTGCCGATATAACTACTATCGAAGAATTGAAGAACATCTGAATATTGGGGTAAATGCTGCCTTCCGTGCGTTTTTCATCGCTCTTCGAAACAAGGGCGTAATATACCGGGGCATCTTCATTCGTATAGTCTTTTTTCCACTTATACAGCAGAAATACAGGCTTTTTAAACAGGGAATCATCCTCCAGGTGTTCTTTGACGACCTGGATAATTTCGGTTTCCATTTCCGAAGTTCCTTTGGTAAAGTCTGCCGGAATAACAATAATATCGCTAAGTTTTCTTACCTCCTGCTTCGTGGCGTAGGTGGCGTTCGGGTTAGCGGCGAGGTTGTTTAGCTTATTCTGTTCGGCTTCTGTCTTATGGCGCTCATCATCGGCCCGGTGAACGATAAATTCGGCGTAAAGGTTATTCACATCCAATTGTTCGGCCTTTTTATTCAACGTATTTTCCAGCCCTTCAATACTGGCGGTGGGTATAATGTCTCCCTTGTGCCAAAAGCTGTCGATTAAACTGGCAAACTGTGAGGCAAGCGGTTTCATGCCACGCTGGAACCAGCTTTTTAAGGTATCTTTATCTACGATCATTGTTGCTATTCATTTAAAGTTTCATGATATAGGCCATAACATAATAGGGCGGACGGGCGTCAAATGGCTGATTGCCGCCGACGGATTCCAGGTTGATGTCGGTAGTTACGGTTTCTAAGTTTGTAGCCACTACGCCGTAGGTATCCACAGGATCCAGACTATTATCATCTGCTCTTTTCAGTGCCCGGTGGGTATGGGCGGGCATGTTCTCAATTCCTAACGTTACCATCTTATCGGCTGCATTTTTATTGCCGATTGCATTGTAGTCGGCATCGTCCCGGTTATATCCGACTACAAACCGACCGCGTAGATCGGGTGTCTTTTGCGTTCCGTCACAGAGCGCCCAGCCTTCCGGGATCTTGTCCGGCGATCCGCTCCACATCACAACCACGCCTGCCGGAATGGTCGTACCGCCTAACTTCTTGATCTCATCATCCACATATTGCGTGGTCGCTTTATTCATGTCCAATTGCTGATTCGTCGGCAGGGGATTAAACGCTCCCCAGGGCAGGTAACTCGAACCGGTACCGGTGCCGAACTGTGCATAACGCCGGATACGTGCCCCCTCAAAGGTCATGCCGTTAGCATTGACATCTTCCCGTTCTTCGATGACAGCAATCGTGCTGGCTACTGCCCCCCCTTTGAATGGAAGTAATTCCCCGTTGAACACGATCCAGCCATCGCTCACCGTGTTACCGACTTTCTCGCAACCGCTTAAAATGTAATTCTTACCGCCGATCAGTGTCAATAATCCGACGGAATGGATCATGTCCAGAACGAACTTCATTGCCTGAATGGATAGCGGATACTGTTCCGCCTGGAAATTCATATTATTCATACTGTATAACTGATTATGTACGTTTTACTCAATAACTTGTACTCATTCAATAGCGACCGGAGCCGGTTTGTCAAATCGTTCATTTCTTCACGCCACGGGACATATACCGTGAAAAATGAAGTGTTTTCCAGAATCGTAGCTTCATCGTACAGGAGAGGCACAGGTTTTTCCGCCGTTCCCGGTTCTCTGTTAATCAATAGCTGGTAACTGGCATTCTCGTCGTAAATCATCAGCCATTCTCCGGGTTGGCTGGCATCGTCGATCATAATCCGGCGTTGTTCCGGATCCAGTTCGTCATTGAGCAATGCCCGTAAATAGCAGACCTGTCCGTTCCGGCGCAGGCGGGTTAAGTTCGCTTCGCGCTGCCGGGAAAAGCTGCGATACAATTCTTCAATTCCGAATGTTAGCGCCAACAATAGGGCATATATTCGCGGAAACCTCAGGCATGGCGGCAGGATCAGTAATATCAGCCGTTGAAAGTCAATTTGAAACAGTTTCATAGGCGATCGCATTTAGATTCATATTATCCGGATCAATCTTGAAATATCCACTTTTCGGGGTATATTTCGCCTGGATCACTTCGCCGTTGGCAGTCGCTTCGTGAAGATCCACCAGCACAACACCTTCCACTTCCGATAACGCATTGATCAGGGCACTGTTGCGATACTCGCCATTAAATTGCAGGTTCTCTACAAAGTCTCTAATTGTGTCGTGTACCGTCGTTCCCGTCCCGTCGAGGCGTTCCAGCTGACTGTTGAACACCTGCGGATTATAATAGATGTCGATGTCGATTCCGAACCGGTCGGCATCCCGGGTCACCACCGAAAGAGCCACCCCTGCATCCTTTACTTCTTTGAAGTAGGCGTATAATGCCGTATATTCTTCGTCGTTCAGTTTATGCCGGTCGGTATCATCTCCTCCGGCCACCTTCACATAGACCACGGCAGCAACTTCCACCACGGCGGCATATTTCACCACCCGGCGGGCTTCGATCTCTTCTGCTGTAAGGCCGGTATTGTCGTAGGTGTCCGTGTCCGGAATCAGGGCCTGGCCGAACTGAAAGGCAAGGGCTTTATTGCGATACCAGTTCCGGGTATGGGGTTTCAGTTCGGAGACCAGATCCATCACTTCCTGCTTATGGCGGTCAAATAATTTTTCAAGTGTCCAGGTACAGAAGGCCGCTATATAAAACAATATACTTTCCAGGCTAACACTGCTGAACTGGCTATCGAAGTCTTTTTGCGGATCCAGTCCATACAGTGCCTGGATCGTGTCCTTTTTCACGAAGTAGTCCGTCAGTTCCTTTTTGATCGCTTCAATTGTCCGTGCCATACTTTATAATTTAAATCTAAACTTTTCCCGCTTTTTCAACAGCCAGTTTAATCGGGTGGAAAGTGTATTATTACAATGCCAAACCCTTGCTGCACGTGTGAATTTCTTCCCGCAGCGCATACATTGTTTATAATGTACACAAACCCATCGGCGGTTCCGTTGGCGCATTTCTAATGTAGTTCCGATTTTATGCCCCAAAATCGAACATATCCAATTCTTTTTCATCAGCTGACTATAAAATCGTATTCCACCGCCCAGAACTCGATCCCTTCCATCAATATGTCACCTCCGCCGGAAGTGTTATCTTTGGTAATGGCTGTTGCCGGTGTAATCCCGTTGGCCTTGTAATAATCGACCACCTGCCGATCGAGCGGATCGACAGGAACATTCAGCAGGACACCCACCGCCAGTTCGTCCGTCAGGCTGACATCCGCCTTTTCCGCCAGTTCGAACACGCCTTCCACGCTGCCGAGTTCCTGCATGGCAAGATCGAACAAGGACTGCCCCGTTAATACATTTATCGCCATTTTCGCATGAATTTATAACCTAATACCGCAACTACCAGGATAATGAGCAATCCCTTGCCGATTCCCGCCCAGATCCGCAATCCCGGCGGGGTGATTTCTTTCGCTACATTCGCCGTGTTTTCCCGCCATAGCGTATCGCGAATAATCAATGTATCGTGCAGGGTGTGCCAGCGGTCGATATAAATCTCGCGTACAGGAGCTTTAACCTTCGGAAGGTTGCCGATCCGGTGATCCAGCTGCCCGTCCCGGCAGACCGCCGACGACCACGCCAGCGAGGTAGTCAGGTAGCTGCTATCCGTCCCCCGGTTCCGGCTTTCTTCCACCGGGGCATCGATCATCCGGGCGGTATCCTTTTCCGTGCGTATTTCCCCGCTCTGGCTGCTGGATACATGGGTTACCGAACCGGCCTGCCCGGAGGTACTCCGGTATTGCTCGTATATTTTTTTCGAGCACCCGAAGAGCAGCAGGACGATCATTCCAATAAGTATGCAATATCGTTTAATCATGGTTTAAACAGTATTTAATTGCCGTTTATGACCGTCCGACACGGATCGTCTTCACTCCGGCCAGCCGTTCGTTCAACTCGTTGATTTTATTCTTCATTCCCTCGTTTTCCTGCCTCAGCACTCCTATTTCGATCTTCATCTGATCCTGATTGGCGATTAACGTAGCATTCTCGTTGCGCATCGCAATCAATTCCTTCAGCAGGCGGGCGTTCTCGTCCGTCAGCATATTCACACTGTTTTGCAGATCTCTCAGGAAATCGTTTTTCCGCTTCTGGCTACCTGCCATCCAGCCGATTGCGGCACAGACAGGGGGGAATATGATGTTAAGAATTGTTGTCCAGTCCATATACTTGTTTTTATGAATTTTCAATATTGATATATCCGACAGGATCGATGAATTGCCCGCCCATATATGTATCGTCCTGCCAGCGTCCACCGCTCTTCGCGGAAAAGTGCAGGTGCGCCCCTGTTCCCAGTCCCGTATTACCGCTTCGGGCGAATACCTGACCGGGTTTCAGGCGGTCTCCCACTTTGCAGAGGTATTCCGAAAGGTGGCAGAACCCAAAGCGCATCTGTCGGCCGTCGTCTGCCAGGATTATCGTCTTCCCGCCCGTAGCGTGTGTATAGATTGAAGCCACCCGTCCTTCACAGGGACACAACACCTGTGTGCCGATCGGGGCAGCCATATCCACACCGTTGTGGAAACTTTCTTTATTAGTTACCGGATGGATCCGTTTTCCAAATCCGGACGATATGCGTCCGTTAATAACTTTTTTCATCTTCTTTAGTTTTATCGGGTTAATAATGTGCATCTATCTCCACGCCGGAAGGAGTGACTTTGACCGAATCGACCACCTGTCCGTCCATCTCCAGTTGTTCCCGGATCTCTGTTCGCCAGGCCAGCGGATGATAGTCCAGCAGCATGTCTGATACCCCTGCGCCCATATAAGGGTTTTCTTTCAGTTCCCCCTTGTGTATGTTCAGGATAATCGCCTGGTTCTGTTCCAGCACATCGCCGACCACCATGCCGGAAACGATCTTTCCGGTATCGTCCCGGACGACTTCCACGCTCAGATCATAATCCGCTAACTGAATGCCTTTCATGGTTAATGTTTTATTTTTTCATCTTCATATTCTGCCGCGTTGAACCGCTGTGCGGTTTGCAGCGTTGCCTCCGCCGTTCCCGTCTGTGCCGTGGCCGTTCCGGTGGTATTCACCAGGTGTGTGTGTGCGTTGAACAGATCCACCAGCGTGTTGATCTTATCCGTCAGGGCCTGAATGTTGATCAGTCCGCCCAGATTTCCGCCGTTGATCACAACGGATTCAACCCTGTCGGCCTGTAAAACGACCAGCTGGTTCAGGTCTCCCGACAGGCTTCCGACGATAACGGCCGCCCCGGTGGCAGGCGTCATCAGCATCTGGTTTTCGTCGGCGGCCAGCGATGCCCGGAGCCGGATACCGGATACCGATACATTGCCGAACCGGCAGGTACAGGTAATGCCGTCCACCTTTTCCACGATCCCCTGGTAAATCGTGATCTTCTGACCACCTACCAGCGACCGGATATTATCTGCCAACCGTTTATTCGGATCCATCGTTACGTTAGTCTAAAACCTAATTCCAATATTCTTTTCCCGCCGTCTTTTCCAAACTCCGTGGTCACCGACCGGATGTAATACCTGCCGTCTTTGTAAGTATAATCCCGGTCGTGCAGTTCCGCCGCATCGCCGGGCTGGCAGCAGGGGATCATCCAGGTGGTGATCGTCCCGTCGTAGCCGTCGAAACTCAGCCGTTTCAGTTCACTTTCACCGCGGGATCGCATCGAATCATCGTCTGTACCGGCGGATTGTATTTCCACTTTGTTCCCGCCGGTTGTGCCGTATTCCCGTTCCTTCACCGTCCCGTCGGGCATCAGAGCCTTGACAACCACACGCACTTTCCGGTCTTCCGCTTTCCGGTAAGTCAGGTCGCAGGCTTCCACGTTCAGCGAAAAGTCGTAGAGCAGGTTATTTCCCACCTTTTCACCCGGAGCATGTATGTGCAGGGTGTTGCCCTCCAGGTATATGTCCGCCCCGCATTCTTCCTGAATCTTTTTCAGAACGTCGTATCCTGTGGCGTTGCTGATGACGAACTTCTCATATCTCCAGCTGTACGAACTATCTACGCGGTAGCCGCCGCCAACCCCTTTGACAATGTATTCCAGCAGCTCCTCCAGCGCAACGTTTTCAAATTCCCGGTTATCGAGCGACACCCGGAATTTAAACAGGTCATCCTCGCACTCCAGCGTGATGTTGCCGTTGTCCGTGCCGATGCGTTGCAGGTATCCGCGGAACTCTTCCCGTATCCCGGTTTCCGCATATCCCAACCGGATCACGACGGCATCCCCGCGCCGGAGCTTGCTCTCCACATCCAGCGCCCGGTTATATTCCGAGGCCGGCAGTGTGATAACCGCCGTATCGGCCAGCAGCTCCACGCTTTTGTGGATCTTCACCGTATCCAGCATGCCGATCCGGTAGGCTCCCGCTTCTATGTCATAAACCATCGTGTACATATCATACCCTTGTCAGATCCTGCCGCCGCAGGAGCAGTTTATAAACGTCGTCCGAATAGGCCGAGATCTTATACGACTGATTGCCGCCGCCGGAGGTGAACGGAAAATCGAACGAGGAGACCACGATCTGATTAATCGAAAAAATTTCGAAAATCGGGCATCTCACCTGCCACCGGGCCGCTTCGCAGGCCCGCCGGAGCTTCTGGACATCGGCGGAAGGATAATCCTTGCTGTCGGTATTCATCAGTATGCCTTCGATCGATACCTGGTAATCGTCCTGCGTCCACCGTTCCTTAATCGAGCCCCTCACTTTCCCTTTGCTCACCTGCCGGCGGATAATCACATTCTGCCCGGTCAGCGAGATCAGCGGCTCGAACGGCAGTAACCACCATTCCCCGCCGTCCGCCCGGATCTCCAGCGGAAACCGAATCGGAACGCCCAGTGCGTTAGCCCGGATCTGGTCAGTCAGTTCTTCGTCCGATAAACTTTTCAGATCGTCGTATCCGGAACCGTCGGCCTGCCCGATCTCCGGATGCTGGAACTCGTTATATTCAGAGCTGTCTATCTGCCGGATCACCGGATGCCTGAACGACCAGTAAGGCGGGTATTTTCCGCCTGTCACCCTCACGGCAATGTTTTCCAATATATACCTGCTCACACTCATCTTGCTGCACTATAAGATATTTCCAATGCCCGGTTCATACATTCCAGGATCGTTTTCTGAAGCTCGGCCGTATCCATCCGGTCGGTCATCGACACATTGATGCTGTCGAAGAACTTTGCAATATTGACGGTAATAGACGTATTGCGTGTTCCTCCCGTTGTGATGGCTTCGTTCCGTTTCGACGTGCTTTCACCGGACGGAGCGAGGGAAGTGCCCGTTCCGCCGGCAGCCTCTCCGGCCGCCGCAGAAGGATCGGAAATGGTTTCCTTCGCCCGCTGTTTCGCTTCTTCCCGTTGCAGGTGGGAGCGGTAAACTTCCGATCCTCCGGTGACCAGATCGCGCGCCCGTGTGAATGCCGCCCGTTTGGAATCCACTCCGATCAGATCCCTGGTTCCCTGTTTGGCAGCTTCCCAGGCTCCGGAAAAGTCTCCTTTAAAGAGCTTGCCGATCGCCTCACCGAGGGTTCCGATCCCCCGGATCAGTTCCTGGATCCGGGCAACGACAAAATCCTTAATCATAAGGGCAAACCCTTTGACGGTATCCCATACGGTCAGGATCACCGCCCGGAAGCCGGCAAACTTATTCCAACACGTCACCACCACGGCAATCAGGGCCGCCACCCCGGCTATGATCAGGCCGATGGGGTTGGCTGTCATGGCGGCATTGACCAGCCACTGCGCCTTTTCCACCAGCAACATCGCGCCGAATACCGCCAGTTCGGCTATCCTCCAGCCTTTCAGTACGTAAGTGTTTACCAGGATAGCCGCCGTATAGGCGCCCACAGCTGCGGCAATCCCGACGATCCACGGATTCCCGTCCCTGAACTGTTTCACCAGCCAGCCCATTGCAGCGGCCAACCCGGCCACCAGAGGCTGTACGATCTTCAATAACGCACTAAACGTATCGAAGGCAGGGATCAGCAAAGGTTCTATCACCTTATACATCTGTAACAGCGTTCCGGTAACATCGCCCAATGTCTGCTGATAACGGCCGAAAGGTGTCTTTGCAATTTCGTTGGTCATATTGTAGAACCGCCCGCCTTCACTTGTGGCCCGTTGGAAGGCTTTCCGCAGGTCTTCGAACGTGATCAATCCTTTAGACATATCGTCCCGCAGCTTAGATACCGACTTCCCGGTCTGGGCCGAGATGTCCAGTAGTGGATTGTACCCGGCGTTGATCAGCTGCAACAGATCCTGTCCATTCAACCTTTCTGCTGCGGCCACCTGGCCGAATACCAGGGCGAGCTGGGACAGCCGCTGCTTATCACCCATCGCCACATCCCCCAGCATCTTCAGGTCGCCGATCACCTTCTCCTGCGCTACGCCGAATCCCATCATGGTCTTCGCAGCTTCCTGCACGCCTGTGCGGTCATAGATCGTTGTGTCGGCATACCGGTTCAGCTCTCCCAGTATCTTAGAACCCGTTTCCACGGAACCGGTCAGCACATTGAATGCAGTGGCCGTCTTTCCGGCATTCATTCCCATTTTGGCCAGCGTCCCGGTGGCTGCGGTCATGGCAACGATCGGATTCGCCAGGAACTTCGCCCCCGGAAGCGACATGAAGGCTTCTTTTACCCCGCCCATCGTCTTAGACAGCCGGCGGGCCGAATAATCGGCCTTGTCGAGGCGATCCTGCAATCCGCCGATACGCCGCATCACTCCGTTGTCGCGGCTTTTAATGTCGATCAAAAATTGCAGGATATTCATATCGTCTTCTTTTTACTTGTTTGCTTTGGCTTCTCGTGTCCGGATATCGCACAGCTGTGCGAACATCTCCGCCCACTCTTCATCTTCGAGCGTGTCCGGATCTACGTGCAGGTAATAACGCATCAGGGTGTTCTGATAGCCGATCCAGTTGTCTTTTTCCCGTCCGGATGCGGCTTCTACAACTTTTTTAATTCGGCCTGTTTAGCTTCCATCAATCCTTCCAATACCGGACAGGCAGCCAGGAAGTAGTCGTCATCCTCCCGGATCTCTTCGTCCCCGGCGATCCAGCACTGATTCAGGACGATTTCATTAAACTTCATGGGATCTTTACCGCCGGAGGATCCCGTCGTTGCAAACGACAAGGCTTTCCGGTCGGGCTTTCTTAATACGGCCCTTTTGTCTTCGATGGTCAGTTCGAATACTTTGCCTTTTCCATACTTTTTTTCCCATTCCTGGAACTGTTCGTCTGTGTAAGTAAACATGGTTTTTGATTTTTAAAGTTCATATTAAGCATAATTACGCCGGATGTCCAGGGCGATAAACGGCAATTCGATTTCAGCGAACTTATCGTTCTGCGCCATGCCTTTGGATACTTCCGTAAATTCGAGACTGCTGATCAGGTCGGTTTTGATCACATCCCCTTTCGAAGGATTCCCGTAGCTGACGATGATATTCATCCGGGCGTCGAGCAGATCTCCCCCGGCAGCAATATCGATGGCATCCAATTCGCTTTGCAGCAGGGTTACCGTGCCGGAAAATGCCTTGTTGCCGTGCTGTATGCCGTGGGGTTTGTCTCCTTTGGCATACAAGGCTTCTTTTTCCTGAGATTCGGTGTAGGATATATTCCGGAATCTGGCAACATTGCGTCCGGCCATCACTACCCCGATATCCGACCATTCATATTCTCTTGTGTCCATAGATCCTTTTTTTATGCGGCTTCCATCAGAAAGCCCAGATTAACAATAATTTCGCGGGCATAGCCGAACGGCCTTACTTTCAGCGTCAGTTCGATCTGCGAGGTGGCCACCACATTCTGCGACGGATCGATGTAACACTGCGCTCCGCTTCCTCCGCCGCCCGTGTCGGCACTCAGTTCTCCGGCAGCCGTCATCTGCGCATCGATGGCATCTTCCACCGTAGCCTGCCAGCTCTTCAGGATGCCGGTCTGCATCGTTCCGTCGGTATTCACGGCGATTTCGTCCAGCATGTAATTCAGCAGGGTGGCATAGGCTATCCGGTAAGCCTTATCGATCGTCCGGCGCCCGGTCAGGTGGGCGTAATCGTCCGTCTCTTCACAACACAGGCGGTCGTCGGTGAAGTAATAGCCCGCCTTGCCGACATACGTCCGGGGGGTGATATATCCCTTGTCGTATATGGCAGTGATATCGTCGATGGCATCTTCCACCTTCTTCGTTCCCAGGTACATGACGGCCGGAGCGAGGGCGCCGTCGCGTACCCGCCCGATATTCCGCTGCACGGGAGCGACCGCCACCCGTCCGGCGAACGTCCCCATAGCCGCTCCTTCACTTCCGGTGACGAGGTCACCGATCAGGATACAGCACCGGTTATACCGTTCTTTCGACAGATCTTTCAGCGAAGCCGCCCCGCTAAAGCTGCGGCCTTCGAGGGCTACAAACAGGGGAGCATACAGGGTAACGGTAGCCCATTCCGCCAGTTCCTGCGCTTTCGGCAGCGCTGTGAATACGTCGGGATCCAGTCCTTCTGTCGCCTCCACTTCTTCTTCCTCTTCGGGATTCCGGGCGAGGATCAGCCCGCGCAGTTCTCCCTTCATGGTCTGGATAACGGTAGCCAGAGGGCCGGATGCCTTATCGCACAGCTCCGTCATCTTTTTCGCCGGATCGGTACCGACAATGACCAGCGGCGTCCCTTCGTCCGCCTCGTCATAGAATTGCAGCACCAGCTCATACAGGCGGGCGTTATTCTCCGAGGTAATGCCGAGAGCCGACAGTCCGGCACTGCGGTAAATCGTATAGGGCGTATTCAGCCCGAAAGAGCTGCTGACGGCCGTAGCGCCGACAACGAGAGCCAGCAGCCCGTCCTGGCTTTCCGGAACAGTGCCCAGTTGCCCGTTCAGGTAATTGATTTTTATTTTAGGTATTGCCATAAGGGA
>ERZ1673738.4919-NODE-4919-length-12754-cov-5.588550_pt1 | contig 12754 bp, 13 predicted proteins | sample MGYA00580198_ERZ1673738 | MGnify/ENA primary metagenome ERZ1673738 (study PRJEB41218, sample SAMN15661784) | gut metagenome | host: Homo sapiens | place: Canada: London | collected 2015-08-20/2019-03-30 | study: EMG produced TPA metagenomics assembly of... | reverse complement strand
GCGGCATCACGCAGCACATCGGCTCGTACCGCGTGCAGCTCGGCGACCGCACCATCACCTTCCTCGACACGCCCGGCCACGCCGCGTTCACCACGATGCGCGCCAGAGGCGCCCAGGTCACGGACATCGCGATTCTGGTCGTCGCCGCGGACGACGGCATTATGCCGCAGACCATCGAGGCCATCAACCACGCGAAGGCCGCGAACGTGAGCATCATCGTCGCGATCAACAAGATGGATAAGCCGGGCGCAAACCCGGATCATGTGCTTCAGCAGCTCACCGAGCACGAGCTCGTGCCGGAGGAGTGGGGCGGCGATACGCCGTGCATCCCGGTCTCCGCGCTCACGGGCCAGGGCATTGACGATCTGCTCGAGATGGTGACGCTCGTCGCCGACATGAAGGAGCTCAAGGCGAACCCCGACCGCGCGGCGAAGGGCACCGTCATCGAGGCCCGCCTCGACCGCGGCCGCGGCCCCGTCGCCACTGTGCTGGTGCAGAACGGCACCCTGCACACGGGCGATATCGTGGTGGCCGGTACCGCCGTCGGCCGTGTGCGCGCCATGACGGATGAGCGCGGCCGCCGGATCCAGTCCGCGGGCCCGAGCGTCCCGGTGGAGGTCACGGGCCTCGACGACGTGCCGACGGGCGGCGACATCTTCAACGCCGTTTCCGACGAACGCCTCGCCCGCGAGCTCGTCGAGCAGCGCCGCAACGAGCAGAAGGAGGAAATGTTCAACTCCCGCACGAAGGTGACGCTCGACAACCTCTTCGATCAGATGCAGCAGGGCGAGATGAAGGAGCTCAAGATCATCGTCAAGGCCGACGTGCAGGGCTCCGTCGAGGCGGTGCGCCAGTCGCTCGAGAAGCTCTCGAACGACGAGGTCCGCGTGGTCGTCATCCACGGCGGCGTCGGCGCCATCAACGAGTCCGACGTCATGCTGGCGAACGCCTCGAACGCGATTATCGTCGGCTTCAACGTCCGCCCCGACCCGGTGGCCGAGGCCAACGCCAAGCGCGACAACGTCGATATGCGCCTGTACCGCATCATCTATGACTGCATCGATGAGATCGAGTCCGCCATGAAGGGCATGCTTGCGCCGAAGTTCCGCGAGGTCGCGCTCGGCCGCGCCGAGGTCCGCGAGGTCTACAAGATCAGCAGCGTCGGCACGATCGCCGGTTCGCACGTCACGTCCGGCAAGATCACCCGCGCGGCGCAGATCCGCGTGGTGCGCGACGGCATCGTCATCACCGAGGACAAGATTGCGTCGCTGCGCCGCTTCAAGGACGACGTCAAGGAGGTCGCGGACGGCTTCGACTGCGGCATCGGCCTGGAGCGCTTCAACGATATCAAGGAGGGCGACATCCTCGAGGCCTTCATCATGGAGGAATACCGCGAGGCCTGAGCCCTGAAAGGGGGACCCCACAATGCCGAGCCACAAGCTTGGACGAACGACGGAGGATATCCGCCGCGAGCTCTCCGCCCTGCTGCGGGAGCTCAAGGACCCTCGCACGCAGAACATGCTTCTGAGCATCGTGCGCGTCGAGGTGACGAACGATCTGTCGTACTGCACCGTGTACGTCAGCGCGATGGAGGGGCTTGACCGGGCGAAGACGGCCGTGCAGGGCCTCAAATCCGCCTCCGGCTTCCTGCGCCGCGAGCTGGGACGCAGGCTTCAGCTGCGCCATGTGCCGGAGCTGATTTTCAAGGCGACCGATTCGATCGAATACAGCGCGAACATCAGCCGCATTCTCCATGATCTGGATCTGGAGGACGAGGGAAAGGACGATGGGGAGGAATAATCCCCCGGCTTTCCGCCCGCGCCCGGTTCCCCCGGGCGGCTCATGCTTCGCAATAGGAAATGCAATGGTTCAACGGCGCGGCCGGGCGGTTTCAGCACAGCCGCCCGGCCGCGCTTTGGAGGTTTTATGGTTACACTCGAACAGGCAGCCGAATATCTGCGCGCCGCGCAGGATGTTCTGGTACTGAGCCATCAGTACCCGGACGGGGATACGCTCGGCAGCGCGTTCGCGCTGGTGCGCACGCTGCAGCGGATGGGAAAACGGGCCCGGTTCGCCTGCTCCCACGCGATCGGGAAGCCGTACCGGTTCCTCGAGGAGACGGTGGAAAAGCAGTCGTTTGAGCCGAAATGCGTCGTCACGGTCGACGTGGCCGCGCCGTCCCTGCTCGGGGAGCCGGTGCGCTCGCGGTGGGGGAACCGGGTCGATCTGAGCCTCGACCACCACGGCTCCGGGAAGGAATTTGCCCGGATGACGGTCGTGGAGCCGGGCGCGGCCGCGGCGGCGGAGGTGATCTACGAGCTTCTGCCGCTGCTCGGGGTGGAGCCGGACCGCGAAACGGCGGCCTGCCTCTACGCCGGGATCGCCACCGATACGGGCGGCTTCCGTTTTCCCAACACCACGCCGCGCACGATGCGGATCGCCGCCTCGCTGATGGAGGCGGGGATCGACGCGGCGGAGCTCAACCGCCTGCTGCTCGACACGAAGAGCCGCGCCTTTCTGGAGCTGGAGCGGCTGTCGCTCGGCTCGATGCGGTTTTTCTTCGGCGGGCGCTGCGCCCTGATCGTTGTGACGAGGGAGATGCTGCGCGCGTCCGGCGCGCGCGAGGACGAAACGGACGCGCTTCCGCCGCTGGCCCGCCGCGTGGAGGGCGTTCTGGCCGGGGTGACGCTGCGGGAGAAGGAAAACGGCGACTTCCGCGTCTCGGTGCGCACCGTGCCGGGCGTGAACGCGGCGAAAATCTGCGAAACCCTCGGAGGAGGCGGCCACCGCGGCGCGGCGGGCTGCACCGTGCGGCGTCCGCAGGGAGCCGATCCGGCCGGGGAGGCCGCGGCGCTTGTCGTGCGGGCCGTCGGGGAGTATTTGCGCAAAAAGGGAATCGACACGAAAGAGGAGAGCGAATGACGGGAGTTTTCATTCTGGACAAGCCGGAGGGGTTTACCTCCTTTGACGCCGTGGCCGTCGCGAGGCGGCTGTTCGGGCAGAAAAAGATCGGCCACACCGGCACGCTGGACCCCATGGCCACCGGCGTGCTGCCGCTCCTGCTCGGCCGGGCGACGCGGGCGGAGTCGCTTCTGCCGGACACGGACAAGGAGTACCGCGCCGCCTTTGCGCTCGGCCGCGCCACCGACACCGGGGACCGCACCGGCGCGGTGGTGTGCACGACGGACGTCCGCGTGACGGCGGAGGCGCTGCACGGGGTGCTCCCGCGCTTTCGCGGTGAAATCCGGCAGGTGCCGCCGATGTACTCGGCGGTGCAGAAGGACGGCAGGCGCCTGTATGAGCTTGCGAGACAGGGGATTGTCGTCGAGCGCGAGGCGCGGCGGGTCTCCGTCAGCATGCTCGAGCTTCTCTCCTTCGACGAGGAAACGCAGACGGGCGAGCTGTTTGCCTCCTGCTCGAAGGGGACGTACATCCGCACGCTGATTGAGGATATCGCCGCGGCCGCGGGCACGCTCGGTACGATGACGGCGCTGCGGCGCACGCGGGCGTGCGGCTTTTCGCTCGCGGACGCCGTGCCGCTCGACGAGGCCCGGCGGCTCGCGGAGGAGGGAACGCTCGGCGAGCGGGTGCGTCCCGTAGAGGGGCTGTTCTCCGTCTGCCGCGACGTGGTTGTCAGCGGGGCGCAGGCCGTGCGCTTTCAGAACGGCGGCGCGCTCGATCCGGCCCGCACCTCCGTGCGCGACCGGCATTTCGCCGACGGGACGCGGCTGCGCGTCTTTGCGCCGGGCGGGGAATTCCTCGGGCTCGGCGAGCTGCGGCAGGGAGAGCTGTGCGTGCTGCGCCTGTTCTGCGAGCCGCGGAGCAACGGGAAGGAGGAGAAGGCATGAGGCTGTATCAGGAGCTGCATCCCGCACAGGAGGACACCGCCGTTGCGCTCGGCGTGTTCGACGGGCTGCACATGGGGCACCGCCGCGTGATTGCCGAGGCCCTCGGGGGGCCGCAGACGCCCGCCGTCTTTACCTTCCAGACGGACATCCTCGGCGAGCGGGGCAAGGGCGCGCCGGTCCTGCTGCCCACGGAGCGCAAGCTTGAGCTGCTCTCGGAGATGGGCGTGCAGCTGTGCTGGTCCATCCCGTTTTCGGCGATCCGCGAGATGGAGGCGGAGGACTTCGTGCGCGGCGTGCTGGTCGGTATATGCCGGGCCAGGCGCGTGTGCTGCGGGTTTAATTTTCATTTTGGGAAAAACGGGGCCGGATCGGTGCGCGACCTGATCCGCCTGGGCGAGGAGCTTGGCTTTACCGTGACGGTGCAGGCTCCCGTGGAGCTCGGCGGCAAGCCCGTGAGCAGCACGCGGATCCGCGCGCTGATCACGCAGGGCGAGGTGGAAGAGGCAAACCGCCTTCTGGGCCGCCCGTTCTCCTATGATTTTCCCGTCGTGCACGGCAGGCAGCTCGGCCGCACCCTCGGGTTCCCGACGGTGAACCAGCCGATCCCGGACGGCTTCATCCTGCCGCGCTTCGGCGTGTACGCCTCCCTCGTCGAGGTGGACGGGGAAAAGTACTACGGCGTGACGAATGTCGGAATCAAGCCCACCGTCGGCTCGGACGGCCCGGTGTGCGAGACGTGGATGCCGGACTACCACGGCCGCGAGCTCTACGGCGAAACGGTGCGCACCGAGCTGCACGGCTTTGTCCGCTCGGAGCGCCGGTTTCCGGGCCTTTATGAACTGCGCGAGCAGATTTTCCGGGACCGCGAAACGGCGAAGAAAATCATTTACAAGCTGTAAGATTTGTGCTATACTATACCAGTGATTTTTCACACGGCGCTCCGCTCCGCGGATCAGGGGGCAAGCCCCGCACGGGGACGTTCACCGGCCCTGGCCTGCGAAGCCGGAGAAAATAACAGAAAGGTGGAATTTTCCATGCTGAAGGAAGAAAAGACCGCAATTATCAAAGAGTATGCGACCCACGAGGGCGACACGGGTTCCCCGGAGGTTCAGGTTGCCGTTCTCACCAAGAGAATCAACGACCTCACCGAGCACCTGAAGACCCACCAGAAGGATCACCACAGCCGCCGCGGCCTGCTGAAGATGGTTGGCCAGAGAAGAAATCTGCTCAACTACCTCATGCGCGTCGACATTGAGCGCTACCGTTCCCTGATCGAGCGTCTCGGCATCCGCAAATAAAGCAGAACATTCGGGCAGGCGGAACATGTTTCCGCCTGCCTTTGTGGCATTAGGACTTGTTTGGAACGTGCGGCGGCACAAAACCGGCCCGGAGCGCGCCATGCGCCGGGGAGGAGCCGGTCTCCCGCCGCCCGCTTTCCGGCAGGCCGGTGCGAAACGGGACAGGCTCCTGTTTTAGCAGTGAAATGCGCGCCTTTCCGCGCGGCGGCGAGGGCGCGGATTTTATTGCTAAAGCCGGGAAACCATCCCGAAAACCGATATGAAAAGGAGGATTTCCCCAGTGTTTGAAAATTTCCGTACGTTTGAAACTGATTTCGCCGGCCGTCCGCTGGTGATTGAAACCGGAAAAATGGCGGGCCTCGCCAACGGCGCGTGCCTCGTCCGCTACGGCGATACGGTCGTCCATGTGGCCGTCACCGCGTCCGCAAAGCCGCGCGAGGGAGTAGATTTCTTCCCGCTCTCCGTCGATTTCGAGGAGAAGCTGTACTCCGTGGGCAAGATCCCCGGCTCCTTCTTAAAGCGCGAGGGCCGTCCGACGGACAAGGCGATCCTCACGAGCCGCGTGATTGACCGCCCGATCCGCCCGCTCTTCCCGAAGGACATGCGGAACGACGTTTCCGTCGTCTGCACCGTGATGAGCGTCGACCACGACTGCGCCCCTGAGATCGCGGGCATGGTCGGCACCAGCATCGCGCTCTCCATCTCCGATATTCCGTGGCACGGCCCGATTTCCGGCGTTTCCGTCGGCCTGGTCGACGGCGAGTACGTCATCAACCCGACGTCCGCGCAGCGCGCCGTGAGCCGGATGGCCGTCACCGTCGCCTCCACCGAGACGCGCATCCCGATGATTGAGGCGGGCGCGAACATCGTCTCCGACGAGGTTATGTACAACGGCATCATGGCGGGCCACGAGGCCAACCAGAAGATCATCGCCTTCATCAAGGACATCCAGGCGCAGATCGGCAAGCCGAAGTTCCAGTATCCCGCGGTGCACGCGAGCGACGAGCTGCAGGAGGCCGTCCGCGAGTTTGCCCTCGAGGATATCCAGGCCGCGCTCGACACGGACGACAAGACCGTCCGCGATGCGCGCCTCAAGCCCGTGTACGAGAAGGTGCACGAGCACTTTGATCCGCTCTATCCCGATCAGGAGGCCCAGATCGACGAGTGCCTCTACAAGACGCAGAAATACGTGGTGCGCCGCTGGCTGCTCGACGAGCAGAAGCGCGTGGACGGCCGCGGCATGGACGACATGCGTCCGCTCGCCGCGGAGGTCGGCCTGCTGCCCCGCACGCACGGCTCCGGTATGTTCACCCGCGGCCAGACGCAGGTGCTCACCGTGGCCACCCTCGGCCCCGTCAGCGATCAGCAGATGCTCGACGGCATCGACGAGGAGGAGTTCAAGCGCTACATGCACCAGTACAACTTCCCGTCGTACTCCGTGGGTGAGACCAAGCCCAGCCGCGGCCCCGGCCGCCGCGAGATCGGTCACGGCGCTCTCGCCGAGCGCGCCCTGCTGCCGGTGATCCCCTCCGTGGAGGAGTTCCCGTACGCCTACCGCCTTGTTTCCGAGGTGCTCAGCTCCAACGGCTCCACGTCGCAGGCCTCCGTCTGCGGCTCCACCCTCGCCCTGATGGACGCGGGCGTGCCGATCAAGGCTCCCGTCGCCGGTATCTCCTGCGGCCTCATCACCGAGGGCAGCCGCTGGATGACGATGGTCGACATTCAGGGCCTCGAGGACTTCTTCGGCGACATGGACTTCAAGGTCGCGGGTACGAAGGAAGGCATCACCGCCATCCAGATGGACCTGAAGATCGACGGCCTGCTTCCCGAGATGGTCAAGGAGGCCCTCGAGAAGACGCACAAGGCCCGCAACTATATCATTGACGAGGTGCTGCTCAAGGCGATTCCGGAGCCGCGCCGCGAGCTCTCGCCGTATGCCCCGAAGATGATGAGCACCGTCATTCCGGTCGACAAGATCCGCGAGGTCATCGGCACGGGCGGCAAGGTCATCCAGAAGATCTGCGCCGAGTGCGGCGTCAAGGTGGACGTCGAGGAGGACGGACACGTCTTCATTTCCGGCCTCGACGCGGACAACTGCCGCCGCGCGCTGTCGATCGTCGACACGATCGTCAACGATCCGGAGCCGGGCGCTATCTACAAGGGCAAGGTCACGCGCCTGATGGAGTTCGGCGCGTTCGTCGAGATTGCCCCGGGCAAGGAGGGGCTTGTCCACATTTCGCGCCTTGACGTTAAGCGCACCGAGAAGGTCACGGACGTTGTCAACGTCGGCGACGAGGTGATGGTCAAGGTGCTCGAGATCGACGACAAGGGCCGCCTGAACCTCTCCCGCCGCGATGCGCTGATCGAGGTGGAGGGCCTCGTGCCGGAGAATGAGATCTCCGACGCGCCGCGCCGTCCCCGCCGCGACCACGGCCCGCGCCGCGAGGAGCGTCCGCGCGCCAGCAACGGCTTCTACGCGAACACGAACAAGCCGCGCCATAAGGAAGACTAAGCGCGGCGCACAGGCACAGCAATGAGGGCCGCCGGAAGCAGGAGCTTGCGGCGGCCCTTTTCCATTTAAATTTTGGTTGAGCCGGACAAACGCACACCGGCTCCCGGCGGAAGGGGAAACGCTCCCCGTCCGCGGGAGAGGCCGGACGAAAGCGTTCCGGGAAAGGGGAAGGGACATGTCGGAAATCACACAGGCAAAGCGCGTCGTCGTGAAGGTGGGAACCTCCACGCTGACGTATGAGAACGGAAAGCTGAATCTGCGGCGGGTTGAGTCGCTGTGCCGCGTGCTCAGCGGCCTGCAGAACGGCGGGCGGGAGATTATCCTTGTCACGTCGGGCGCGATCGGCGTCGGAATGGGCAAGCTCGGCCTGCGGGAGCGCCCGTCGGAGACGGAGAAGAAGCAGGCGCTCGCGGCGGTCGGCCAGTGCGAGCTGATGTTCATTTACGACAAGTTTTTCGGCGAGTACAGCCGCACGGTGGCGCAGGTGCTCCTCACCGGCGACGTCGTCGACCATGAGCGCAGCCGGAAGAACGTCGAGAACACGTTTGCGGAGCTCATTGCGATGGGCATTATCCCGATTGTCAACGAGAACGACACGGTCGGCGTTGACGAGCTGGTCGGCAGCCACATCGGCGACAACGACACGCTTTCCGCCATCGTGGCGCAGCTGACGCAGGCCGATCTGCTGATTCTGCTCACGGACATCGACGGCCTCTACACGGCCAACCCGCGCGTCGACCCGGACGCGCGCCGCATCCCGTATGTCGCGGGCGTGACGGACGAGGTCAGGGCTCTGGCGGGAGGCGCGGGCACGAACCGCGGCACCGGCGGCATGGCGACGAAGGTGCGCGCCGCCTCGATGGTGAACGCCGGCGGTATTCCGTGCTGTGTGATGAGCGGCGCGAATCCCGAGAATCTCTACCGCCTCTTCGACGGCGAACAGCTCGGAACGGTGTTCGGCACGAAGAGTTCAAAAGGTTCAAAGATTTGATAAACTTTTGCGCGCCCGGCGTGGTAAAATAAGGATACGGCGCCCTTTTCCCAAAAGGCTTGACCGAAAACATTCGTTTTGCATGCTGCGAACCTAAACATAAAGGAGGTAATTCCCATGACTACCCTGCAATCCATGGGCGCGAAAGCCAAAATCGCCGCCCGTACTCTCGCCTGTGCAGGCCCCCTCAAGGATCAGGCGCTCCTCGCCATGGCTCAGGCTCTCCTTGACCATGCCCCCGAGATCCTCGCCGCCAACGAACAGGACCTCGCTGCCGCCCGCGCGGGCGGGATGTCGGCCTCCCTCCTCGATCGCCTTGCCCTCGACGGGAAACGGATCGCTTCCATGGCCGACGGCGTGCGGCAGGTCGCCGCGCAGGCGGACCCCATCGGTTCCGTCGTCAGCGGAGGCGTGCGCCCGAACGGCATGTCCATCCGTCGCGTCCGCGTCCCTCTCGGCGTTGTGGGAATTATCTATGAGGCCCGTCCCAACGTCACCGCTGACGCCGCCGCCCTCTGCCTCAAGGCCGGAAACGCCGTCATTCTCCGCGGCGGCAAGGAGGCTATCCGCTCCAATTCCGCCATTCTCGACTGCATGGCCGAGGCCGCTGTGCGCGCCGGGCTTCCCGAGGGCTGTATGCAGCTTGTCCGCGATACCTCCCGCGCCTCGTCCGTCGAGCTGATGGGCCTCACCGGTTACCTCGACGTTCTGATTCCGCGCGGCGGCGCGGGCCTCATCCGCTCCGTGGTCGAGAATTCCCGCGTTCCCGTGATCGAGACGGGCGTCGGAAACTGCCATCTCTATCTCGACGAGAGCGCCGACCCCAAAATGGCCGTCGATATCGCCGTCAACGGCAAAACGCAGCGCCCCTCCGTCTGCAACGCTCTCGAAAAGCTTATCGTGCATGAGAAGGCTGCGCCCACGCTGCTGCCGCTCGTTGCAAAGGCTCTCACGGATCGCGGCGTGGAGCTTCGCGCCTGTCCGAAGGCTCTCGCCGTTCTCGCGCAAAACGGAATTTCCGCCGTTCCCGCCTCCGACGAGGACTGGGATACCGAGTATCTCGATCTCATCATGGGTGTGCGCGTTGTGGAGAGCTTCGACGAGGCCGTCGCCCACATCGCCGCCCACTCGAGCGGCCACAGCGAGTGCATTGTGACGGAGAACTACGCCAACGCCCGCCGATTCACGAATGAGGTCGACGCGGCTGCGGTTTATGTCAACTGCTCGACGCGCTTCACGGACGGCGGCGAGTTCGGCCTCGGCGCGGAGATCGGCATCTCCACGCAGAAGCTGCATGCGCGCGGGCCGATGGGCGTCAATGAGCTGACGTCGACGAAATTCATCATCGAGGGCGACGGACAGATCCGCTGACCGCGCGAGAAAGGGAACGATCCGACTATGGCTAAGAAAAAACGCAGAACGAACAAAACCGCGCCGTCATTTTCGGCCGATTACCGCACCGGCTCGTCCGCACCGGTACAGGACCGCGACGACACGGAGCTCGACGATTTTCTCCCCGAGGGGGAAACGCTGCCGGACGACGGCGCGCTCTCCAAGTGGGAGGACGAGCCCGGAGGAATGCCTCCGCCGATCCCGTCGTCCGCGCCGGACCGCAGCGCCCGCCGCCGCGGCACGCGCCGCTACGGAGTGCTGCTCGGCTCGTTTGTGCTGCTGCTCGCCCTCGTCGGCGTCGTCTCGCTTGCGGGCATGATCGGCACGCACATCTATGAGCGCGCGACCGATGACTCCGCCCTGCGTGCGTATGATTCCATGCTGTCCTGCATCGTCATGCAGGACCCGGAGCCGTTTGAGTCGCCGGAGGAGGCCGACCCTGTCTTTGTCCAGAACGCCGCTTTGTGGAAGTCCATTCTGGAAAAGCGCTCCGAGTGGACGGGCTACGACGACAACGGCCTCGCCGTGATTCCGCTGGGCGTTGTGGCCTCCGCCGCGCAGGAGCTGTTCGGCCCGGATTACTCGCTGAGCCCCTCCAATCCGTCCGAGGAGACGTTTTATACGTATGACAGCACGGACAATACCTATCATGTTTCCGTGTTCAGCTCTGACAGCGCCATGACGCCCTACACCGAGAGCAGCCGCCGCGAGGGCGACGCGACCGTTCTCACCGTGGGGTATGTTCTTCCCACCGATCCCTACCGCACGCAGGACACGCCCTCCGGTGCGGACAGCGTCGCTCCTTCTCCGACGAAGTACATGGAGTACGTGATCAAAACCGATGCGGAGACGGGCGCGGAGTACGTCTACGCCGTGCGCGAGGCGGGCTGATCCGCCGCGCCTGCTATCCCGGCGACATCGCGAGATACAGCAGGGCCAGCAGGAGAGAGGGATCCTGGTTTTCCTCGAGCAGAACCAGAAGCAAAAGAAGAATCAGCGTCCGGTCCTCCTCCTGAAACAGAAGGCGGAGAAGATCGGGCTGCGGGGAAAGCGCTCCGTCCGCGCCGTGCGGGGGCCGGAGCCCGCCTTCTCCCTCGTGTCCGCCGTGCCGCTCCGGCTGCTGCGGCCTGCCGCCCTCGCCTCGTCCGTCCTGTCCGGCCATGCCGGGATTGCCTCCCGGGTTTCCGCGGCCCGCCTGCCCGCCGGACGGCCCGCCGCCTCCCTCGCGGCCTGCCTGCGGCTGCGCCGCCATTTGTGCCCGCGACTGCATTTCGCGCACGCGGCGCACGGCCTCCTGCTGTAAGCGCTGCATGTCGTTTTCCTGCGCCACTGCGCTTTCCTCCTTTCCGGGCGGCGGAACCATCCCGCCGCCATGCCGCCTTTGCCTCCCCGCCGCCCGCTTTCTGCCGGGATGGGCTTACGGCCCGCTGTCCGGCGCGGTTTCCTGTCCTCCGTGCGGCGGTTTTTTCTTCGGGGGCTGCCTTAAAATAAGCCGCTGCTCTTGAGCAAAGGCAGCACGCGCGTGAGCTGCAAAAGCCGGATCGCCTGATCGAGCCGCTCCTGCCGCGCCGGAGAGAGCAGGGGGCGCAGCGCACGGAGCAGCTGCGTGCCGGGCGTTTCCTCCCGCAGGCTGCCGAGAAGCGGGGCCATGCGCAGCAGCGACTGCGCCAGCTCCCCGCCCGCGGCGGCGGACGGCTCCTTTTGCTGTCCCAGCAGGCCGGAGAGCGCTGAGAGCAGTCCGCTTTCTCCGTCTGCGGACGGCGCGGAGGCGCCGCCCGGCGTGCTCCCCTGGGAGGAACCTCCTGCGCCCCCGCCGTTCCCGCCGCTCTCTCCGGAGCCGCCGAGCCCGAGAGAGGCCGCAAGGCTCTGGATTTGCGCCAGAGCCGCCGGGTTGCTCAGCAGCTCGTTGATTTTCCCGCTGAGATCGTCCATGGCCCGGCCTCCTTATTTTCCGAACAGCTGCTTCATCAGCTCCCGCGCCTGCGGCGTGCTCAAAAGCTTTTGCTGGGCGTCCTTGTCGGCCAGAATGCGCTGCAGCGTGTTCTCATCCTCCGGGGACAGCTGCCCGCGCAGCTTTTCGAGCAGGGCGCGGCGATCCGCGTCAGAATGGATCTCTTTCATTCTCATCACGCCTTTTCTCTGTCGTTTTGGGGCTTTCCCCCTGCTTCATTCCTATGCGCCGATTATTTTTTTCATGTCTGGAGGGTTACACCGATGAGAATTCTTGTCACGTCGGATACGCACCGCGACGAGTTCGCCCTGCGTTCCGCCGTCCTGCGCCAGCCGAAGGCGGACGTGGTTATCCATCTCGGCGACGGGGAGGAGGACGTCGCCGCCGTGAAGATGAGCTTTCCCGGGAAAATGTTTCTGCAGGTGCGGGGAAACTGCGACTGGGGTTCCACTCTGCCTGCCGTGGGCGAGATTACCCTTGAGGGCCGCAAAATATTCTATACGCATGGTCATTTATATAATGTAAAATACGGGATGTATCAGATCGTCTGCGCGGCGCGCGAGCGAAAGGCCGATATTTTGCTCTTCGGCCACACGCATGTCCCGCTGACGGACTACGAGGACGGCCTGTATCTTCTGAATCCCGGTTCGCTGCACGGCTCGGAGGGGACGTACGGTATCCTCGACATTACCCCGGCGGGGATCGTGACGAACGTGGTCCGGCTGTGACTGTAAATTTTTCAATTTGTAGGCTGTGACTGTA
>ERZ1673738.4894-NODE-4894-length-12812-cov-76.488908_pt1 | contig 12812 bp, 10 predicted proteins | sample MGYA00580198_ERZ1673738 | MGnify/ENA primary metagenome ERZ1673738 (study PRJEB41218, sample SAMN15661784) | gut metagenome | host: Homo sapiens | place: Canada: London | collected 2015-08-20/2019-03-30 | study: EMG produced TPA metagenomics assembly of... | reverse complement strand
GCAAAACTGCGGCGTTCCGCCGCTGTGCCTTCGGCACACGCAATCATGTTATAATGCGGTTTCGCCATTGACAAAAACGCTGTATAGTGTTAAAATAAAACGATAGGATTTTTTATCCGTTATTATAAATAATCTGAGTGTAAAGAAAAAGGAATGAAAGAAATGAGAAATCTGACGGGTGCAGATATAATCTGCGAATGTCTGATAGAGCAGGGCGTTGACACCGTTTTCGGCTATCCCGGCGGCGCAGTTCTGAACATCTACGACAGCTTATACAATTACAGTGACAAAATACATCACGTTCTGACGGCACACGAGCAGGGCGCAAGCCATGCGGCTGACGGCTACGCACGTTCTACAGGCAGGACGGGCGTTGTTATAGCAACATCGGGTCCGGGTGCGACAAACCTCGTAACAGGTATCGCAACGGCTTATATGGACAGTGTGCCTATGGTGGCTATAACGGGCAACGTTGCCTGTTCGCTTTTAGGACTTGACAGCTTCCAGGAAGTTGATATAACAGGCATCACAATGCCGATAACAAAGCATAACTTCATCGTAAAGGACGTAAACAAGCTGGCAGACACACTGCGTGAGGCTTTCTACATAGCAGGAAGCGGAAGAAAGGGTCCTGTCCTTGTCGATGTTCCCAAGGATATAACGGCGCAGAAGGCGGATTTTGCAAACAAGCCCTTAAAGCCGTATACGGTAAATGTTACTATGCATCAGGACGGCTGTATAGCAAAGGCGGCGGAACTGATAAAGAACGCTGAACGTCCGTTCCTTTATACAGGCGGCGGTATCTACGGCGAGGACGGAGCAAAGACATTAAAGGCTTTTGCCGAGCTTATTGACGCTCCCGTATCATCTTCGCTTATGGGTCAGGGCAGCTTTGACGAAACCGACAGCAGATATATGGGTATGCTCGGTATGCACGGAACAAAGACAGCGGCAGAGGCAATAAAGAACTGCGACCTGTTCATCGGCATCGGCACAAGATTCTCAGACAGAGTAATAGGTAATCCGCAGACCTTCGCCCCCGATGCAAAGGTACTTCATATAGACATCGACCCTGCTGAAATAAACAAGAACATAAAGGTTTATCATCAGGTTATCGGCGACAGCACCGATGTTATGAAAAAGCTGATAAAGCTAATTCCTCAGCAGTCGCACAGCGGTTGGATGGGCAAAATAAAGACGTGGGAGAAGCAGTACGAGTGCAGGCAGAAAGGCACAGACGAGCTTACTCTTACTCCTCAGCACCTTATAGAAACGCTTGACAAGCTGACAGACGGCGAGGCGCTTATCGCAACCGAGGTAGGTCAGTCGCAGATGTGGGCGGCTCAGTATTACGCATATAAGCACCCTCACCAGCTTATCACAAGCGGCGGTCTTGGCACTATGGGCTACGGACTTGGTGCGGCTATCGGTGCAAAGTGCGGAAACCCCGACAAGACAGTCGTAAACATTGCAGGCGACGGAAGCTTCCATATGAACTTAAACGAGCTTGTAACGCTGTCAAAGCACAATATACCTGTAGTTGAGCTTGTTATCAACAATAACGTTCTCGGTATGGTACGTCAGTGGCAGAGATTGTTCTACGGCAAGAGATTTTCACAGACGACGCTTGACCGTCCTACAGACTATATGAAGCTCGGAGAAGCGTTTGGCATAAAGTCGTTTGTTATAGACAGCGAGGACAAGTGCGAGGAGATACTGCGTGAGGCTCTTGAGGTTTCAAAGACAGCCCCCGTGCTTATCGAGGCGAGAATAGACAAGGATATAAACGTTCTTCCTATGGTACCGGCAGGAAAATCCATAACTGAGCCTATCCTTGAGATAGAAATCGACGACTGAACGGAGGCAGAAAAATGACAGAGAGAAACGTAATTTCCGTCTGCGTAAACAACGGCATCGGCGTACTCGGCAGAGTAACGGGTCTGTTCAGCCGCAGAGGATATAATATAATAAGTCTTAACGTTGCGGAAACCGAAAACCTCGGCATTTCCCGTATGACGATAGTCGCAGACGGCGACGAGGGCGTGATGGAACAGCTGGTAAAACAGCTCCGCAAGCTCTATGACGTATCGGAGGTCAAGGTACTGCATAACGCTGTATGCCGTGAGCATATCATTATGAAGGTCGGCAACGGCCCTGCGTCACGTCAGCCTGTGATAGAGATTGCAAATCTTTTCAGAGCGAAGGTCGTAAACGTAGCGGAGAGCAGGCTTATGCTTGAGCTTACGGGCGAACCCGAAAAGATAGATTCGTTCATAGGACTTCTCCAGCCCTACGGAGTAAAAGAGATCGTAAGAACGGGTATTTCGGCACTTGAACGTGATTAACGTAAACAAATCATAAGGCACAGCTTGTAACGAGCGGCAGAAGAAAGGCAGGACAAACACATGGGCATGACAATGAGCCAGAAGATACTGGCAAAGCACGCAGGACTTGAAAGCGTAAGAGAGGGACAGCTTATAAGAGCAAAGCTGGATATGGTACTCGGTAACGATATTACAAGCCCAGTTGCGATAAACGAGTTCAACAAGGCAGGCTTCGGCGGCATATTCAACAAGGATAAGATTTCTCTTGTAATGGACCACTTCACACCGAACAAGGATATCAAGGCGGCTACTCAGTGCAAGCAGTGCAGAGAGTTCGCAGGAAAGTACGATATTACAAATTATTACGATGTAGGCGAAATGGGCATCGAACACGCACTCCTTCCCGAAAAAGGTCTTATAGGCCCCGGTGAGCTGTGCATAGGCGCAGACAGCCACACCTGTACATACGGCGCACTCGGTGCATTCTCAACGGGCGTAGGCTCGACCGATATGGCGGCAGGTATGGCAACAGGCGAGGCGTGGTTTAAGGTTCCCTCCGCTATAAAGTTCAATCTTACAGGAAAGCTTAACAAGTATGTAAGCGGCAAGGATGTTATTCTTCACATAATCGGTATGATAGGCGTTGACGGCGCACTGTATCAGTCTATGGAATTTACCGGCGAGGGCTTGAAGAGCCTTTCGATAGACGACAGACTTTGCATTGCCAATATGGCTATTGAAGCCGGCGCAAAGAACGGCATATTTGAAGTTGACGAGATAACAATGGCATATATGAAGGAAAGAGCAGACCGTGACTTTGATATATTCAAGGCTGACGAGGACGCTGTATATTCAAGAGTTATCGACATTGACCTGTCAACCGTAAAGCAGACGGTTTCATTCCCTCATCTGCCCGAAAACACAAAGACAGTTGACGAGATTACAGAGGATATAAAGATTGACCAGGCAGTTATAGGCTCATGTACAAACGGCAGAATAAGCGATATGCGTATCGCTGCCGAGATTCTCAAGGGTAAGCATATTGCAAAGGGTGTAAGATGTATAGTTATCCCCGGCACTCAGAAGGTATATCTCCAGTGCATAAAGGAAGGCCTTGCAGAGATATTTGTAAATGCAGGCTGTGTGCTTTCTACTCCCACCTGCGGTCCGTGTCTTGGCGGTCACATGGGTATACTGGCGGCAGGAGAACGTGCTATTTCCACCACAAACAGAAACTTTGTAGGAAGAATGGGACACGTTGACAGCGAGGTTTATCTTGCAAGCCCGGCAGTTGCGGCGGCAAGTGCTATAGCAGGTAAGATAACAGGCATAAAGTAAGGTGAGAATATGGTAAAGCATATAATAATCTGGAACTTGAAGGACGAGCTTTCGGTCGAAGAAAAGAAGGAAAGATGCCGCCTTATAAAGCAGGGGCTTGAAGGGCTTGCAGGTAAGATAGACGGACTTCTTGAAATCAACGTTATAACCGATATTCTCGGCTCTTCCACGGGCGACCTTATGCTCGACAGCACATTCGAAAGTGCAGAAGCGTTAAAGGGCTATTCCACTCATCCCGAACACGTTAAGGTAGCCGACAGCACGGTAAGGCCTTACACGGCAAGACGCAGCTGCGTAGATTTTGAAATATAAGAAAGGACAGACATATATGAAGGCACACGGTACAGTACACAAATACGGTGACAACGTTGATACCGACGTTATCATTCCTGCAAGATACCTTAATACAGCCGACCACAAGGAGCTTGCAAGTCACTGTATGGAGGACATAGACAAGGACTTTGTAAAGAATGTAAAGGACGGCGACATTATAGTCGCTAATATGAATTTCGGCTGCGGAAGCTCAAGAGAACACGCACCTATCGCAATCAAGGCAAGCGGAATTTCCTGCGTTATCGCAAGCACATTTGCAAGAATATTCTACCGCAACGCTATCAATATCGGACTTGCAATCTTAGAGTGCGACGAGGCTGCCAAGGATATTGAGAACGGCAATGAGGTCGAGGTTGACTTTGATACGGGAGTTATAACAAATGTGACGAAGGGCTGTACATACAAGGCTGAGCCTTTCCCCGAATTCATCAAGGATATAATCAACAAGGGCGGTCTGCTGAACTCCTTAAAGAAGTAAGACCGCAGAAAGCGTTATGCTATGAGGGTAGATATAAAAGCGTTATCGGACAGCGAACTGCAAGAGCAGGGTTTTAACAATACATCGGGCGGAATGCACGGCTTCGGACTTTATACGGATGATGTGCTATCTGCTGTCTGCATAACAACAGAAATACCCGACAGCCTGAACAAAGAGGTCAGACTGGAGAAGCTGTATGTTTGCGAGGAAGAAAGGCATTACGGCGTTGCCAGAAAACTGCTGAACCACACGCTCAGAACGATGCGTGCCTGCGGCTATAAGTATGCCGTAGCGACCCCCGACAGCGAGGACGCAGTACGATTTCTTGTCAGATTCGGCTTTGAAAAGGCGGAGGGAAAATCCGCATTATACAAAATAGAGCTTTAAGCTCAGAGAAAGGATATTACCTATGGAAAAGAATATTGCCGTTATCAAGGGCGACGGAATAGGTCCTGAGATAGTTACCGAAAGCATGAAGGTGCTTGATAAGGTGGCAGAAAAGTTCGGTCACAAGTTCAACTACACACAGCTTCTTATGGGCGGATGCTCGATTGACGCAAACGGCGTACCGCTGACCGATGAAACAATAGCCGCCTGCAAAGCGTCAGATGCTGTGCTTATGGGTTCTATCGGCGGTGATACGACAACATCGCCGTGGTATAAGCTCCCTGCAAATCTGCGTCCCGAGGCAGGTCTGCTCGGTATAAGAAAAGCACTCGGACTGTTTGCAAATCTTCGTCCCTGCCTGCTTTATCCGGAGCTTGCAGGCGCTTGCCCCTTAAAGACAGAGATAAGCGCTAAGGGCTTTGATATGCTCATTATGCGTGAGCTTACCGGCGGTCTTTACTTCGGCGCAAGAAAGACCGAAGAAGTAAACGGCGTTATGACAGCTACCGACACGCTTACATACAGCGAGGACGAGATCCGCAGAATCGCAATCAAGGCATTTGACGTTGCGATGAAGAGAAGAAAAAAGGTAACAAGCGTTGACAAGGCTAACGTTCTTGATTCTTCAAGGCTGTGGAGAAAGGTCGTTACCGAAGTGGCAAAGGATTATCCCGAGGTTACTCTTGAGCATATGCTCGTTGACAACAGCGCAATGCAGCTTGTAAAGGATCCTGCACAGTTTGACGTTATGGTAACGGAGAATATGTTCGGTGATATTCTGTCGGACGAGGCAAGTATGATTACAGGCTCTATCGGTATGCTCCCCTCTGCCAGCATGAACGAAACAAAGTTCGGTCTGTACGAACCGAGCGGCGGTTCTGCTCCCGACATTGCAGGTCAGAACAAGGCAAATCCGATAGCTACCATACTTTCAGCCGCAATGATGCTCCGTTACAGCTTTGATATGGTGAAGGAAGCTGACGCAGTTGAAAATGCAGTAAGTAAGGTGTTGAAGGACGGTTTCCGCACAGGCGATATTATGAGCGAGGGTATGACAAAGCTGTCCTGCTCGGAGATGGGCGACAAGATAGCAGAGAATATATAACAATAATTTCAGCCGCAGTGAAAACTGCGGCTGATTTATATGCATAAAAAAGCTGTGACGGAATATTACTTTCCGTCACAGCTGATTTATTTATCTTTGGTCTTACTGCTGAATACCGTTATTGTTGAAGTTGTTGTTTGTGGTGTCAGCAGTAGTGTTGTTAACGGGCGTAGCGTAATTTGCGTTGCTGTAGCCCGTGCTTGCGTTGGGGTTATAGGTGTTGTTCATATTGGGGTTGTAACCGTTGTTCATGTTGGGGTTATAACCGTTGTTCATGTTGGGATTGTAGCCGTTGTTCATGTTGGGGTTGTAGCCGTAGTTCATACCGGGCTTGTAGAAGTCCTCATCCTTTGCGCAAAGAAGAAGGATACCGCCTATCATATTGCAGAATAAAAGAACGCATACGCTTATGCCTGTTGAAGGTCTCTGTCCCTTGCTCATCTGGCTTAATGCAATACCGCCGAAGATAAGCGGAAGTATTACCCAGAAGCCGCAAACCATACCGATGATTATAAATACCTGTGCTGCTGTTTTCATAATTACATACCTCTTTTTTCAATAAGTGACACACATTCCAATTTTATGTGTCTTATATCAGTATACCACATTGATACCTGCGTGTCAATATTTTCTTGCGCTTGAAATTGATTTTATGCTGTAGGTCATTTGTCCTTGCGGTTATTATAAAAGAACATTGCAACACCTACGCCGCATATTATTACATATCCTATAAAACTCCATATATCCGGCAATTGCGAGAACAAGATAAATCCGAGCAGTGCCGAAAAGATTATCTGCGAATAATCGTATACCGATATTTCCTTTGCAGGAGCAAATTTATATGCCGCTGTGATGCTGAACTGACCGCCTGCCGCCGCAAGTCCGGCACCAAGCAGGACGAGCCACTGCTGCCAGGTCATAACGTGAAAATCGAACAGTAAAAACGGCAATGTTACAAGGCAGGAGAAGCCCGAGAAGAAGAACACGATATAAGGTCCTTTTTCGCCTCTGATGCCAAGCCATCTTACCGCCGTATAAGCCGCACCTGCGCCCATACCGCCGAGAAAACCGAGCAATGACGGCACAAGCTCCAGATTTGCAAGGCTCGGCTTTATTATAAGCAGACTTCCTGCAAATGCGACTATTACACCGAGCGTCTGCACTAAATTTGTACGTTCCCGAAGGAACATTGCCGAAAATACGATAACGAAGAACGGCGACATTTTGTTCAGCATTGCCGCATCAGATAATGCCAGATGGTCTACCGCATAGAAGTTGCAGAGTATTCCGAGCGTTCCGCATACCGAGCGTATCAGCAGTGCGCCGATATTGCTTTTTTTCTGCGGCAGAAACGAGCCTTTCTGCCTTATCAGTATCGCTGCCGCAAATATGAAAGCGACAAGATTTCTGAAAAAGCTCTTTTGTACAGACGGCAAATCGCCTGCCAGCCTTACGAACGCACCCATAAAAGCAAAGCAAAAGGCGGAGCTGATAATGCACAGCACGCCTTTGTGCTTCGGGGATATTTTACTGAGAATTTCCGCCATACTCAACCACCTGTTTTTGCTTCGTCAAACGGCAGTAGTACGGTTTCGGGCAGTGTTATTTCTCCGCCCGATGAGAAAAGCTCGGGGCGGTCGAACTTGTAGCTTATCTTGAGCGAGCTTACCGCCTTTGTTATTTCCTCGTTTGTAAGTCCCGACCTGTCGATAACGAATATGAGCGAAACCTTACTGCTGTTGAAACGGTCTATTGACGAAATGTTTGTTTCCTTCAGTACAAAAGCCTGTTTGTCATACGGTATATCGTCAATGGAGAACTGTATGTTGCTTATTTTATACATACCGATGTTTGTAAAATCAAACACCATCTCAACACGCAGATAGTTTTCGGATTTTGTCATATCAAAATCCGTGTCGCTCAGCAGCTTGCTTGTAGACCCACTGTCAAGGTGAGTGCCGTCCTTCAGCTTATCGTATACGTTTTTTATCATATTGTCAAAGCTCTGTCCGCTGTAGCTGTACAGCCGTGTGTACGCATATTGCGCTTTTACGGGAAAAGCAAACTGCGTAACCACGACTATAACCGCAACAGCCACGACCAGCACCCATATGAGTGCCTTTTTAACTGCATTGTGTCCGAAAAGATTTGTCAGCGTCTGTTTAAAACTCATACTTTCTTTACGCCGAGAGTTACGTTCTCGCCGTTTATATCCTGTTCCTTTGTAAATCCGTCTGTCTTGCCGGTCACTATATCGTCAGCAAGAGTATCTTCTGAGATGCTGTCCTTGTTGCGTGTCAGTATCTCGGCTACCTTGTCACTGCCGTCGCAGTAGATAACGATATGATCCATAACCTCAAAGCCTGCGTCCTTACGCATCGTCTGAATCTTGCTCACAATCTCTCTTACATTACCTTCTTCGATAAGCTCGGGTGTAAGCGTTGTGTCAAGAACTACCGTGTAGCCTCTGTCGGTCACTACCGCATAGCCTTCCTTCTGATGCTCGTCTATAAGCAGGTCGTCCTTTGCAATCTGAACATCGCCTGTTGAAAGTGTAAGCGTCATAGCGCCTGTTTCACGGATCTCGTTCATAGCCTTCTGACCGTCAACCTCAGCGAGCTTTGTTCTGACCTCGCCTATCTGCTTGCCGAAACGAGCGCCGAGCGTCTTAAGCTGGGGCTTGAAGGTGTAGCTTGTGAAGTGGTCGGTGTTATCTATAAAGCTGATTTCCTTGATGTTAAGCTCATCCTTGACAATATCGGCATACATAGGCTCAAGCGTCTTGTCGCCCTTTACCATTATCTTTGATATAGGCTGTCTGTTCTTGATGTTAGCGGCATTTCTTGCGGCACGTCCGAGCGTTACAACGGTCAGAACTGTGTCCATTTCTTCCTCGAGATGCTTGTCGATAAGCTTTTCATCTACTGTGGGGAAGTCGCACAGATGTACGCTTACAGGTGCGTTCTTATCGAGCGAGCAGACAAGGTTTCTGTAAATATCGTCGCATACGAAAGGAGTCATCGGAGCAGATGTCTTTGCGATGGTTACGAGCGCTGTGTACAGCGTCATATATGCGTTTATCTTATCCTGTGTAAGTTCCTTTGACCAGAAACGTTCTCTGCTGCGGCGGACATACCAGTTACTCATCTCGTCTACGAAATCCTGTAATGCTCTTGCGGCTTCGGGGATCCGGTAGTTTGCAAGGTTATCGTCAACCGCACCTACAACTGTGTTCAGTCTTGATAACAGCCACTTGTCCATAACGCCGAGCTTGTCAACATCAAGCGTATACTTAGTAGCGTCGAAATTGTCTATATTAGCGTACAGAACGTAGAATGCGTAGGTGTTCCACAGAGTAGAAATGTACTTTCTCTGACCCTCGTTTACTGCTTTTGCGTGGAATCTGTTGGGAAGCCACGGAGCAGAGTTTGTGTAGAAGTACCAGCGTATAGCGTCTGCGCCGTGTTCAGCCAGTGACTCGAACGGGTCTACTGCGTTGCCCTTTGACTTTGACATCTTCTGACCGTCTTTATCGAGTACAAGACCGAGAACTATAACGTTCTTGTAAGGAGCCTTGTTGAATAAAAGCGTTGAGATAGCGAGCAGTGAGTAGAACCAGCCTCTTGTCTGGTCAACTGCCTCGGAGATAAAGTCAGCAGGGAACTGCTGTTCAAACTTTTCCTTGTTCTCGAAGGGATAGTGATGCTGTGCGAAGGGCATAGAACCGCTGTCGAACCAGCAGTCGATAACCTCGGGAACTCTCTTCATCTGCTTACCGCAGTGAGGACACTTTATCGTAACCGCATCAATATAAGGACGGTGAAGCTCTATATCGTCGGGGCAGTTGTCAGACATTGACTTAAGCTCCTCGATACTGCCTATAGCGTGCTTGTGACCGCACTCGCACTCCCAGATATTAAGAGGAGTACCCCAGTATCTGTTTCTTGAAAGACCCCAGTCCTGAACGTTTTCAAGCCAGTCACCGAAACGGTTCTTGCCGACGCTTTCGGGTATCCAGTTTATCGTTTCGTTGTTTCTGATAAGGTCGTCCTTGACAGCGGTCATCTTGATGAACCACGATTCTCTTGCATAGTACAGCAGAGGAGTATCGCATCTCCAGCAATGCGGATAGCTATGCTCAAACTTGGGTGCGTCAAACAGTAAGCCCTTTTCGTCAAGGTCCTTAAGCACCATAGGATCGGCTTTCTTTACGAATACGCCTGCGTAAGGTGTTTCGGCGGTCATATTGCCTTTGCCGTCAACAAGCTGTACGAAAGGCAGGTCATACTTTCTGCCGACCTTAGCGTCATCTTCACCGAATGCAGGAGCAATATGAACGACACCTGTACCGTCTGTCAGCGTTACATAGTTGTCGCATACTACATAATAGCCCTTCTTGTGCTGTTTTTCACATATCTCAACGGCACAGTCGAATAAAGGCTCGTACTCCTTGCCCTCAAGCTCTTTACCTGTGTATTTCTCGATTATCTCGTAGGGGGCTGTGGGCTTGTCGCCACCGAGTACCTTATCGCACAGAGCCTCTGCAAGATAATATGTGTAGCCGTCTGCTGTCTTTACCTTTACATAGGTTTCATCGGGGTTTACGCAGAGTGCAACGTTTGAGGGAAGCGTCCAGGGAGTTGTTGTCCACGCAAGGATATAAGCGTCCTCGTCCTTTACCTTGAAACGTACAACCGCAGAACGTTCCTTTACATCCTTATAGCCCTGAGCAACCTCGTGGCTTGAAAGCGGAGTTCCGCAACGGGGGCAGTAGGGAACTATCTTGAAGCCCTTGTATAAAAGACCCTTTTCCCATATCTGCTTTAATGCCCACCACTCGGACTCGATGAAGTTGTTGTCGTATGTTACATACGGATCGTCCATATCAGCCCAGAAGCCTACTGTGCGTGAGAAATTCTCCCACATACCCTTGTACTTCCATACGCTTTCCTTACACTTTGTTATGAACGGGTCAAGTCCGTACTTTTCAATCTGATCCTTACCGTCAAGACCGAGCATCTTCTCAACTTCAAGCTCAACGGGAAGTCCGTGAGTGTCCCAGCCTGCCTTACGGGGAACGTCATAGCCCTTCATTGTGCGGTATCTCGGAATCATATCCTTGATAACACGGGTAAGAACGTGACCGATGTGGGGCTTACCGTTAGCTGTAGGCGGACCGTCATAGAATGTGTAGGTCTTGTCGCCCTTTCTCTGCTCCATGCTCTTGCGGAATATGTCGTTGTCGTGCCAGAACTTCTCTGTCTGCTTTTCTCTCTCGACAAAATTTACCGAGGCAGGTACTTTTTCATAAAGTGACATTTTTTCTCCTCCTGTTTTTTGCAATTCACCCTGTCATATAAATCTCTTCGGCAAAAGCCGGAAGTTATATGGGGTGGGGGGTCAGCCCATTGCATATTATTTTATTCTTTGCGTTTGCGGAAAATAAAAAAGCCCCTATCCTCCGAAAAGGATAAGGACTATAATTTCATAACAGTCTTTATAACCACCGTTTCGTCATTCCGTCAAATGCGTTCCTTTTAACGTTGGAAAAACGTCCCGTTCTACTCTCGCCTTAAACGGCAATTTCGGCGGGCAGCTTGGAGGTGATATTCATACGGTAACTCTGCACCGACCTCTCACCGTCGTCGGCTCGCTTTGGCTTTATATCCGCACTACTGTCCTCGTCACAGCCTTTAAATATCATACACATTGATTATACAATCAAATTTTCCCTTTGTCAAGCGTTTTGTCAATTTTATTTTAAACGGCTTGTTGTTTATGAGTATAGCACAACAAAGCGGCGGGTCCGGGCTTATCATAACAATTCGAGCCTAAGGTTACAAAACGGTAACAAATAGTTACAAATTAGTTACAGTTTCAGGTTTTCTATTGTGAAGAAATTTTGTTTGTGATAGAATATTTATATAAGATATTTTGGGTAAGCGGGAAATTGACAGGAGGTGCAAGCCCATACCTTATCGGAAGAATATACGGATATATTGCTTTGGCACGGGTCGGAGTAAATTCGGCAATAAGGAGAAAAATATGATTTACACCGTGAAAATCGGACACATTTATATAAAATGACTGCGACAGTCTTTCGTATGTCAGGAATGTACTTCAGCCTTACGGAAAAGCTATCGCACGATATGTAAATCAAAGAGTGTGCTGAGACTATAAATTAAGACAGATATAACGGAGAAAAAATATGAGTAAAATATGTCCCAATTGCAAACGAGAAATAGACGAAAACGTAAAATTCTGCCCGTTCTGTGCGGCTTTTACGGGTGAAACACCGCAGGAAAAGAAGAAAAGCCCTGTCGGTGCGATAATAGGCGGTGCGGCAGGTGTGCTGGCACTCGGAGCGGCAAGCCTTGCGGTGTTTGTATTTGATATATTCGGAATGTACGGCGATAAGGCGGAAACGCTTTACGGCACTGGCGACAAGCTGTTCATTCAATCGGTGACGCCCGTGTGCATTGACGGGAAGTGGGGCTATGCCGACAAAAGCGGAAGCACCACGCTGAAACCGCAGTACAGTGCGGCTTATGCCTTTAACGAGGATACAAATGACGTTGCGCCCGTTGCGGTTGACGGAAAGTTCGGATACATAAAAAAGGACGGCGAGTTTGTAGCACAGCCGCAGTACAGCTTCGCAGGGAGCTTTTCGGATAAGGGACTTGCTAAGGTCACAGACGAAAACGGAAATGTCGGATTTGTCGACAGCAGGGGAAGAAAAGCGTTTGACGGCAGTATGTTCAGCTATGCCTCGGATATGAACGACAGTGGTTATGCGTTTGCGTATACTTTGATGATGCCGGAACTTGAGGGCGGAAGGGGCTATTAT
>ERZ1673738.4888-NODE-4888-length-12822-cov-5.603509_pt1 | contig 12822 bp, 12 predicted proteins | sample MGYA00580198_ERZ1673738 | MGnify/ENA primary metagenome ERZ1673738 (study PRJEB41218, sample SAMN15661784) | gut metagenome | host: Homo sapiens | place: Canada: London | collected 2015-08-20/2019-03-30 | study: EMG produced TPA metagenomics assembly of... | reverse complement strand
GAGTTCAGGAGGTAACAGCCATGTCTACTTATATGCCCAAAAGCGGCGAGATCGACCGCAAGTGGTATGTGATTGACGCCGCCGGCAAGCCGCTGGGCCGCGTCGCCGCACAGGCTGCCGCTCTGCTCCGCGGCAAGCACAAGCCCACCTTTGCGCCGCATGTCGACTGCGGTGACCACGTGATCATCATCAACTGCGAGAAGGCGGTTCTCACCGGCAAGAAGCTGGAGAAGAAGTTCTACCGTCATCACACCGGCTATATCGGACATCTGAAGTCCGTCCGTTATGATACCCTGATGGAGCAGAATCCCACCAAGGCGATGGAGCTGGCCGTCAAGGGCATGGTCCCGGACAACACGCTGGGCCGCGGTGCGCTCGGCCGTCTGCGCCTGTTCGCCGGCAGCGAGCACAAGCATGCCGCTCAGAAGCCCGTAGCCTGGGAGAGATAAGGGAGGATTAAATCATGTACGAGAAAGCGCCTTACTTTTACGGTACCGGCAGAAGAAAGAGCTCTGTGGCCCGCGTGCGCGTGTACCAGGGTACCGGTAAGATTACAATTAACGACAGAGACATCGACGACTATTTCGGCCTTGAGACCCTGAAGCTCATCGTCCGTCAGCCGCTGGTGCTCACCAACAATAACGAGAAGTTCGACATCGTCTGCCGCGTTGCCGGCGGCGGCGTGACCGGCCAGGCCGGCGCCATCCGTCACGGCATTGCCCGCGCCCTGCTGCAGTACGATTCCGAGAATCTGCGCCCCACCCTCAAGAAGGCCGGATTCCTCACCCGCGATCCGAGAATGAAGGAGCGCAAGAAGTACGGCCTCAAGGCCGCCCGCCGCGCACCGCAGTTCTCCAAGAGATAATTGCACTCTGCTTTGGCCTTTACAGGAGGATGCTCCCGGCTGCGGGAAGCATCCTCCTTTTCTGTCACGGGCGGGCCGCGCTCTCTCGGGAGCACGGCCCGCCTCCGCGCGGCGGCGCGTTCCGCCTGCGGGAAAGGAGAGAGATCGGATGAAGAAAACGCTGCAATACGTGCTTGCCGTCTGCCTCATTTTTGTATTCACGGCGGTCCAGCCTCCGGAGAACGTCTTTGCGGACGCGGACACGGGCACGATCCGCATCGTGCATACGAACGACACGCACGGCCGCTATGCCGCCGGGGAGGATACCGTCGGCTATGCCAGACTGCAGACGATTGTGAACGGGGACGGTCAGTGTGCCGACCTCATTCTCGACGCCGGAGACGCCTTTCACGGTCTGCCGTTCGCCACGGTGGAGCGCGGCGGAGCCATTGCGGAGCTGTTCAAAGCGGTCGGCTACACGGCCATGACGCCCGGCAATCACGATTTTAACTATGGCTATGCCCATCTGGCCGAGCTCGGTACGGACAGCGGCACGCCGGTCCTCAGCTGCAACGTCCTCTATGAGGACACGGAACAGCCGGTGTTCACGCCCTCCGTGGGGCTTTCGGTGCAGGGCTTCCGCGTCGGTCTGATCGGCGTGACAAGCCCGGACATCTACGGCGATACCGCTCCCTCCAACGTGGAAGGACTCGTCTTTGCCGATCCCGCCGAGTATGTGCAGAAGGAAATTGACCGCCTGCACAGCGAGGGCTGCACCGTCATCATTGTGCTGGCCCACATGGGGGATTCCCCGGAGCTTTCCTGGACCAGCGAGCGGCTTGTCTCGGAGACAACGGGTATCGATGTGGTCATTGACGGCCACACACACGATGCGGAAAACCGTCTGGTGAACTGGAAGGACGGCGAAGGACAGGCTCTGTGCGTCCAGACGGGAGCCTATTTTGAAAACGTCGGCGTGCTGACGCTGACGGTCGACCGCGAGACAGGCCGTCCCGTCGATCTGAGCACGGACTGCGAGGTGCTGGTGAGCGCCTCCCAGGCGCAGGAGCTCGAGGAGGATGCGGGCGTGGCCGGCCTTGTGGAAGGGATTGAGCAGCGGCAGAGCGCGATCCTCGGCAACGTGATTGCCTCGTCGCCGCAGGAGGCGGCGTACAGCTGGGAGGCGGTGCGCTGCGGCCAGACAGCCGTCGGAACCGTGGTCTGCGACGCATACCTCGCGGAGACAGGGGCCGATCTGGCCTGTGAAAACGCGGGCGGTATCCGCGGAGGCCTGCCCGAGGGAGACGTGACGTCGGGCGACGTGATCGGCGTGGCTCCCTTCGGCAATTATGTGGTGACCAAGGAGGTTACGGGACAGACGATCCTCGATATGCTGGAGACGTCGCTCTCGCTCGGCCTGCGCAATCAGGCGGCATGGGACGCGGGAGAAGAAACCGCGTGGCCGGAGGAGTCCGGCTCGTTCCTGCAGTGGAGCGGTATTTCCGTCACCTGGGATCCCGATGCGGCGGACGGCTCACGCGTCGTGGAGGTTCGTGTGGGAAAGCGCGTCCTTGACCCGGAAAAGACCTATGTGCTCGCGACAAACAACTTTGTCGCGGCGAGCGGGGATTATCCGGCTCTGGCCGCCGCGGAGGAGCTGAACCAGTACGGCGGGTGCGACGAGCTGATCCTGCGCTACCTCTCCGGACAGTACGAGGATGCTTCAGACTGGACGGTTTCGCTGGACCGCACGGTGTTTACCGAGGGTTCGGCGCAGACGGAATCCTCTCAGGCGCCATCCTCCGCTCCTGCCTCCTCCAAAGAGCCGGAGACCGTGTCCTCGGCCGTTGTGTCCTCCGAGGCTGAGCCTGCGTCGGACGGCGGCGCGGGCGTATGGATCGCGGTGGCGGCCATCGTGGTGATCGCTGCCGCCGCCGCGGTTGTTGTGGTGATGCGCCGTCGGGCGTAAGGCGTGGGAGAGCGCCTCGCACGAGGCAATGGCGCTCCGCGGCGACGCGTACAGGGACTCTTTGAGGGGTTCCGTGCAGAATGTTCCGTCCTAATTGTAATATTTTTAAAAGTATTTACTTATTGTAATTGAAGGGACAGGCGTCTCCCACCCGGGAGGCGCCTGTCCCTTCAATGTTTTACCGGTCTGCAATCCGTTCGCCCGGTGAGATAGTCGAGCGAAACCTCAAAGAGATCCGCGATGCGGACCAGAATCTCCAGCTTTGGTTCCCGCGTCATCAGCTCGTAGTTTTGGTATGCCTTCTCCGTGATGTCGCAGTAGATGGCAGCCTCACGCTGCGGAAAATGGACACATGGGGGAACATCTGCAGAGTAAAACCGCAAGAGCAGTCCGCACAAGAAATTCAAAACAGGCAGGGAAAATCGGCCCTCGAGAGAAGCGTTTCTGCTTTTTTCGGGGACCGATTTTTGTGTATCATTTTTTGTAAGGCTGTTTTGCAGCGGCCTCTTTTTGCTCACTTTTCTTAAAATTGAAAAAAATTTGCGGATTTGTAACATTCCCTCCTTCTCAGCCGTGTTAAAATAAGGTGATTATGGCTATGATGGCAGACTGCGGCGATCCGGCTTTCCGCGTTTGTGTTTCGGCTTTTGCGGCGCGGCCTCTTGCCGGAGGAAGAAAAACGTCTGCCTTAAAAAAATTTTTTGATCCGACCCCAAAATTCAGAAAAGAGATTGCGAATGAGAATAATGCAACGATCTATTTTCCATGGACACGGGAAGGAACAGCGGAGCGAAAATTCCGCAAAGGAGGGTGCGGTCCTCGGAGCCCCGGCAGACGAGGAGGAGCTCGAGCGGCTTGTCCGCGAGAACGAGCATTTCATTCTGAGGACCGCCTCCACGGTGTCACGGCGGTATGTGACCAAGGAGGACGACGAATGGTCCATCGCGCTGCAGGCGTTCGCGCAGGCGGTGCGGGACTACGATCCGGAGAAGGGAAGCCTGCAGGGCTTCGCGGAGGTTGTCATCCGCCGCCGCCTGACGGATCATTTTCGCAGGAACAGGGCGCGAAGCGCCGAGCTTTCCGTGGATCCAACCATTTTTGACGCGGACCCCTCCGACGAGGAGGAAGGTCTTGAGCTCCGTCTCGCGGTGGCGAAAAAAACGGCGCGGACGGAGGAATACAGTCTCAGGGAGGAGATCGAGGCCGCGAACCAGGAATTCTCCCGGTTTGGGTTTTCGTTCTTCGATCTGGCCTCGTGCTCGCCGAAGGCGGGCCGGACCAGGGAAAGCTGCGCGAAGGCCGTCAACACGCTGCTGGACACGCCTCTGCTGCGGGAAAATCTCCTGCGCACGGGCCTGCTGCCGATGAAGGCGTTGGAGGAACGCTCCGGCGTATCGCGCAAGCTGCTCGACCGTCACCGTAAATATATCATCGCCGCCGCGATCATTCTCGCGGGCGACTATCCGGGTCTGGCCGAGTATATGCGTTTTATCCGAAAGGAGCCCCGTTGATGAAAGCAGTCATTGTCGAAATCCGCGGCGAAACCGCGGCGGCGCTCGGACGCGACGGCAGCGTCTTCAAAGTGAAGAACCATGCCTACGCGGTGGGCCAGACAATCGACGTGCGCCGGGGCGGGTTCTCCCGTCAGCTCGCGGTGCTGGCCGCTGCGGCCGCCGCCGTCTTCCTGATTGTGGGAGCCGGAATTCACACCTATCTTTCCCCGTATTCTCTCGTCAGTCTCGACGTCAATCCTTCCCTGCAGTACACGCTGAACCGGCTGGGCCTTGTGCTCTCCGTGGAGGCGGTCAACGGGGACGGCGACGAGCTCCTGCAGGAGGTCGGCACGCTGAACAACCGCAGCATTGAAGATGCGATCTCCATCACCGTCAAACAAATTGCCGAGGACGGCTATTTTGACGGCGACGAGCCGGGCGGCATGGTGATTGCCGCATCCTCCCACGATGAACAGGAGGCTGCCCGCCTGGCCGAGAACGTCAAGGAAACGGCGCTCCGCGCGACGCAGGAGAGCGAGAAAAAAGTCGTCGTCGCCGCTATGACGGTCGACGAGGGCAAGGTACAGGCCGCCAAGGAGCTCGGCGTGAGCCCCGGAAAGCTGACGCTTGTCGAGCAGCTCAAGGAAACGGCCTCGGATCCGGAAACCATTGACGTTAAGGAGTGGCTGGAAAAGCCCGTTAAAGATATTATGAAGGAAACGGCTTCCCATATGCCGGACAACAGCTCCGCTTCCTCCTCGGGAGAAAGCAGTGCGGACAGCTCGGGCGGATTGGATTCGTCCTTGCCGGAAGCTCCCTCCGCGGGAGAGAGCAGCTCCGGAGGAACTTCAGCCGAACCGCTGACGCCTCCCGCTTCCGACACTCCCTCTTCGGAAACGCCGTCGAGAGGACAGACGCCTCTGGAGCCTCCGCCGCAGTCGAAGCCTGCTCCCAGCAAGCCTGCCAGCGAGCCGGATGCCGGCTCGGGAGACGCCGGTGAAAGCCGGTCGGAGGAATCGCAGAGCGGGGAAAGCGCCGCCGCATCGTCCGAGGGTACGCTGTCCGGCAGCGCATCGTCCGCTCCCGAATCAGGGAGCAGCGGCACGGAAAGCGGCTCCGCCTCTCATGAGGCCCCGGAGAGCGGCTCCACCGCAAGCCGCCTTGAGCCGACGGATGACTGGACGCCTCCCGTCACTTCCTCGGAAAGCTCTTCCCGTTCTCCGTCCTCGCAGAAATCGCCGGGGTACCCGCTTCCTTATTCGCGTGACCCCAATGTTTCTCTCCCGTGGTGGGAGCAAATGGATTGATTATACGTAACCTTAAAACCATATAACAAACTCTCTGAATGAAAGCGGAAGGCCCCTCCTGGCCGGTGTATTGCCGGTCATGGAGGGGCTTTTTGCAATGTTCCGGCGGGTGCCGGAACATTGCGTTCGAAGCATGATTTTGCGGCGCCCGGCGCCGGAAAATCACGCTTCGACGGCTGGGAGGAGATTGGGAACCGGATTGCCGGTGCTAAAGGAAGTCGAATAAAAAGAAAATTTAGAGATTTTCAGGATTGTTTCAGGATTGTTTAGGAATTGTGGCGAAACTCTATGGTATAATGCTCGTATACAGGCCGCAGCGCGGGCGCAAAGCGAGCAGAGCCTTGCGAGGCGGTGAGCCGGAGCAAGGACTGCGGCGGTTTTCACCGTGGCGGGCGACCGTAGGGAGCATGCGCGGATTGCTGACCGCAGGTCCGCGGGCGCAAAGCGAGCAGGGCCTTGCGAGGCGGTGAGCCGGAGCAAGGACTGCGGCGGTTTTTTACCGTGGCGGGCGACCGTAGGGAGCATGCGCGGATTGCTGACCGCAGGTCCGCAGGCGTGCGGGTGAGCGGGGCTGGGGCGAAAGAAAGAGAGGAAGAAAACATATGGCGGAGACGGTGTGGCGGCGCAAGCCGAAGCATCCCTTTGCGCAGGGGCTGGGGTTTTATAAGCTGTTTTGGATCTTTTTCCTCGGCTGCGTGATTGGGGTGGTGGTGGAAACCTTTTGGTGTCTGGCCACCAAATTCTATGTGGAAAACAGAAGCGGCGTGATCTACGGCCCCTTTAATCCCGTATACGGGTTCGGCGCGGTCGTGCTCACCGTGGGGCTGCAGCAGCTCGCGCGCAAGCGCGATATGTGGGTCTTTCTGGGAAGCATGGTGCTCGGCGGAGGCGTGGAGTACCTGTGCAGCTGGACGCAGGAGATGGCCTTCGGAACCGTCTCATGGGAATACAGCAAAACGCCGTTTAACCTGCAGGGACGTACGAACCTCATGTTTGCGTTCTGCTGGGGAATTCTCGGGCTCCTGTGGGTGCGGGAGTTTTATCCGCGGATGTCGGACTGGATTGAACGCATTCCGCAGCGTGTCGGTATTCCGCTGACGTGGGTGCTGCTCGTGCTCATGCTTGCCAATATGGGAATTTCGGCTCTGGCCGTCGCTCGCTGGACCGACCGCGTCCACGGTGTTCCGCCGCAGAATTCTGTCGACGTGTTCCTCGACGAGACGTACCCCAACGACCGCATGAGCCGCGTCTATCCCAATATGATGGTCGTCGAGGATGAAAACGGGAACCGGATCATCTGAGAGCGTGGCGCACACTCACCCCCGCTGCATACATGTGTGCGGCGCACAGCGGAGTTGTTTCCTGTCCGCTTCTTATACTATAGCGGTAAGAAGAGCAGCGACGCAGGGATAAATTTATATAACTATAGAAAAAAGGTGCTGCGGATATACTGCAGCACCTTTTTTTCATTTCGAACCGCTCAGCGGAGCATGGCGAGGATGGCGTCCTTCGGCCGTGCGCCGACGGAGGAGGTCTTCACCTTGCCGTTTTCGAGGACGAGGAGCGTCGGAATGCTCATCACGCCGAACTGGGAAGCAAGCTCGGGCTGCTCGTCGACGTTGACCTTGCCGACCTTGAAGGAACCGTCAGACTCCTCCGCGATCTGGTCCACAATCGGGGACACCATGCGGCACGGACCGCACCAGGGAGCCCAGAAGTCCACAAGGACCGGAACGGAAGACTGAAGAGCTTCGGATGCAAAATTTTCTTTCGTAAGTGTAATGACTGCCATAGAGATTTCCTCCTTTTAGTATAGAAAAGATGTAAATTTACAAATAGTTTTGCGTTTTCGTTTGTTCTGGTATCAGTATACCCCGATTCCCCCAAAAGTTCCGTGATGAGGTCACCAAAATGTGAGGGACTGCGGCGCGCGGTTTAATCGACCTCGGAAAGCGTAAACGGGATTCTGCCGCCCGCTCCGGTGACGGATACCGGCCCGGCAAGCGAGGAAGACAGATTCTGTTCCGGAGCATACACCGCACCGGAGCCGAGATACAGCTCAAATACGGCATAGTCGGCGATGAGAAGCAGAGGCAGCGCCTTCCCCGGTGCAAACGAGAGACTGGTTTCGCCGAAGCGGCCCGTGCCCGCGTCCATGTCGAGCGTCAGCTCGCCGCCCGGGAACGAGACGCACACCGATCCGGCATCCGCCGGGACGTCGGCCCGCAGCACCCACGGAGCTTCCGGCGCGTCCGTACCGGAGACCGGCTTCATGGCCCCTGACAGCTCGCGGCATGGATGCATCCGCAGGGCATATCCTTCCGCGTCGCGCGCAAGGGTGAGCTCCATCGGCACGGACATCACGCCCGTGAAACGTCTTCCGGCGTTCGGCAGGCGAAGCCACGCCACCGAGAGGACGCGGCCCTCCTCGCGGGCAAAGGTTTGCGCCGCGTATCCGATCCGGTTGGCGTAGGCCGTTCGGCGCGGCTGCTCCGGAGTGAAGCGCCAGCCGTCAAACGATCCCACAAAATAAAAGCTGTCGGCGGACCAGAAAACCCATTTTTCCTCGCCCTCCACCGTCAGCGGGAAGAGGTCGGGGCATTCCCATGCCTCGGGCAGCGTGAGCTGCTGCGTCTGCTCCCAATGGATCAGGTCCGGAGAGCGGAAAATGGCGAAGTCATTGCCCGCAAGATAGAGCGTCATGATGTATGCGCCCGAAGCCTCGTGACGGAACACTTTCGGATCGCGGTTATCGTGCACGAGATTCGGCAGGAGAAGGCCGGGCTGCTTCTCGAGCGTGCGGCCGCCGTCCGCGCTGACGGCGAGGCGCTGGGTGAATACGCCGTCGCGCGACCAGGGAGCCTGCGTGCCGCCCGCGCAGGTGTAATAAAACAGCAGCGCGCCGGGGCCGAAGCCCGCCGCGTTCTCGTCGTCGCGCCAGCCGCTGCCGGAGAATATGGTTCCGTCGCGGTCCGGGAAGAGGGCGATGTCCCCCGCCTCCCAGTGCAGCAGATCACGGCTGGAGGCAGAGCCCCAGTGCATCGGGCCCCACTCTACGCCGAAGGGATGGTACTGGTAATACATACGTGCTTCGCCGTCGGACAACCGGACGAGGCCGTTCGGGTCGTTGAGCCAGCCGTTTTCCGGGGAAAAGTGAATGACCGGTCTGCCGGGCGCGGGGGCGGGGCGTTCGTCCGCCAGCGTGATGCGCGCGAGCTCCTCGTCGGGAAGCGACCCGCACACGAGCAGCGTCTCCCCACGGTGACGGCGCACCGGCACGGCGACGCTGTAATCCGGCTCCTCACCGGCACGCGGGAACGGCGTCTCCCATTCATACAGCTTCTTCTCCCTGTCCTCGGCCGAAAAAACGGTGAGCAGCAGCTTCGGCGCGCGGAGCTTGACAGGAATCAGAAGATAATCCTTTGTCACGGAAACAGTAAGCATGGACAGATTCCTCCTTCAAAGAACGTCGGGATTCCGGAGCGCAGAGCGCCCGGAAAAAGCATCCCGTTTCAGTATACCAGCGCAGTTTCCCCGCGTCAATCCGATTCTTGGCCTGACGCGCACCAGGACGCGCACCGGTATAAGGGCCGGAAGGCGGCGCGCGGGAGCACCGCCCGGCATGCGCAAAAGCTGTTTTATGACAGGGCAAAGGCGGGAAAAAACAGACGCGGTCCCGGAAAGAACGCATCCGGATTGCCGGAAAACCGGCGGCTGCAAAGGCACTCCGGACGGCGAAAACAGGCGTGCTGCGCGAAATCAGGCGAAATAGAGAGAGGTTTGTCAAAGGGGAGCAAAGTGTTTGTAAAGTTCTCGTAAAGTCCGTTGACGCTTTGTTCACAAATTGGATATACTTATAGCGTAAGAAAAGAATGTGTAAAGACAGGGTAAAGGCGGCCGCAGTCCGCGCCGAAAGGCGGATCGGGCGATGCGCGGGGCCGCCGCAAAAATCGGAGGGATACAATGTTTGATGTGAGTATTCTCCTCGGGCTGCTGGGCGGCCTGGCGCTGTTCCTCTACGGCATGCAGATGATGAGCTCCGGTCTGGAAGCCGCGGCCGGCAACCGCATGAAGCAGATCCTCGAGCGCCTCACGGCGAACCGCTTCCTCGGCGTCCTGGTGGGCGCGGGCATCACGGCGGCGATTCAGTCCTCCTCGGCCACGACCGTCATGGTGGTCGGCTTCGTTAACTCCGGAATGATGACGCTGCGGCAGGCTGTCTGGATCATCATGGGCGCGAACATCGGCACCACGATCACGGGCCAGCTGATCGCCCTCGACATCGGCCAGCTCGCTCCGCTGTTTGCCTTTGTGGGCGTGGCGCTTGTCGTCTTTTTCAAAAAGCCTCAGGTACACCATTACGGCAGCATTCTCGCCGGTCTCGGCGTGCTCTTTATCGGTATGGAAATGATGAGCTCTTCGATGGAGCCGCTGCGCGAGTGGCCCGCCTTTGTTGAGCTTGTCGGCACCTTCTCGAATCCGCTTGTCGGCATCCTGGCCGGCGCGCTCTTCACGGCTGTCATTCAGTCGTCCTCGGCCTCCGTCGGTATCCTGCAGGCGCTGGCTGTCAGCGGTATTGTCGGAATCGACTCCGCTGTTTACGTCCTCTTCGGCCAGAACATCGGCACCTGCATCACGGCGCTGCTCGCTTCCGTGGGAACCTCCCGCAACGCGAAGCGCACTACCATTATCCACCTGATGTTCAACGTGTTCGGCACCGTCCTGTTCACGATCATCTGCATGACGACGCCGCTCACCGACCTGATCGCGTCCCTGACGCCCGGAACCCCGGATTCGCAGATCGCGAACATGCACACGCTCTTTAACGTTGTCACCACCCTGATTCTCCTGCCTGCGGGCTCGCTGATGGTGAAGATTGCCATGCGCATTCTTCCCGATCGCGCCGAAAACGAGGCGGAGGGAATGCACCTTGCCTATCTCGTTCCCGGCCCGGCTCTGACCCGTCAGGAGCATCCGATCGGTTTCTCCGCGATGTATGTCAACCAGCTGCGCCAGGAAATTAACCGGATGCTCGGCATGGCACGTCAAAACGTGGAAATGGCCTTTGAGGCCGTTCTGGCCGCGGATCCGAAGTATCTGGAAAAAGCGGAGGAGACGGAGGAATACCTGGACTTCCTCAATCGCGAGATCTGCCGCTATATTTCGGACGTGATCGTCAACGAATCGAACGAGCGCGATTCCGCCGCCATCAGTGCCTATTATCTGATCTCCGGCAACATCGAGCGAATCGGCGACCACGCGATCAACATCTGCGAATATACGCAGCTCCTCAAAAAGAAAAATATCCGTTTCTCCGATGAGGCTGCCTCGGAGCTGCGCGGTATGCAGAATGTCTGCCTCGAGGCCATCGATTTGCTGGAAACCGATCCCGGCGTGGACATGAATCGCTGGCTTGACCGCGTTTCGGATCTGGAACAGAAAATCGACGATATGACCGGGGAATACCGCGATCGCCAGCTCGACCGCATGCGCCGCGGCACCTGCACCGACGAGGGCGGCATCATCTTCTCTGAACTGCTTACCGACTTCGAGCGAATCGGCGACCACGTCCTCAATATCGCTCAACAGCGCGTCAAAGCCGGCTAAGGCCTGCGGCCGGCAATCCGCGCAGCGGCGGGCATGCCCGCCGTCGGCCTCGGCGAAGGAAATCGACCCCTTTGCGATCGGACGTCGCAAAGGGGTCTTGCTTTGCGCCCGCGCTGCGGCCGGCGGAGTATATCCAGAACGTGTTCATGAGCGACGTATTCCGCGTTTACGCCAGCCCCGATGTGCTCGGGATTGAGCTGGGAGCAGCGCTCAAGAACGTCGTGGCACTGGCCGCGGGTATCGCGGACGGCATTGGATGCGGCGACAGCACCAAGGCCGCGCTGATTACGCGCGCCATTAAGGAAATCTGTATGCTCGGCGTGAAAATGGGCGGGCATATGGAGACGTTTTTCGGGCTTTCCGGGATCGGCGATCTGATCGTTACCTGCGCGTCCGTCCATTCCCGTAACCGGCGCGCGGGCTTCCTCATCGGTCAGGGACGCACCATGGAGGAGGCCATGCAGGAGGTCCATATGGTCGTGGAGGGCGTGTATTCCGCAAAGGCTGCCCTGGGACTCGCCGAAAAATACGGCGTGGCCCTGCCCATCATCGAACAGGTCAACGCCGTGCTCTTTGAGGGGAAATCTCCCGTACAGGCAATGAACGACCTCATGATGCGCGACAAAAAGATCGAAATCACAGACGATATTGAGTGGGAAAAGCCGGATCGTTGATCCCGGCATACATTCCGGCATAAAAGCAGAGCTCCCCCCGCGGCGGCGTGAAAACCGTTTCGCAGGGGGAGCTTTTTCTGTCTGTGCGGAAAAGGAAAATGCGCTCAGTCCTCTCCGGCGTCTCCGCCCGGAGCATCTGCTCCGGAAGCATCTGCTCCGGAAGCATTTGCTCCGGAAGCGTCTGCACCCGGTGCGTCTCCTCCGAGAGCGCCGCTGGCCTCGCTGCCGTTTTCGCCGGAATCTTCTCCGGCCTCCACGCTCAGCGGTTCGTCCTGAGCACGCGGGAGCATCGCGGCACGCCTCGCCTCGGCCTGCTCGCGTTTGGCCTTTTCGTCGGCTTCGCGGGAGCGCTTGGTCTCATCGTAATACACCTTGCACGCGAGAATCAAAGCAACCGCCGTAACGCCGCGCAGTACCCAGCCCCACACGCCCTCAAAGAGCGCGCTTTCGGTGACGGTGTCGGCCAGCCACCAAAAACCGAGCAAAATAAAAAAGCCGCCCAGGAAATAAAAAATCTTGTTTTCCTTTCCGAAGCGGAACAGCAGGAGAAGTCCCACCGCAAACCACAATACCACATAGAGATAGCCTGTCATGCCAAAGCCTCCGTCTTCCGGACGCAGCCGGTTTTGTACCAGTATACCGCCCCGCGGACGCGATTGTCAAGCCGCCCGCACGGAAGAGCCCGCACGGAAGAGCCCGCCGCGGAAGGAGGCCGCCGCAAAGGGGAAAATGCGTCAGGCGCAGCCGCGATCGGCAGAGGACGAGGGATACAGAACGGTCAGCGTCACCTTTCCGGCCGGGGCGGGACGCGAGACGCTTTTCGCCGCCCGGCGGGCCAGCGCGCGCTGCTTCCGGATTTTCTCCCGGTGCAGGCAAAACAGGCAGCAGACCGCGACCGCCGCCGAAAGCAGCGCTTCCGCCGCGATAA
>ERZ1673738.4874-NODE-4874-length-12846-cov-4.087874_pt1 | contig 12846 bp, 9 predicted proteins | sample MGYA00580198_ERZ1673738 | MGnify/ENA primary metagenome ERZ1673738 (study PRJEB41218, sample SAMN15661784) | gut metagenome | host: Homo sapiens | place: Canada: London | collected 2015-08-20/2019-03-30 | study: EMG produced TPA metagenomics assembly of... | reverse complement strand
CCGAGAGAGATAAGGAAAGCAATCCAGATCCCGATATGAAGGAAAAAGAACTTCTTTTTCAGGGAGTAGATCAGGATGCTGACAAAAATCAGTGTGAATAATAATCCTACCGGCAGAGAAAATCTCCACATTTCATTCAGAAATACATTGTGGCAGTTATAGACCTGAAAAGAAATTCCCGGAACAGAGAATTTGGCAGGTCCAAAGCCGGTTCCAATCCCCAGAGGATTTTTCAGTATCTGTCGGATTCCTTCTGCCCAGATATAAGTACGGCTGCCAAGTGTCCAGATATTACGTTCACGGCTCATACGCCAGATAACAAATGCCAGGAGGATGACCGGTGGAATCAGGAGAAGAAAATACTTCTTATTGAGCGTCCGGAGTTTTGACCGGAGAGCATCAAGTGCAAGTCCTGCATAGATCAGCACGGCAGCAAAAAGTGCAGTATATGTATGGGAAATCACGATTCCAAAAAGGAAAACAAGATTGGAAACCGGGAAAAACCATTTATTCTTAAACTGCTTCCGGCAGATCACACTGAAAGCAATAAAGAGGAGAAGAACAAAGCAGTACTGGCTCTTATGGTAATAGATCCAACTGAAACGGGTCTCGTAATACTTCGGATCTTTTGCGACCGGTATGACCATGCCGTTTATGAAAGAAACGGAGGTGTATCCCAGATAGTATACGATAATACCAAGAATTGTTGTTACAACCTGAAAAACCAGCAGTACCGAAACAGCCAGAGGTTCTTGCCGGAAGAAAGCTGCCCCATGGATCAGAAGTACTATAAAAAACAAGACCGCCAGTGAAAAGTTGAACTGTTCCCATAACCACCGTGAATGTGTGAAGTTTATATACAGAGAAAAAAGGTTATACAGGACTAAAAGCACCAGGATCCAGCAGCAGAATCGTCGGTCAGACGGATCAGTCAGACGGACCGGACGATGATAGGCGAAAACGGTCCAAAGGATCAGCAAGCCGGCAAAAAGACCTGCAAAGGTAAATTCTGTATAGTAAGCACTGTCAAAGCTGACATACTGCATTGGATAAAATAATGCGATCAGAAAAAAGTAACTATATAGAAGGAATGATATTTTATTTTTGGTTTGTGGTTTCATATAGAGATCTCCTTTGATTAATCTGCCTTTCAGTTTAATATATTTGTCATAATTCGTCAAATTTTCTTAAAAAATTCTTATTTTGCTGTACAGAGCAGGTTTGCAGGGGTTGAATTGTTGAAAAAAAGGGAATTATATACTATAATCAAAATTGTATGATTATGAATTGATTGGAGCAAAGATAGATGAAGCAACAAAATAAACTGGATCCGTATAAACGTCTGATCCGATTCCTGACTGTGATGGTTCTTGTACTTGTGCTGACAGGGATGTTCATCGTTGTCTGGAAAAGATATCATAACTGGGGAATTGTATTTCCATTTTATCATAAAGGATATTGGCTGATGGGAGCATTTTACGCTTTCTTCTACTTTATCTTTATGTATCTTATGGGAGGAATGAATGTGGGGTCCCTGCGGATGAGTAATCTGTGCCTTTCCCATGGACTGGCAGCAGCGGCGGCCAATGTATGTATTTATCTGGAGACAGTGCTTCTTTCGGCAAGATTTGTAAGTGTCCTGCCATTGACATGTCTGACGTGTGTGGATATGCTGGTGATCCTGCTGTGGGTGATCTTTTCGGCAAAGCTGTTCCGGCGTCTGTTCCCGGCGAGAATTGTACTTTTGCTGTATCAGGAGTATGACCCGATGCCGTTCCGCAGGAAAGTGCGGATGAGAAGTGACCGTTATATCATTAAAGAATCATTTAATGTGGATGAGGAGTGGGACATGGTCGTAAAGAAGATTGATGATTATGATACCGTCTTTCTCTGCGATATTCATGCACCACTTCGCAACCGGCTTTTAAAATATTGTTACGCACATGGAATCAGAACGTATATCACACCAAAGATTTCCGATATCATTATCAGAAGTTCGGAAAATAACCATATGTTTGATACACCGTTATTGCTGGCAAAAAATGAAGGACTGACGTTTGACCAGCGGCTGGCAAAGAGAGTACTGGATCTGGTTGTATCGATTATTGCACTGGTCATTACTTCACCGGTCATGCTGGTGATCGCGATTGCCATTAAGGCATATGATGGCGGCCCAGTATTTTTTGTCCAGGATCGTTGTACGATCAACGGAAAGGTATTTAAGATCCATAAGTTCAGAAGTATGATCGAAAATGCAGAAAAGGACGGAGAAGTAATCCCGGCGACAGATGATGATGCAAGGATTACTCCGGTTGGAAAGATAATCCGCAAGACGAGGCTGGATGAACTTCCTCAGTTCTTTGATATTCTGATTGGAAATATGAGCGTGGTCGGTCCAAGACCGGAACGTGTGGAACATGTAGAAAAATACGTGGAGGAAGTACCGGAATTTACCTACAGAATGAAAGTGAAAGGTGGACTGACAGGGTATGCACAGATTTATGGAAAATACAATACTTCAGCTTATGACAAGCTGAAGCTGGATCTGATGTATATTCAGAATTATTCAATCCTGCTGGATCTGCGGCTGATCCTGATGACGGTAAAGATCATGTTTATCAAGGACAGTACAGAAGGGTTTGAGGAGATAAAGCCTTCAGAGAAAAAAGACTGAGAGATCGGAGAGGAGGCTTTCTTGTCTCTGATCATAAAGAACAGGATAAAGGAGTTTGATGTGAAAGAGTATTATAAGAAGATCTATAAGGGTTCAAAAGCGGAGTTTATGAAAAAGCTGGAAGGGGAGATTGAGGCAGGGAAAAAGCAGTGCGTGGTGACTGCCAATCCTGAAATCTTTATGCTTGCCGACCGGATGAAAGAGGTAAGAGGACTGCTGATGGCGGAGGATACGACGATCGTTGCAGACGGGATTGGAATCCTCATAGGCGGGAAAAAGCTGGGATTTCATATAAAGGAAAGGATTCCGGGTGTTGAAATCTGCAGTGATCTTTTTGAATGGGCGGATAAAAACCGAAAAAGCCTGTTCCTTTTTGGAGCAAAGCCTGAGGTGGTAGAGACGCTGGCTAAAAAGATCGAAAGAGAATATCCGGGGATTTATTTATGCGGATATGAAAATGGATATGTGAAAGATAAGGATGCGGTTCTTGAACGGATCGCAGAAAAAGAGCCGGATATTTCACTGATTGCACTGGGAGCCCCAATGCAGGAACTCCTGATCCGCAGGCATATGGCGTCTTTTAAAAAAGGCGTACTGATCGGCGTCGGCGGAAGTTTTGATGTACTGAGTGGAATGAAAAAGAGAGCTCCGCAATTCTTCGTAAAATGTAATCTGGAATGGTTATACAGGATCGTAACAGAACCAAAGCGGCTGAAACGGTTCTGGAATAATAATATAAAATTTTTGTTTGTTCTGAGAAAGGAAAGCCATGAGTGAACTGATCGGAAAAATTAAAGAAAAAGGTATCAGGCAGAGTGTGCGCATGATTTCTGTCAAGATGAAAAAGCAGGAGAAGTGGGACGTAAAAAATCTTCGTGGGAAAAGAAAGAATGCGATAGATAAATTACTGAGCCGGGAATTTGATACAGTAATTATTTTTGAGAACCATTTTGGGTTTTACAATATCATGCTTCAGCGTCCCCAGCATCTGACAAAAAAGCTGGCAGATGAGAGAACGCTGGTCTTATACAATTCTTATTATGATGTGGACTATAAAAATCCATCCAGGATCACCCGGGTAGCCGGAAATTGTTTTGTACTGGATCTGTATTATTACAGGAATGAGATTCTCAGACAGTTACGTCAGAAAAGGGCGGACAGGTATCTGATGGTCTATTCTACCGATACAGTTCCAATGAGCCGGATTCGTCAGTATCAGCAAGAAGGATTCAAAATTTTATATGAGTATGTGGATGATATAAATCCTGACCTGATCGCACCGGGCAGACTGGATATGATCCTTGAAAGACATGAGTCTCTTATAAAAGATCCTGCGACTTATGTTATTGCAACGGCAACCCGCTTATATGAAAATGTCAGGAAGATTAATCCGGCTGCGAAGGCTGCATTGATCTCGAATGGTGCAGAGTGTGAAAAATTTCCACCGGATCAGAAGACAGGAGAGAAAGAGTACCTGTCCTGGCTCAGGCCGGATTCTGTGAAAGCAGGTTATTACGGGGCAATGGCAAGCTGGGTGGACTATGATCTGCTGAAGGCACTGGCAGACCATCCGGAGATACAGATCATCCTGATCGGGATCGAGCATGATGCAAGTCTGCAGGAAAGTGGCATTTTAGAATATAAAAATGTCAGATTTCTCGGAAAGAGACCATATGAAGAACTTGCCGGTTATGCACATTTTTTTGATGTATGTATGATCCCGTTTGTTGTGAATGATATTACGGAATCTACCTCTCCGGTGAAGTTATTTGAGTATATGGCGATGGGAAAACCGGTTGTTGCAACATCACTGCCGGAGTGCAAAAAGTATGAACTGGTAAAGATCGCTGATACAAAAGAAGATTTTGTGGAGGATGTTCTTAAGCTGGCAGAAAAAGGAAAGTCGGAAGAGTTCCAAAGCAGGTTGATGGAGTGTGCCAGAGCGAACGACTGGAAAGCAAAAGCGGCAGAGCTGAAGGATTTTATTAAAGAAGGCGGAATGCCGGACAGTGTGAAAAAGGAGCTGAAAAATGAAAGATAAGCTGAGCAAAGTGAAAAATCTTGTAAAAAAATATGGGCTGACCGGAACAATAAAAAAAATGACCGGATATATTTATTCCAATTATATTGTGCGGATTTCGATGAAAGAGAAAATCTATGTGGCATTGAATAAAAAGGAGATCCGAAAGCGATTGAAGCGGATGCTGGAGAGAGAAGACTACGACCGCATTGTGGTATGGAGAAGTTCTTTTGGATGGGATGTGCCTCTGTATCAGAGACCGCAGCATATTTTTACTAACTTTGCAAAGCAGAGAACACTGGTGCTGTATGAAGTGACAAGATTTACAGATGATGTAAAAAGGATCAAAAGACAGTCAGAAAATCTTTACCTTGTCAATTTTATGAATAAGGCATTCGCTAACTATATTTTTGAAGCCATTGAGCAGCAGGAAAAACCAAGATATGTTCAGTTCTATTCAACAGACTGGACACTGACCAAAGGGCAGATCGAGGAGTATGAGCGACGTGGATATAAGGTCGTATATGAATATATTGATGATCTGAATCCTCACCTTGCCGGAACGGATGAATTGCCGGTCAATGTCAGGGAAAAGTACGAGAAGACCATGAAGGAGAAAGACTCGATCGTGGTTGTAACAGCAGATGCACTGCAAAGGGATGTCCTGTCAAAAAGAGGGGATTCTCATCTGGTATTTTCTTGTAACGGTGTGGATTATAACCATTTCCATAATGAAATTGATCCGGACTTTAAGTTTGAAAAAGAATTTGCAGAGATTCTTGAAAAGGGACAGCCGATGATCGGATATTACGGGGCATTGGCAAAGTGGTTTGATTATCAGCTTGTTAAAGAACTTGCAGAGACGGGAAAGTATCAGATCGTACTGTTTGGAATTAAATATGATGATTCTTATGAAAAGGCGGGGCTTGACAGACAGGAGAATGTCCATTTCCTGGGTTCAAGGGATTATCATGTATTGCAGAATTATGCTGCAAAGATGGATGTACTGACCATCCCGTTTTTGATCAATGAGATCACAAAAGCAACCTCTCCGGTCAAATTGTTTGAATATATGGCATTGAATAAGCCGATCGTCACGACTGACATGGATGAGTGCAGAAAGTATCAGTCAGTCCTGATCGGGCATGACCATAAGGAATTTGAAGCAAAACTGGATGAGGCATTGGAAAAAAGGTCAAATAAAGCATATATAGAACTGTTAGACAGGGAAGCATTGGAGAATACATGGGAAGAAAAGGCAAAAGTAATCATAGAAGAAATGAAGCGGTGCGAAGAAGCAGACGGGAACCGGTAAGCAGACAGCCGCATATGCAGACTTCAGGCAGAAGGCAGAGACATCGAAGAAGATCCAGAAGACTTCAACGGAGAAGAAAGCTTTTGGGAATTGTTGTGGTGCTGATCCTGGCAGCGGGGATGGCAGGGATTTTTCTGTGGAAAAGAAGTCATACAGCAGAAAGTCCCCCGACATCTGAAAATAAGGGAGGATCAAAGGATACAAAAAAGAAAGATGCTCAGAGCGGGTCATCCGATTATACGATAGAACTTCAGGGTGACAGTGAAGTGACTGTCAGGCTTGGAGATCCGTATGAGGATGCCGGTGCAGTTGTGAAAGACCGGCAGGGGAATAGAACAGATATCAGCGTCAGTCTGGAGGAATATGATCTGAATACGGCAGGAGAACACCAGTTGGTTTATAAAGCCACCGATCCCAAAGGAAAAGAAATCTCAGCACAGAGAACCGTTACGGTGACTCCGAATAAAGAATATGGAGCAAAAGGTCTTCCGATTTGTATGTATCATTATGTATATGATGCCAACAGTGTCCCGGAGAATCTGAACTCCAACTATATAGAAGTGGGAACACTGGAAGAAGAATTGAAATATCTACATGAGAATGACTATTATTTTCCGACCTGGAAAGAAGTGAGGGAATATCTGGACGGAGAGAGAATCCTTCCGGATAAAAGCATTGTACTTTCTTTTGATGATGGTCCGCTGTATATAGAACTGGCAATCCCTTTATTTGAAAAGTATCAGACACCTGCAACTTCTTTCGTGATCACCAGTTATTATAATGATAAAAGCATGTTGGATCCTTACCGGAATAATCAGTATCTGACACTGGAGTCGCATACAGATAATATGCACCGTGGTGGTGGAACTTACGGACACGGAGGTATTTTCCCGGCTTTATCGAAAGAGGAAGCCCTGGCAGATCTGAAGAAATCCATTGAGTATTGTGGAAATGGAGATGCACTTGCATATCCGTTCGGGGATTATACAGCAGAGTGTGAACAGACGGTGGAAGAGGCTGGATTTTTATGTGCAGTTACGACAGAACCGGGCAAATGTTATCCGGGAGATGATCCCTATGCTCTGACGAGAGTACGAATGTTAGGAAGTCAGTCATTAGATCAGTTTATTTCAGAGATCAACTAAAGAGGAATAAAGAGAGGTGCTTCTTATGGGCAGAGAAGTGAGAAGACGCGGTAGAAGGCGTGTAGCGGCAGCGAAAGAAAAAAATAAGAACTGGTTTATGAAGTTGAAAATGTGGCAGCGGGTTCTGCTCTGCACCGTAGGGGTGCTGATCTGTACTTTTTCTGCGGCAGCAATTTATGTCGCAGCAAAGTGGGGAAAGATCCAGACGCAGGATATTGAGGCAAAGGATCTGATTATCAATGAGGAAGTTCAGGAGAAGAACGGGGAGATCAATCTGGGAAAAGGTTATACCAATATCGCCCTCTTTGGTGTGGATTCCCGTGATGGAAATCTTGGAAAGGGAAACCGCACGGACTGTATTATTGTAGCCAGTCTGAATAATGAGACGAAGGAAGTAAAGATGATATCAGTTTACCGGGATACACTGCTGGATCTTTCTGACGGAACTCTTCAGAAATGTAATGCTGCTTACAGTTATGGAGGACCAACGCAGGCTGTCAATATGCTGAATTTGAATCTAGATCTTGATATCCAGAAATATGTGACCGTAGATTTCGGTGCCATTGCAGATGCGATTGATCTGCTGGGCGGAGTGGAGATCGAGATCAAAGAGGAAGAGATCCAGTATCTCAACAAGTTTGTTCAGGAAACTGCAGACTCTGCAGGAAAAGAGGCACACCGGGTAGAAACTGCAGGACTTCAGTTATTAGACGGAGTTCAGGCAACGACTTATGCAAGAATCCGGTCGACAGCCGGTGGTGACTTTACAAGAACAGAGCGACAGCGTCTGGTTATTGAAAAAATCGTAGAAAAGGCAAAAAATGCGGATCTTATGACTTTGAATGCGATCATCGACAAGGTATTTCCACAGGTTGCAACCAATTTTACACTTTCTGATATCCTTTATTATGCCCAGGCTTATACGGAGTATCAATTATCCGGTAATATGGGATTCCCACAGGATAAATCGACTGATACGATATCAGGACTTGGAAGTATTGTAATCCCGGAAGATCTGACATCGAATGTATCTGCACTTCATCAATTTCTATATGGGGTAAATGATTACAGTCCGTCTTCTAAAGTGAACAGTATCAGTGAAAAAATTGCTGCGAGGGTCGGCACAGGTGGAAATGCACAGGATTCAGGAAATTCATCGGGAAAAAGTGATTCATCATCCACGGGAGGGACGCAGGATCGGACCTATAATGAACCACAGCCATCGGCTCCTGATGACTATGAGCCGACAGTACCGGATCAGCCGTCAGATAATGGAAATAGTGGAACTGATCCCGGAACAGACAGTGGAACCGGTGATGGAAATCCGGGAGCAGATACCGGTGAAACCGATCCGGGAGACAGCAGTGGAGACAGCAGTGGAACTGGTGAAAATGGTGGACAATTATAGAAAAACCGTGTATGATAAGAGATAATGACTTAAATCTAATATGAACAAAGGGGTAGTTACATGAAGATGATGAAAAAAGCAGCAGCGATGATTTTATCGGTCTGCCTTACAGTACCAATGTTTGGCACGATTGTCAGTGCTGCACAGGGACAACTGATGTTCTCAGACCCGGAGACAAAGGTAGGAGAAACGGTAGATGTAAGCCTGGTTGTAAAGACCGGAGGAGATGCGATCGGAGATGCAGATATCACAATGAGCTATGATACATCTGCTCTTGAATTTGTCAGTGGTGATGGTGTTCAGGCAGATGGCTCAGGGAATCTGACTTACTCAGGCAGTGGAACAGGTTCTGAGAATGAACTGCGTACGACACTTCAGTTTAAAGCACTGAAAGCCGGAGATACAACGATCAGTGTTCAAAGCTCCAAAGCGTATCTTTACAATGACGAGACACTGACACTGGCAGAAGGTTCTTCCGCAGTAAAAGTAGCAGCAGGCGATGATGGCAGTACAGAGATTACGACAACTGCGGCAGAGGGAGGGACTCCCGTTGCCGGAGAGACAACCAATATCACAGTTTCAGTAAACGGGACAGATTATCTCTTCTCAGAGGCATTTACTGCAGCAGATCTTCCGGAGGGATATACAGAAACAAAGCTTACATTCAATGGTGAAGAAAGAAAATTTGCGAAGAATGGTGCAGGTGTATGTATCGGATATCTTGTAGATTCTGCGGGAACAGGAAAGTTTTTCCTTTATAATGAAGAGGATGCTACATTTTTACCGTATACGGAGATTCAGATTTCAGACAGTACCTCGATCATTCTTCTGAGTGATACAGGAGATGTATCGCTTCCGTCTTCTTATCAGCAGGGAGAACTGACAGTTGGAGACCAGAGTTATCCTTACTGGGCTGATCCGGAGAATGACCGGTATGATCTGATGTATGCTTTAAATACAAGAACCGGAGAAAAAGGATTTTATCAGTATGATTCATCAGATGGAACTTATCAGGCGGTTGAGACACCGACAGAGCAGGTAAAAGAGAAGACGAATGAGTCAGCTCTTTCTAAAATAGGAAATTTTATCGCAGATCATACTTTATTTGTCCTGATCGCAGCAGGAGCATTTGTTCTGATTCTTCTGATCCTCATGATCATTTTTGCAATCAAGCTTGTTCACAGAAATCAGGAACTGGATGATCTTTATGATGAGTACGATATCCCGTTTGAAGAGGAAGAAGAAAAGCCGGCAAAGAAGAAAAAAAACCGCAAGGCAGAGAAAGAGCCGGACGATGAGTATGAAGACGAGTATGACGATGAATACGACGATGAGTACGAAGACGAGTACGACGATGAATATGAAGACGAAGACGATGATGAGTATGAAGACGAAGACGATGATGAGTATGACGATGAATACGACGATGAGTATGAAGACGAGTATGACGATGAATACGACGAATATGATGACAGCGAGATAGAAGAAGATGAGAAGGCAGATCCTTTAAAAGGAGATACAAGAAATTTTAAGAGACCACGAAGAGGCAGAAAAAACCCGGAATATGATGTGGATTTTGTAGATCTGTAAGGAAAAGAGAGGCAGGCATATTATGAAATTGATCATAATGTGCCTGCTTTCAACATTTGTTAATCAAATGAACACACTTTCATCACAATCCTTTATTACTATATAACCATAAAAGAAATACAAAATAAATATAAGAGAAAGCGGGTATGAATCATGGATAATCAGTATAGTTATTATAATCCAAATGAGACAGAAGGAAATACATCAAACGGTACGACATTTTATAATAATGGACAGGGTGATGATGGAAAGACACCAAAAAAGAAAAAGGAGCATAAAAAAATGCCGAAGGCTGTTGCGGTAACAGGACTGGCACTGATGTTCGGAGTTGTATCAAGTGCTACATTCCTTACTACTAATTATGTGGGAACGAAAGTACTGAAGCTCGGAACAACGCAGAAAAGTACCAGTACTACATCGACCAGTGCAGTTACCAGTAATGCATCACTGACGAAGACATCCAGTGTGGTCACATCAGATGTATCCAGTGTGGTGGAAAATGTAATGCCATCCATCGTTTCTATTACGAATATGAGTGTGCAGGAGGTTCAGAACTATTTCGGAGGAACTTCCAAGCAGGAAAGTGAAAGTGCCGGTACAGGAATCATCATTTCACAGAATGATTCAGAACTTCTGGTTGTGACAAATAACCATGTGGTTGCCGGAAGTGATACACTGACAGTTACCTTTGCAGATGGCAACAGTGTTGAAGCAAATATTAAAGGAACGGATTCAGAATATGATGTTGCTGTGGTTGCAGTTCCGCTGGATTCTATTTCTGAAGATACGAAGAAGGCTATCTCAGTTGCAACGCTTGGTGATTCTACAGAGCTGAAAGTGGGAGAACCGGCGATCGCGATCGGAAATGCACTTGGATATGGACAGTCAGTTACAACAGGAGTCATCAGTGCTTTGAACCGTTCTGTATCAGAGACAGACCAGACAACCGGAGAAACGACAGAGAGCAGTGTGAAACTGATTCAGACAGATGCAGCGATCAATCCTGGAAATAGTGGCGGAGCTCTTGTCAATGCCAGTGGTGAAGTAATTGGAATTAATTCATCCAAGCTGGTAGGAGATTCTGTTGAGGGTGTTGGATATGCGATCCCGATCAGTGATGTATCAGATCTGATCGAGAACCTGATGAATCAGGAGACAAAGACCAAAGTTGCCGAAGCAGATCAGGGAGCAATCGGAATCAAGGGAATGAGCGTTTCTACAGAGTATTCCCAGCAGTTGAATATGCCAGAAGGTGTATATGTATCAGAAGTTACTAAAGGTGGCGGAGCAGAAAAAGCAGGCATGACAAGGGGATGCATCATTACAGGAAGCAACGGAACAACGGTTTCAAGCATGGATGATCTTCAGGAACAACTGCAGTATTATGCAAAAGGTGATGAAGTAGAGCTTACGATCCAGGTACCACAGAGCAATGGAGAGTATCAGGAGCAGAGTGTGAATGTTACTTTAGGAGCAAAGCAGACAAGTAAATAAAAAGCATAAAAGCTGAGTTTGTGTTATAATATGCAAAGAGGCTGACACTTTTACGAGCAAGAATCGCAGAGTGTCAGCCTTTTTTCTCATCAGTGCCGGACAGAATTACCGGTCAAATTCAGGATTGACAGCATAAAAATTCTTACTGTCCAGTTTTTCCTGAACAATGCGGAGACTTTCACCGAATCTCTGGTAATGTACGATCTCCCGTTCCCTTAAGAAACGGATCGGATCACAGACTTCAGGATCTTTGATCAGCCGGAGAATATTATCATAGGTAGTGCGTGCTTTCTGTTCAGCACTGAGATCTTCATGGAGATCGGTGATCGGATCCCCTTTTGACTGAAATGTTGTTGCACTCCAGGGGACACCTCCTGCAGACTGTGGCCAGAGAGCAAGAGTGTGATCCACATAATAGGGAGCAAATCCGGAATGTTCGATCTCCTCAGGGGAAAGATTGCGGGTCAACTGGTGGACAATCGCACAGACGATCTCAAGGTGGGCAAGCTCTTCTGTTCCAATATCGGTCAGTATTCCGGTAACTTCTTTATATGGCATGGTATACCTTTGGGATAAATACCGCATAGATGCACCCAGTTCCCCGTCAGGACCGCCAAACTGGCTGATAATAACCTGTGCAAGACGGGGATTAGTCTGTGTAATCCTGACAGGGTACTGTAATCTTTTTTCATAATTCCACATATTCAGCAGCCTCCTTCCTGCCATGGCCATGGCTCATTGATCCAGGACCAGTAATCAGACTCACAGGCAGTTGCAGTATCGATCGTAAGCGGACCATAGGCAGAAGCATATTCCCGTAATGCTTCATTCCGCTTTCGGCTGCATTCATTAAAAAAGAGGAGTGCATTCTGATCCCATGGATGTGTATCCAGAAATAATTTTGTGTCATCTACGGCAAAGCTGATCTCATTGATATAATTTAAAAGTTCTCTGCGATTCATTTTCTGACAGGTCACTGACATACGCCTCCTTTTCCACAAAATGACTTATCAAGGTCCCGGAAAATCGTGCCACGGTGGAATCCTTTGTTGGAATCGTAAAGATCTCTCCAACGCTGCCATGGAACATAAGCCATTGCAATCGGAAGATCTTCCAGAGGATCTTTTATACCGCAGCCACAGTCAGGTTTTGCCGGTACAGGCTGGATTTTCTGACTGACAGGATGGCTGCAGGGTTCCG
>ERZ1673738.4868-NODE-4868-length-12858-cov-5.925877_pt1 | contig 12858 bp, 10 predicted proteins | sample MGYA00580198_ERZ1673738 | MGnify/ENA primary metagenome ERZ1673738 (study PRJEB41218, sample SAMN15661784) | gut metagenome | host: Homo sapiens | place: Canada: London | collected 2015-08-20/2019-03-30 | study: EMG produced TPA metagenomics assembly of... | reverse complement strand
AATTAGCCGCCGTCACACTCGCAAAAATTATTAGTGATGGCTAAATTAACCCTAACTTTGCCTAAAATGTCGTCCGACGTTGACTTTTGCGCAAATAAATGTTACCATATTAGCGACAACTTATTTAACGGAGAAAGTTAAATGAAAAATATTATTCTTACGGGCGATCGTCCGACGGGCAGATTGCACCTCGGGCACTATGTCGGCTCGCTCAAACGCCGCGTGGAACTGCAAAACAGCGGTTTGTACGATGAAATAAACGTGCTTATTGCCGACGATCAGGCTCTTACCGACAACGCCGACAATCCCGGCAAAATCAGAGAAAACATAATAAACGTGGTGCTCGACTACCTTTCGGTAGGCATCGACCCGACAAAATCGACAATCTGCGTGCAGTCTGCTTTGCCTGCATTGCATGCGCTTACTTTTTACTACCTCAACCTTGTTACAACGGCAAGATTGTCGCGCAACCCGACGGTAAAAGCGGAAATTCAGATGCGCGGTTTTGCCGACGAAGGCTTGCCGACGGGCTTTTTCGCATATCCCGTGTCGCAGGCGGCGGACATCACGGCGTTCAATGCTACGGTTGTGCCCGTGGGTGAGGACCAATTGCCCATGCTGGAACAAACGCGCGAAATAGTGGAAAAATTTAACCGCATTTACGGACAAACACTGGTCATGCCCAAGGCAATGATTCCCGAAAACGAAACTCAACGTCGTTTGCCGGGTGTTGACGGTAAAGCAAAAATGAGTAAGTCGCTCGGCAACTGCATCTATCTGTCCGACACTGCGGCAACGGTCAAAAAGCAAATCAACGGAAAAATGTTTACCGATCCGCAACATTTGCAGATAAGCGACCCGGGGCACATCGAAGGCAACGTGGTGTTTACCTATCTCGACGCGTTTTGCACCGACGAACACTTTGCGCAGTTTTTACCCGAGTACGCAAACCTGGACGAAATGAAAGCGCATTACATGCGTGGCGGACTTGGTGACGGCACCTGCAAAAAGTTTTTGTTCAATGTGCTGCAAGAAACTCTTGAGCCTATCCGCGCCGAACGCGCCAAGTGGGAAAAGAATATTGACGGCGTGTACGACATCATCAGGGACGGCACGGCAAAAGCGGTGGAACGCACCAATGAAACTTTGGCACGCGTGCGCAAGGCAATGCGCATTGACTACTTTGCCGATCGCAGCATAGTAAAAGAGTGGGAAGAACTGCTGAAAAAGACAAACCTGTAGTCTGATACGCGTGTTGTCGCAACGGCGCGCCCGGTGTTTCGCCGTTGGCGGTACAACACCGACTTTTGTTTTGTTCATTACGGCAAATTTACTCGTTGCAAAGCAGAATTTGGTACTTGTAATTTGGCATAATATATGGTACAATATACCTACTATATGTAACGGAGTAAAGTATGTCAGCAACACTTGTTGTTATGGCTGCCGGTATGGGCAGTAGATTCGGCGGTCTTAAGCAAGCACAAAGTATTACGCCCGACGGCAAAGCACTGGTGGACTTTTCGGTGTTTGACGCGCGACGTGTGGGTTTCGATAAATTTGTTTTTATAATTCGGCGCGATATGGAAGCCGATTTTCGCAGGCTTGTGGGCGATCGCATCGCAAAACACGTGGACGTAAATTACGTTTTTCAGCCGACCGATTGCCTGCCTCAGGGACGCACAAAGCCGTTCGGCACGGGACACGCGGTCCTTTGCTGTAAGGACGCGGTAAAAACACCTTTTGTAGTTGTAAATGCCGACGATTACTACGGCAAACATGCTTTTGACGGCGTTTATAAACATCTTTTGAAGGCAAAAAACGGCGAATATGCCATGACCGCATACAAACTCGGTCAGACGTTAAGTACAAACGGAACGGTTACGCGCGGTATTTGCGACATCGACGGCGAATACATGCGCGGCGTTACGGAATGCTACGACATTACGGCGGACTGTGTGGGCAACCTGAACGGCAAAACGACAACTATTGACAAAGACGCACCGATTTCGATGAATTTGTGGGCGTTGACAACGGACGTTTTTGACCGTCTGGAAGAACAATTTGCCGAATTTAAGACCGAGGCGGACCTTACCAAGGACGAGTTTTTGTTGCCGACGGTAATAAACAAACTGGTGACAGGCGGCAAGGCAACGGTAAAGGTGTATCGCAACGACGACAAATGGTACGGCATTACCTACCGTGACGATTTACCCGAAGTACGGCACGCACTGTCCGCGCTTATTGCAAGCGGCGATTACGACGGAATCTGGTAATGGACTTCGGCAGGCGAAATATTTGCAAAAAGAGAATAACATTGAAAAGCGATTACGGTCGTGCCATGCGCTGCGACCGTTTTAGTTTATAGACGCGTAGCGGCACAGCGAACAATCGGGAGCAGACAAACGATTGTTGTTTTGCCCCTCGCCACAAACGGACAAATAAATGATTGACAACGAGAGGTGCACGGTGACTGATATAGAAATTGCACGCAATTGTAAACTTAAACCCATTACGGAAATTGCCGCCAAAATAGGCATCGGAGAGGATGAACTGGAACTGTACGGCAAGTACAAAGCCAAGGTTGCAGCTAAGCCGCAACCGAAAAGCGGCGCAAAATTGGTACTTGTTACGGCAATCAACCCGACGGCTGCCGGTGAAGGAAAAACGACGGTCAGCATAGGACTTGCCGACGGAATGAATCTTGTCGGCGCAAAAACCTGCCTTGCCTTGCGCGAACCGTCGCTCGGACCGGTGTTTGGCATAAAGGGTGGCGCGACGGGTGGCGGATACAGCCAGATTTTGCCAATGGAGGACATCAACCTGCATTTTACGGGGGATTTCCACGCCATTACGTCGGCAAACAACTTGCTGTGCGCAATGATTGACAACAGTGTGTTTCAGGGTAATCCGCTTGACATCGATCCGTCGAAAATCGTGTTCAATCGCTGCCTTGACGTCAATGACCGTGCGCTTCGCGGCGTAACGGTAAACGTAAATGTGCCAAACGCAACGCCGCATGAAGAAAAATTCAACATTACGGCAGCAAGCGAAATTATGGCAATTATGACCCTTGCCGAAGACCTGACCGACCTCAAAAAACGTCTCGGCGCAATACTTGTTGCGTACACGTTTGACGGTAAGCCCGTGTTTGCGCGTGACCTTATGGCAGAGGACGCTATGGCTATTTTGCTGAAAGACGCGTTGAAACCAAACATTGTGCAGACCATCGGCGGAACGCCTGCGTTTGTGCATTGCGGCCCGTTTGCCAACATCGCACACGGGTGCAACAGTGTACAGGCAACCAAACTTGCAATGACTTTTGCCGATTACACCGTAACCGAAGCCGGTTTCGGGGCAGACCTCGGCGCGGAAAAGTTTCTGGACGTAAAGTGTCGTTTGTCCGGGCTGAAACCGAACGCGGTGGTAGTGGTTGCGACGGTGCGCGCGCTTAAACTGCACGGCGGCGCAGACAAAACGCAACTTGCTACGCCCGACGTTGACGCGCTTAAAAAGGGACTGCCTAATTTGCTGAGACACGTAGGCAACATTACGGGCGTGTACAAATTGCCCTGTGTGGTTGCCGTAAACAAGTTTACATCCGACACGGAAGAGGAAGTTGCCGAAATAATTGCCGCAGTAAGGTCGCTGGGCGTTGACGCGATAGAGTGCAACGTGTGGGGTGAAGGCGGAAAAGGCGCAACCGCCCTTGCCAAAAAGGTTGTAGAGTTGTGTGAAGAATCGAACGATATGTTTACGTTCAGTTACGATGACGAGGACAGTGTCGAGGACAAAATTGCCAAAGTCGCAATGCGTATTTACGGCGCAAGCGGTGTGGAATATTCGGACAAGGCAAGAGAAAGCCTTGCCGCGCTCGGCTCGCTTGACATCTCGCGCATGCCCGTGGTAATTGCAAAAACGCAGTACAGTTTCAGTGACGACATGACTTTGCTCGGTGCGCCGACGGATTTCGTGCTGCATGTGCGCGACGTGGAATATCGCGGCGGTGCAGGCTTCCTTGTGGTGCTTGCGGGCAATATGTTGCTTATGCCCGGGCTGCCCAAACGTCCGAATGCCGTAGGAATGACGATTTCCGCAGACGGAACGATTGACGGACTGTATTAAGAAAATTTGTTTGAAAATCGGCAAATTACTTCAAAAATCAGCAAAATATAAAATACTATTACAGACATAGTTTATTAAAAATATTATACAAAAGATGTATCGGAGGGAAAAATGTCATCAAGACTGTACTTCAAGTACGGAACAATGGGTAGCAGTAAATCGGCGCAAGCGCTGATGGCAAAATTTAACTACGAGCAAAAAGGTATGGTTGTAATGCTTGTTAAGCCGTCACTGGACAACCGCGGCGACGGTGACGGACAACCTATGGTGCGTAGCCGTATAGGGCTTAGTTCGCCATGTGAAATAATCCGTCCCGAGGACAGTTTTGTCGAGTTGTTTGACAAATTCAAGGCGGAAAACGGTTGCGACTGCGTGATAGTGGACGAGGCTCAATTTTGTACGACGAAGCAGGTCGATGAATTGAAATTGCTTACAAAGCAAGTGCCGGTACTTTGTTACGGCTTGTTGAACAACTTCCGCTGTCAACTGTTTGAAGGAAGCAAACGACTTGTGGAACTTTCCGACAGTTTGCAGGAAATCAAATCCGTGTGTCGTTGCGGACGTAAGAGCACGGTAAACGCAAGATTTATCAACGGTAAGTGCGTTGACGACGGACCGGTAGTATTTATCGGCGGCGACGAAAGTTACGAAAATATGTGCTACTGGTGCTGGCAGGACGAGTTGAAAAAGGCGCGTGAAAGCGACAAATAACAACTCGATTGTATGTGAAACTTGAATTCTATTTTCGTGTCGGCTGTCGGTAGGTTGGCACGATTATGTTACGTCATGCACTGCGCAACACGATATGAAAGCAAGTAAAATGAGAAAACATTAAATTAAAAGCACGTTCCTGTCGGAAAGTGCTTTTTTTGTTTTATCCGATAATGGCGCTTCCGCGGAGATGTTTCGACTGTGCCTGCGGCTTCGCTCAACATGACATTTTCTGAACGGATATAGCAAAAGTAAGACTTTCCGTCTGCTCTTAAATTTACCCAAAATTATTAGTGAGGGCGATGAAAAATACTCCAAACTTTTGGAAAAGGGGTTTAAGGGGAGAAACCTTTTCGCAGAAAAGGTTTCTCCCCTTAAAAATATTAGTAAAAATTATTTTTTGCTTACGCAGCCGTCGAGCGAAGAAGAGCATTCCGACGACCATTTTTTGAGATATCTGCCGCCGAAGTTTGCCGAAGTAAGGTCTGCGGCGCGCAGGCGCAACAGTAATTCCTTTGAATTTATGTCGCAGGCAATGCGTGCTTTTTCGATGTTGATTTCGATGTTATCGCCGTCGCGCAACACGGAAAAGGCTGTCTGGTTGCCAAACTCCGGCGTGATGTGTCCGACGGCAATTCCGTTGTAAATGTCGGCAATGCGCCCGTCGGTTATTACGGCAACCTTATCGGCAAGTCCGATGGCGTTGATAAGAGCAAGCGTAGTGTAAATCTCGCGCATGCCGGGGCAACTTTTGGGGCCTTCGCTGCGGATGACAACGACGTCACCGGGCTTGATTTCTTTGTGCAGTACGGCTTCGACTGCCATTTCTTCGTTGTTGTAAACCTTTGCTTTGCCGACAAATGTGGTTTTGTCGGGTTTGTAGTGGACAAATGCTCCGTCCTCGGCAAGATTGCCTTTGACAACCTTAAGCAGCGCACTGTCGTTAACGGCTTCGGCGGTTTCGCGTATTACACGGTTGTTTCGTACCACGGTGCCGTCCAGCATTTGCGCAAGGGTTACGTCTTCTCCGACGATTACCGACGAATCTATCACTTTGTCGTCGACAAGTTGTTTAAGCATTGCGTATACGCCGCCTGCGCGATGAAATTGCGGCATAAGACAATCTTTTACGTCCTCTTTTGTAAGCAGTACGGGCGTGGATTTTGCCATTTCGGCAATTGTTTTGAAGTTGACGTTGCGCACGCCCAGTTCCGTCGCAACAGCGCAAAGGTTTAGCATTGTGGTGGAACTGCCCCCGCAGGCAAGGTCGAGCGCGACAAGGTTTGTAAGCATTGCCCGTGTAAGAATGCGTCGCGGCGTGCACTTGTCCTCGGCGGATTTTACTGCGGCCATGCCCGTTTTCCGCGAGATTTGCAGCCGTTCGACAGAATGCGCAGGTGCCGTTCCGTTGCCTTTTTGTGCCATGCCCGTTGCTTCCAGCAGGCAGTTTACGCTGTTTGCACCGTAGCGGTCGCAGTCTGTGCCTGTCGCGACGGGCAGATTTGCTCGTATTTCCGAGGCAAGTTCGTAGGGCGTTTTGCCGAATTTTATCTTTGCGATTTGTTCGTAGTAAAAGGCGTAGCCGTTGTTTGCTTTGCCGTATCTTACGGGCGACATTGTGCCCTGACAAACAAAAACACAGGGTATGTTGAGTCTGATTGCCGCAAGAAGCATGCCGAAAACAACGTTTTGCTCGCTTGCGACAAACACCAGCGAGTCGAAATAGTCGCTTGCGCACAACAGTTCGACGGAGTTTGCCACGATGTCGCGCGACGGCAGATCGTACTTGGCGGCCGCAGTGCATTTAAGCGCGGTTGTGTCGATTGACGGCACGTGCAACACTTTTGCTACGCCGCCTGCGGTTGCTATGCCGTTTGTGACGGCAGCGATAATTTCGTCAAGCGCGCCGTCGGCAACGGACAATTCGCTGTCTGCGGCGACGATGCCTATTATTGGCTTGTCTGCATCTGCCATTACTATGTTTGAAAAGGCTTTTTGCGGCAACTTGTCCAGTTGTTCGATAAATTCTCTTATCATGGTTCCCTCCTTATCTGCAATCTTTTGTGTTTAATCTTTTTGTACGGCTTTTTTACTGCCAACATGTACGTTCAGGGTTAATTTAGTCGTCACTGATAATTTTTGCGAGTGTGCTGACAGGTGATTATGCGTCAGACGACGCTATTTGTACATTAACTATTTTATTATATATATCGTGTGCTGTCAACGACTGTGCGGAATTTCAACGCTGAATAGAAAGTCGAATTTGTGTGCAAAATAGCAATGAATGTCCGTCACGCCGGGACTTGATTGTGCCGTCGGACGTTTCACGGAGGTTTGCATGCGAAGAAAAATCGTTATTTGCGGAGTGGATACGTCTTGCTTGCCGCGATTTACTGCCAAGGAATCGGCAAATTTGCTTGTTCGTGTCAAAAGCGGTGACAATGCCGCTCGCGAAAAATTTGTCTACGGTAATTTGCGTCTTGTGTTGTCGGTAGTGCAACGCTACACGCACAGGTGTGACAGCCCTGACGATCTGTTTCAGATCGGCTGCGTCGGGCTGATAAAAGCGGTGGAAAATTTCGACGTGTCGCATGGGGTACGTTTCAGCACTTACGCAGTGCCTATGATTGCGGGCGAAATACGGCGTTATATCCGAGAAAGTAATTCTCTGCGTGTCAGCCGCGGGATACGGGACCTTGCCTATCGCGCGCTTCTGACACGAGAGGAACTGGAACGCGAAAGCGGGCGCGAAGCGACGGTTGACAGTATCGCCGAGCGCATGAATTTGCCTGTGTTCAACGTGTTGTACTGTCTGGATGCGATTGGCGACCACGTGTCATTGTCGGACAACGTGTACAGCGACGAAGAGGATGCCGTGACCTATGCCGACCATCTTGCAGATCAAAAAGTGACAGAAGAAAACTGGACGGACAATATTAACCTGCGTGACGCCCTTGACGAGTTGGACGAAAAAGAGCGGTCGATAGTGGTTAAGCGTTACTTTGAAGGGAAAACGCAAACGGAAGTCAGTCGTGAAGTGGGGCTGAGTCAGGCACAGGTTTCGCGCCTTGAAAGCAACGCGATAGGACACATGCGTACAAGTATGTATGCGGAATAGCTGCGCCGTCGTCCGAACTTTGTAATTTTTTGTCGAATGTCGCATATAATGTTACCGTGCGGAGAAAGCCGTGGAACTTAGTTACACCGAACTGCGTTGTAAAGAAATAGTCAATCTTCTGAGCGGTGCGAAAATGGGAAAACTCGTGGACGTGATTTTTGCCGCCGACGGAAGCGGTGTGCTGGGAATTGTCGCACCGGGACAACGTAAACTTTTCAAGCCGCAGGAAGATATATTTATCCCGTGGAAAAACATCAAAAAAATCGGCTCGGATGTCATTCTGGTAGAAATAGTGTTGTCGGAAGTAACGTCCGTCGTACGCGGAAAAGACCCGGACGGTTCTGTGTGCGACAAAGGATGTGGCGATTTTTTGCGGTAACCGATAGGTGTTTATCAGGTTACTCGGCATGTAAATGGCTTAAAAGTCTTCGACTATAACGAAAAAACGTCTTTTATAAAATACTATTACAGACATAGTTTTGCCTTTTTAGTACAAATCCGACATTTTTCGTCGAATAAACAATCAAAAAACAAACAAAACGTACGGTTCTGACCAAAAGAGACGACGTGGCGCAGAAACACGGCAAACGTTTGAGTGACGAAGGGAAACATCACTCAATTGTTTGCTTTTTTTGTCGTAGTTTGGTATAATCTAACTATGTTACAGGAAATAGTAGTAAAAGAAAAAGAATTGCTGTCCGACTGCATCGGTGAAAATACCGACCTCGGGTATTACCGCATACAAAAGGTAATCAAAAATCGCAACGTCAAAATTAACGGCGTGCGTGTCGGTTCCGACCAGAACGTTAACGTCGGTGACGTCGTGTACGTGTTTCTTGCCGATCGTGAAAAGGACAGTATCGAAGTCGTGTATCGCGACGACAATATTCTTGTCGTAAACAAAAATGCAGGTATCGAAGTTGTCGGTGAAAATTCCCTTACGGAACGTATCAACAACATTCTTACCGACGTCACCGCAGTGCCCGTGCATCGCCTCGATCGCAACACGATGGGGCTTGTCGTGTTTGCGCTCAACAAGACTGCCGAAACGGAACTGCTGAACAGTTTCAAGGAACGCGAAATCGACAAAACCTACACCTGCGTGGTCGTGGGCAACCCTCAACCTGCCAATGCCAAACTTAAAGCATGGCTTTTCAAGGACGCAAAAAAAAGTATGGTGTATGTCAGCAACGTACAAAAGCCCGGTTACGTACCCATCGAAACGCATTACAGCCTTGTGAAGCGCATGGGAGAGTTGAGCCTTCTGGAAGTCAAACTGATTACGGGACGTACACATCAGATAAGGGCACACCTCGCATACGTCAGGTTGCCGATTCTCGGCGACGGCAAGTACGGTATCAACAAGGTCAACCGTCGTTACCGCGTAAAAACGCAACTTTTGTGTTGTACAAAAATCACATTCCATTTTGCACAAGGTCCGCTTAAGTATCTTGACAACAAAAGCATCGTGCTGAGCACGGATCTTACGCAGTATTACAAAAAGTAATTTTGTCGGGCAGCCGTTTGGTTGCCCGTTGTTTTAGTGGTTATGCTTAAAATCTCTTCAATCGAGCGCGGCTCGACGGCGGCAAAAACAGGTCTTAAAAAGGACGACCTCATAGTGGAATTTAACTGGCAACCTGCAGTTGACATGCTGGATGTCGCCTACTTCGATTCCCAATCGGAATTTACCGTGGGCATAACGCGCGGCGACAAAAAGTTGACGTTCGGCGTTAAAAAGGACGTCAATGAACCAATGGGCTGGGATTTTTACGATGAGTGCTATATCGAGCCGAGATGGTGCGCCAACAAGTGCGTGTTTTGCTTTGTAGACCAACTGCCCAAGGGGCAACGCCCGACATTGTACGTCAAGGACGACGACTGGCGGCTCAGTTTTGTTTCGGGCAACTTTGTAACGCTTACCAACCTTTCGGACAAGGAGCTTGCGCGTATACTGGACAAAAAGTTTTCGCCGTTGTATGTTTCGGTACATGCTACGGACGATACAATCCGCCGCAAACTTCTGGGTAATCCGCGCGCACGCGACATTATGCCGCTGCTTAAGCAGTTTGCCGACGGTGGAATAAGCATGTGCACGCAGGTTGTAATGTGCCCCGGTCTCAATGACGGCGAGGTGCTGCGCAAAACGCTTACCGACTTGTACTCGCTGTATCCTGCCGTGCAAAACGTGGCTATCGTGCCGGTGGGACTTACAAAATTCCGTTGCGGACTTGCCGATCTTCGTCTTGTTACGCAGTTTGAAGCAAACGCCGCTATTGACCTTGTGGAAACCTTTGACGCGGATTGCTTTGCAAAGACGGGACAGCACTTTGCGTACTGTTCGGACGAAATGTACGTGTACGCCAAGCGAGAGTTGCCCCCTGCGGAATACTACGGCGACTTTAACCAACTGGAAAACGGCGTAGGACTGGTTGCCGACACCCGTTACCAGTTCGATCTTGCGTTTGCCGATGCAGTAGCGGCGAAAAAGGGCAGTTTTACCCTTGTTACCGGCGTATCGGCAGGACCGATTATTCAGCAACTGGTAGACAAGGCAAAGGCGAAGTTTCCAGAGCTGAACGCCAACGTGGTGGCAGTAGTCAACAAGTTTTTCGGCGAAACTGTTACCGTTGCCGGACTTGTTGTGGGCGGCGACATAGTGGAAACGCTTAAAGGGCGCGACGACATCGGCGACACGTTGATTTTGCCTCGCGTTATGCTGCGCGAAATCGAGGACGTGTTCCTTGACGGTATGACATTGACGGAATTTAAGCAACTGACCGGCAAAAACGTCGAAATCGTGTCTGACGGCTACGAAACCTGCCTTGCGCTTCTCGAGTGCGAGTGACATTACATTGACAGCGGAGAATTACTTATGAGCAGTAACAACAAACCTCTTGTTGCCATAGTGGGCAAGCCCAATGTTGGCAAATCGACCTTTTTCAACAAGGTGTGCGGTAGCCGTATTTCCATTGTGTCCGATATGCCCGGCGTAACGCGCGACAGAATTTATGCCGATGCCGAGTGGCTGGGTAAGCCTTTTACATTGGTCGATACAGGCGGCATACAGACAAAAAGCGACGACGTGATGTTTCGCCACATACGCGAGCAGGCACAAATCGCGCTTGACCTTGCCGACGTAATTTTGTTTTTTACCGATTACAAAAGCGGACTTACCAGCGAAGACTACGACGTCGGACAACTTTTGCGCAAAACCAACAAGCCCGTTATTCTTGTTGTAAACAAGGTTGACCACTTTATGGAAGCCGATCTGTCGGACTTCTACATGCTGGGCTACGGCGAAGTTTATCCCATCGCCGCCGAGCAGAAACAGGGCATAGGCGACCTTCTGGACGAGGTTGTGTCGTATTTTACCGACGGTGAGTACGAGCAGGACGACGGATCTATCAAAATTGCCGTTGTGGGCAAACCCAACGCAGGCAAAAGTTCGCTTGTAAACAAAATTTTGGGATACAACCGCACAATTGTGTCGGATGTGGCAGGTACTACGCGCGACGCTATCGACACGCCGTTTGAATACAACGGACAAAAATATACAATAATCGACACCGCAGGAATGCGCCGCAAACGTGCCATTGCAGATGACACGGTGGAAGAGTATTCCGTCATGCGCTCGCTTAATGCGGTGCGTCGAGCCGACGTGTGTTTGCTTGTAATGGATGCAGGCGAGGGACTGAGCGAACAGGACGTGAAAATCGCAGGATTTATCGACGAACAGGGCAAGCCGAGTGTTGTGGTTGTCAACAAGTGGGACCTGATTGAAAAGGACACGCACACGGTGGAAAAGTTCAAAAAGGATCTGGCGTGCGACCTGGCGTTTATGGACTACTTCCGTTTTGTGACCGTTTCGGCACTTACGGGACAACGCGTAAACAAACTGATCGACGAGGTCAACTACGTATACGCCAAAAGTACCTTCCGTGCGACTACAGGTATGCTGAACGACGTTGTTGCAGACGCAATTGCTGCGGTGGAACCTCCTGCAAGCAGCGGACGACGCGCAAAAATCAAGTACGTCACGCAGGCTTCCACGCAGCCGCCGACGTTTATTTTCTTCACCAATGAAGCGAAACTGGTGCATTTTTCATACAGACGATATCTTGAAAACTATATTCGACGCGCGTTTTCGCTTGACGGCACGCCGATAAGGCTTGTATTCCGCGACGGCAGTGAGGAAGAATAATTATGTTTGATGTTTTTGTGACATACTGGTGGCAACTTGTGCTTGTAGCCGCCGGCGGCGCGCTTGTCGGCTCGATAAACTTTTCTATTTTGTTTTCGCACCTGTTCAAACGTACAGATGTGCGCGAGTACGGAAGCGGAAACCCCGGCACGACAAACATGTTCCGCGTGTTCGGATTACGCATGGGCGCGCTGACATTTTTATGCGATGCGTTGAAGGGCGTTGTCGCGTGTCTTGTAAGTGCGTTCATTTTTGACAAGGCGGGTTTCGAGCCTGCCGCAGTGACTACTGCCAAGCACGTTGCCGGGCTGTTTGCAGTGCTCGGGCATGTATTTCCCGTTTATTACGGCTTTAAGGGCGGCAAAGGTGTTGCGACAAGTATCGGCGTGATGTTTTGTCTTGAGCCTTTGGTTACGCTGTGTTGCATGCTTCCGATAATCGCCCTAATACTGATTACAGACCGCATGTCAGTGATGAGTATTTGTTACGCAGTGTTCAACATCGTGTGGACATGGGCGGTTTCGATCGGAGAAATCGGCGCATTCAACGCCTGCCTTGTGACGGTGATGTTTGCGGTGGTGTTGTTTGCCCACAGGCACAACATAGTGCGACTTGTCAAGGGACACGAATTGCCGACAGGTGTCAGACGTGCGCTCAAAGGTAAGGCTTCCGTACTGTATGAAAAGCCTGACAAAACTGCCGT
>ERZ1673738.4864-NODE-4864-length-12864-cov-40.073074_pt1 | contig 12864 bp, 15 predicted proteins | sample MGYA00580198_ERZ1673738 | MGnify/ENA primary metagenome ERZ1673738 (study PRJEB41218, sample SAMN15661784) | gut metagenome | host: Homo sapiens | place: Canada: London | collected 2015-08-20/2019-03-30 | study: EMG produced TPA metagenomics assembly of... | reverse complement strand
ACTCCACGGACGGGCTTTTTTCTACCCTTCCGTGTCCACTTTTATTATAGCATCAGAAATCTAAGGACAAGTTTTGTCATCACATTTCTATCATCAAAAAGGCGGGAGCCGTCCATTGGTTGGAAGAATATTGCTTTTCCCTGGTATGGTTCGGCTCCCGCCGTATTTGTTTTCTTGCTTCTTAATGATCCTATTCGACACTACTTCCCGGATCGTGGGCGGCTAAACTGACCAGTGGCTGGCACCACCCTCCGGGAATCTCACCCCTCCGAGGATCTCTCCGAGCTGCCCCCATTGCTTGAGTCTGTGGCTGGACAGTGAGTACAGGTCAACGGTATCATTGCGAGACAGCTTGCCAAAGCTGCTTTGGGCTGGGTGGGTATCGCTCGGCCACCTTAGTAGGCCGTCTTTTATGCGGTATTATCCGCACAGGTGGGTCTTGGCGCACCCGCCGCATCGCTGTTCCCCTTCGTCGGGGGCCCGCTGACTGACGTTATCAGTCGCCGGATATTCAGTTTTCAACGTTCACAAGAAGAGATTTTTCTTCTCGTATGTATACGGGAGAAAACAGGCATCTTAACAACCCTCCTCGTCCAAATTATTTTTGATTTTTTTCAAAATGCGCTTCTTCCGCTCATGGACGGCCTGCTGAGACATCCCCAGCCTCTGTGCACATTCCCTTTCGGTGCAGTTTTTGAAGTAAAGTTCATAGACCAGCTCGTAGTCTTTTGGAGGAAGCAGATCCAGGACATTACGCAGGGACTGGAATACCATCTCCTCAATGGCCTGATTTTCGGGCGTATTTTCATAATCTATAAACTCGTGGAACCGCTCGTATCCCTCATTTTCGCCGCCGATCAGCGAACTCAGGCCATCAGCTCGTGGACGCGGAGTCGATGCCCAACATCCTGGCTCAATTCCAGCATAACTCGGAAAACTTCCTCCGGCGTTTGCAGGTCAGCGGTACAGGTGATCCCGTGCCCGATGGACTTGACAGGGCTGACAAAGTCCTTGTGCATGACACGAGAAGTATCCGTTCCATTTGCATACCTCCAGAGCTTGATACCACTGATCCCCAGCATGTGCTGTAGCGTTTCTGGGGAGGTCTTTGCCACATCACCGATGGTGTGAATCCCGTATTGGGCCAGTTTGTTTTCTGTGGATCTTCCCACATAGAGTAGCTCGGCAGCATCGAGAGGCCAGATCCTTTCCTTGAAGTTATCCAGCCTGATTTCGGTGATTGCATCCGGCTTCTTCATGTCCGACCCGAGTTTGGCAAATATCTTGTTGAACGACACACCGATGCTCACCGTCAGGCCAAGCTCGTCCTTTGTTGTCTGCCGAATCGCCTCGGCGATCTCCATGCCTGTCCCGCAAATACTGGAGCCGGTCACATCGAGCCAGCACTCATCCATGCCATACGGTTCAACAAAGTCCGTATATCGATGGTAGATTTGGCGAGCCAGCTTAGAATACTTGAGGTACTGGTCGTACTGAGGCGGTACAACGATCAGCCCTGGGCAAAGCTGTCGAGCTTCCCAATTCACCATGCCTGTTTTCACTCCGGCTTTCTTGGCTAAGTCTGACTTGGCTAAGACAATTCCATGACGCTCTTCAGTCGAACCGCACACCGCAACAGGCTTCCCTTTGAGTTCAGGATCAAGCATCATCTCAACGGATGCGTAAAAGGAATTCATGTCACTGTGCAGAATGACGCGCTCGGTTTCCATGTGTTTTTCACCCCTTGTCGTGTTCGTGTGACTTCATAATAAATAGATTATTTGTCCGTGTCAATGTCGCATTTGTAGAGTAATATTCAATTTTCTGTTGACAGCGAGTATTTTCCACTATATACTGAAGCCATAAACAGAAAAGGCGGTTGCTATTATGAGTAAGAGCAAAGCTAAAATCCTTTCTCTCCCGGTAACGAATCACGCGAACTATAATGCAGAGATGGAGCGTCAGGAAAATGTTATCGGAGCGCGCATTGATGAAGCACGACGCAAGGCTGGACTCAGCCTTGTCGACTTCAGCGCACTTTTGCGGCAGTATGGGGTAACAATGTCCCCCAGCGGCATCAATAAGTGGGCGAAGGGCAGCGCCCTGCCTAACGCCTATCAGATGATGGCCGTCTGCCACGCGCTCGATCTGGATGTGGATGTTTCTTATTTTTGCAGTAGTCATACGCCGGTACTCAATGATACTGGTTTGGCAAAGGTCAAAGAGTACAGGGATGACCTGATTGCTTCAGGAAGATATAAGCCGCAGCCGAAGGTGGTCAGCATTCTCAAGTACATAGATATGCCTGTGAGCAATCTTGCAGTATCTGCTGGTACTGGTGAGTTCCTTGAGGAAGGGAACTTTGAGATGGTTAGTTTCCCTGAGAAGTCTGTTCCAAAAGGCGCCGATTTTGGCGTGCGGGTTTCTGGCGATAGCATGGAGCCAGTCTATCATGACGGACAGATCGTTTGGGTAGAGGAATGCGAGAAATTGGCCGTTGGTGAAGTCGGCATCTTTGTCTATGATGGTGATGGCTATTTGAAGGTCTACAGCGAGCAGGAGCCCGATGAGCACCAAAGGGATGCATTTACCGACAGCTATGGCTGCCTGCATATGCAGCCTGTGATGCTATCCTATAATCAGGCATACGCACCAAAGACGATCATGCCCGACTCGAGATTCCAAATCGTAGGGCGAGTCCTTTGAGTACAGAGTATTGGGCTATGCTTCCTTTAGGATGGATGAAAGGAAAGAATGTAGAAAGGCGGGGATTACATGAATACGATAGCAAGAGTGATGGAGTTGGCCGACGAGCGTGACCTCTCGCTTTTCAAGCTATCTCAGTTATGCGATGTTTCCTATTCAACTTTGAAGAATGCTGAGATGCGTGGAAGTCAGTTAGGGGTTCCCACGATTGAGCGTATCTGCGTTGCGCTGGGAGTCACATTAAGCGACTTCTTTTCGGAATCAGAAAAATGATATACAAAAAGAGAGAGGCCGGAGCAGTGTTCCTGGCCTCTCTCTTCCTTTTGGGTTATTTACTTTTCTTCTTTTTCTTTATTGCGAAAACAGCAGCTCCTACACCGGCGACTCCTGTTGCGCCAATTGCGATGGCAAGAGGTAAAGAAACTCTAACTTCGTACTCAGAGAAAAAGCCGTCCGCAGAAGTGGCAATTACGGTTATCGTGCTACCCTTTCATATCATCCACGCACACAGATAAGGTCATTTTCTTCTCCCTCTCTCATCAGCGTTAGGTCAGCTTTTTTTAGCTCTGCAGCAAGAAGGGACTCGTCCACGACAGCGTCCAAACCCTCCGCACCAGCCGCATGGTTCATACGGTAGATCAGCATGACGGGCTTGCCGCGGATAATACCGTGTTTATCCGCCCAAGTCTTGAAAAACAAGTCATTCAACTCACGATAGGTCATATGTCCCTCCCCGTGCAGTTCACCGATCAATGATTTAGCGATTGATATTACTACCGGCCAGCGATTCATTCTGGCCGAAAAAGATGGCTATGCTCAGCATCCACCCGTACCGTTATTTGTTCGCGGATTACAGTCTTACCAACATTATACATGAAAGTTTCATTACCTGCAATCACTCTCCGTGCTTATGAAGAAGTGTAATATACTCTTCTTTTCTGACTTAAATCTCCGATAGAGTGAGCTGTTCTGGTGGGTTCACTATGAACTTGTCCTGGGTTCAACGAGCGAGCGCAGTTCCCCCTTGGTGGGGCGATGACAGTTGCGCTTTAATTGAGCAAAGTGGTTGGTATCATATTATGATACCAACCACTTTCCAATTATCGCGGCGCGCAGAGAAGGCGTTTGATTTCCACCTGATATAAATCACCTCTGTTGGGTAACATAGAACCGCAAGGTATTTGGCGAACACCGATACCTTGCGGTCTGTTCCATACGAGAACATATTTCATCGATTGACTTAATTGCGAGCCAGCCTGCGAATATTTCCAATGATGAGCATTAAGTCATCATCATTTAATTTATGGAGCTCCTCGATAGCTGTTTGCAGAAGCGCAGGGTTTTCCTCCGACTCATCGAAGAATTGGCTTGGTGTGATATCAAAATAGTCGCAGATTTGAAGGAACTCCGCCATGGGTGGCAGTGACTTACCGGAGGATATGTTATAAATATAGCTCCGGCTGTGTCCGAGATCATAACTCATTTGATATTCAGAGACGCCCTTTTTCAATCTCAACTGGGTAATTCGGTCACGCACAAATTGTGTGTCCATATAATACTCACCACCTATCCTAAGCATATTGTAGGTGATGGGCGGTAGAAAATGACCCACGATTTTACGCCGTCTGGCTTGAAATAATACAGGACATTATGCTATAATACAAAGAAATATGTTTGCAAGACGAGCAGTCAGACAACACATCAAGTATTAGTTGTTTTAAGCGTGCGGAATTGAATTTTCAGCAAAACAAAAACGAGTGCCACAGGCACTCGCACGGGTAACTTTCTTTTTCGTGAAGTAAGTTCCTTGACGACGCATATTTTGGCCACAGATACAGATATAATTATACAAATTCCTGCCGTTTTCGTCAAGGTGACGAAGGCGAAAAGTCGAGAAAAACGGGAAAATCTGTATCAAAGTTCCACTCAAATCCTGTTTTATGCATGGAACAAGTATGCTCCACACCGTCTTGCGCCGTCATTTTCGCCGTCGACGATCGGCATGAAAGGAGCTGTCGAAAATGTCAAAAAGAGGCGAGAACATCTACAAGAGGAAAGACGGGCGTTGGGAAGGTCGATACATTAAATGTCGTACACTACACGGAAGGATACAGTACGGCTATGTCTATGGGAAAAGCTATTCTGCGGTCAAGTCTAAACTAAAAGAAACCGCATCAATGCCAATTCAAACTTCCGATAGCCGGGCCACGCAGCCTACATCGTATAGCGAGATTCTCAAGATGTGGCTACTTTCTACCAAAAACCATGTAAAGGAATCGACCTTCTCAAGATATAACCATCTTGTTGAGCGTCACATACAGTCCTTTCTGGGAGGCTACCAGATTGGTGAAATTAGCAATGCGCTCCTTGAAAAGTATATTGACTACCTTCTCCAGTGTGGGAGGCTGGACGGAAGTGGAGGGCTTTCACCAAAGAGTGTGTCGGATATTTTAGTTGTCATTAAGAGATCCATGCGCTATGCGCAAGAAAATAATCATCTCGTGATTTGCTCGACCGCTGGGTTGTCTGTAAAAAGAAGCAGAAATAATATGCGTGTGTTATCGAAAATTGAGCAACGACAGTTAGAATATGTTTTAATGCAGGACATGGATCTTACGAAATTTACCGTTCTTCTTTGCCTCTATACCGGTATCCGAATCGGAGAAGCGTGCGCACTCAGGTGGGAACACATTCGACTAGACAGTGGTATTTTAGAGGTCAGAGAAACCATGCAGCGTATCCAAGCACCACAGAATATGGCATCGAAAACACGGATAATCATTACAGAACCTAAAAGCGCGAGCTCAAATCGAGATATTCCTCTCCCTCGGTTTCTCATGCAATATGCTGTACAGTTTCAGGCAGATAGGAATGCATTTGTTTTGACCGGAGAGAAGAATCAGTTTATCGAGCCACGAACACTCCAAAATCGTTTCAGAAATTATGTAAAAACATCCGGGATCGAACACGCGAATTACCATGCGCTTAGACATACCTTTGCGACAAGGTGTGTTGAACTGGGGTTTGAGATTAAGAGTCTGAGCGAGATCTTAGGGCACTCCAATGTAAATATTACGCTGAACAAATATGTACACTCATCTTTTGAATTAAAAAAGAAGAATATGGAGCGACTAAACCTGGCCATAATAGAATAGCCGTCAATTTCTCCGTCAAATCAAGCTGCGAAGCCATGCAGGATCATGGACTTCGCAGCTTTTTTCGTCAAGGAACTTACTTCACGAAAATTATAAAGGCGAAAATGCACTGCTGTATTGTGGTTAGTTCAGTCGGATGTACCCAGCCGATAAAACACGCTAGGTTTTCTTGACAGGCCATTGTCTGTTAGCGCTCAGTGAACGAGTATATAACCCATTTTCGCAACAGGAGCAGAGCAAAATAGGTCTTGGTTACCGAAAGTTTGAACACAGGCATTATAACAAACTGATGTCGGAACCAATGCAATCGACAGGGGATATGCTTAGGTAAGAGTATATCTCCCGCATTACCACTCGGTGTAAAGGGGGCTCAATATGCCTATTAACCACGAAGTAGTATATGGCAACATGCTCGAAAAGAATGCCCCGCCGCCCGATGCACTTAAGTCGGTAATCAGAATACAAGGAGAGTTTCGAGGTCAAAAAAGTGCCTTTGGGATTTCAGAGGAAGTGTTAAGTAAGCATATTTTGCTTGTTGGTGGCACAGGAAGCGGTAAGACCAACTTGTTTTATCATATGGTGAGACAACTTAAAGCTAAAATGACCGCAGATGACGTTATGCTTATCTTTGATAGCAAGGGAGACTTTCATAAAAAATTTTTTTCAAATGGCGATGTCCTCATAGGGAATTCTGCTCAATACCGAAAACAATCGGATAAGTGGAATTTATATGAGGAAATAATTGCGGACGGAAAAGACTATGCGTCTGTTTCACAGAACACCCAAGAAATCTGCAAGTCTCTTTTTGCTGAGCTCGTAGAGAAAAATAGCAGTAATCCTTTTTTCCCGATTGCTGCACGAGACTTAATGGCTTCAATAATCATCGCCCTGATCCGCAATGGCGTTATTCCTAATAATCGAGATATTAAAGAGTATATTGACTCTACCTCCGCGGATGATTTAAGAGGACTTTTGGGGCAGCATCGGGAATTGGCGTCAGTTGCCTCGTATATCGGAAGCAAATCCGGTTCCCAAGCACAAGGCGTTTTGTCTGAAATGTATTCCGTTGTCCGAGATGTGTTTACAGGCGTATTTGCTGATGTTGGCGATTTTTCCATGCGTAAATTTATTCGTCAAAAGCGAGGAAGGACCGCCTTTATTGAGTACGATCTTGCTATAGGTGATGTCCTTTCCCCTATATATACATTGCTATTTGACCTTGCATTAAAGGAAGCCCTCGGTCGAACCGCCACGCAAGGTAATGGCCTGATGGGTGGAATGATGGGGTAACGCCCTGAAACGCCCACACTGATACTCCGACTGGCGCGGATGAAGCAAATAAATCTGTGTCAGAAGCTCGGTAAAGTCGGCAGAGAGCAACCGTACATCATAATCAATGATACGAAACCTGTCCAGAGGTGGACGATGTTGCCTATATGCCGGGTGTCTCATGCTCATGGTGAGAATGTGTGCAGAACACTGACGAACTTCCGAATGTAAGGGTCTAAACCCAGAATGTGTCGAAAGGCACTACCCGCCATAGCGGGGTGTCCGTGGATGAGTAAAAGTCGTTTTTATGAAAATCCATATACTGTTATAGGCAGTAAGGCGAAAGCTGGACACAGGCTCAAAGGGAGCACCTAAAAGCATGAAATGATAGGGCCATTGGAACGTGGAAAGCTGGGAGCGTGGAGACTGTTGCAGTCAGAGAAACGCTGGGCGGGAATGCATAATCGCCCTTTATCCCAGTGAGAGTAGAGGCACAGTACCGTAGAAATCATGGAAACATGATGGAGGGATAGCCTCAAGTCGAGATAACAGTTAAATTTGAAAACACAATAAACACAGCTTCGAATATGACAAAGAAAATCCGCCGAAAAGGAGTGGATGCCTGTGTTGACTTCGGAGCGGAAGAAACCCAAGAGAAGCAAAATCCGTTATGCGGAGTATTACGACCTGCAAAAGACTTTGGACAGTCTGTATGCCGATAGCTTAAAAGGCAAAGTGTTTGTTCACCTTATGGAACTCATTTCCAGTGAGGAAAATATTAGAATGGCATATCGGACAATCAAAGGAAACACAGGGAGCAGTACCGCAGGAGTAGATAAGCGCACCATACAAGACCTTGCCAAATTGAACGAGGAAAAATATGTGGCGCTGATTCAAAAGCAGTTTAAGAGCTATCACCCCCGCCCTGTCCGCAGGGTGGAAATCCCAAAACCAAACGGGAAAACCCGCCCCCTTGGAATCCCGACCATTGTAGATCGCATCGTGCAGCAATGTGTCCTGCAAGTCTTGGAGCCAATCTGTGAAGCAAAATTTTATGACCATTCCTATGGCTTTAGACCAAATCGCTCCACAGAACATGCCATCGCCAGATGTGACCAGCTAATACAGCTATCGCACCTGTATTATGTTGTGGACATCGATATAAAAGGCTTCTTTGACAATGTAAACCACACAAAGCTGATTCAGCAGATGTGGGAAATGGGAATTCAGGATAAACGGCTTCTGTGCATTATTCGGGAAATGCTGAAAGCCCCAATCGTGTTGCCTAATGGAGAAATTCTCCACCCAAGTAAAGGGACACCGCAAGGCGGTATTCTCTCTCCACTGTTGTCCAACATTGTTCTCAATGAACTGGACTGGTGGATAGCGTCGCAGTGGGAATGGATGCCGATGCACGGCAACGCAAAATATACTCGTCTCAACGCAAACGGCAGCATCAACCGTGGCTATCAGTACCGATTGCTACGTGAAAGCAACCTAAAGCCTGTATTCATCGTTCGATATGCCGACGATTTCAAGCTGTTCTGTCGAAACCGCAAAGACGCATTTTGTTTATATGCGGCAACAACGCAATGGCTAAAGGAGCGGTTGAAACTGGACATCAGCCCAGAAAAATCTAAGGTGGTGAACCTAAAGCGCCACTATTCGGAATATCTGGGATTCAAGATGAAAGCACAGCGCAAGGGAGATAAGTATGTCGTTCGGTCTCACATAAGCGATAAAGCGCAGAAAAGGGTAAAAGACCAACTGGCGAAGTGTATTAAGGAAATTCAACATCCGAAAAGCGAGCAAGACCAGCGTAAGCAAATCTTCCGTTACAACTCCATCGTAATTGGAATGCACAATTATTATCGTGTTGCTACCTGCGTCAATCTGGACTTCTCGCCCATTGCATTCGCCATCGGCAAGCAAATGAAAAACCGTTTGGGTAAGCAGGGACTAAGCAAACAGGGTAAATTAGAAAGGGGCTACATCAAGAATAAATACGGCAACAGCAGCCAAATTCGCTTTCTGAAAGGACATCCGCTTATACCCGCAGGATATATCCGGCATAAGAACCCATTGGGGAAAAAACGGAGCATCAATCGCTACACAGAGAGTGGACGAGAGGAAATTCATCGGATGCTTGGTGTCAATATTGAAATTCTCACATGGCTGATGCGTAATCCGAGGCTGGGGCAGTCTGTGGAGTATGCGGACAACCGTATTTCTCTATATGCGGCACAGTATGGAAAATGCGCTGTTACAGGCAGAACGCTCGCACTCCATGAAATTCACTGCCATCACAAGCGGCCTAAGTCGGCAGGCGGAACAGATGCCTACGCAAATCTTGTTATAGTCAGTGAGGCTATCCATCAACTTGTTCATGCCACTGATGAAAAGGCCATTTCCCGTCTGCTCCAAACCCTGCGGCTGGATGATCAACAGCGAAATAAGCTCAACAAACTGCGAAAACAAGCAAATCTGAACGCAATCTAAAACCATCTACCCGCAACGAAGTGTGTAAATTGTGTTTGAAACAAAATGCTGTTATCCCGATGGAACGCCGTGTGAGGGGAAACTCTCATGCACGGTGTGGAGTGGGGGAAAATCCGGAGATTGCTTCAAAGGATTACCTATCACTATTGCCTTTGACAGCGAGAAACTCGACGCACTTGAGTTCTCCCTGCATAAGGAACACTCTTCCGCACAGGCGTACCTGGAAAGTGCGCTGAACGCAGCCTATGAGAAAGCCGTACCGGAGCCGCTGCGGGAGTATCTGGACAGTAAGGCTGTCCCTGCGCCCAAGCCCAAGCGCACCGTTAAGTCGGCCGCACCGAAGCCGCAGAGCAACGAGCCGAAATCCGATTTGATGAAGGAGGGCAACTGATATGGCGCAACAGGAAGAAATCGTCTTATGGCTGGACCGTCGATGGAAGAAGGCCATTGAAAGACATCTCAAGGATGAAACGCTGCAGGAGCATCTGGAGAATGTGTTGGACGAGCTGTGCAATCGGCTTCCGGCACATGAGTATGAGCGTATCAGCCGTGCTATTCAGGCAGAAGCTGCCGCACAGCGTGCAGAGGAAGAAGCTGCCCGTACTTATGCCGCCTACCATGTGGTAGAAAACGGACAGGAGTGGTACTTCAAGACTACGCCCGGTGAGGAGCTGCTGGATGTCTGCAAAAAGCTGCGCAGCTACATTACTACCGACGAGAGTGCTGCGCCAGATCTGTTCATCAAAATGTTTGCAGGCGCCCAGCCCATTACAGCAGAGGAGTACGATGCACTGACTGTCCTTCGCATGCAGAACACCGGCAAAAATCGCGGCGTGTTTGATTTGGACTTCGACAAGCGCGAATTCTCAGCCGTTCACATCGTGGACGGTTGGTGGACATGGGCGATGCGGGATGTGTCTGTAGCGGCATACCATGCAACGCGCTCATCCTTTGCACCGGCGAAGGAACAGTGGAGCAAATTGCTGGATCATCTGAGTGGCAAGGAAATCACTTCGGCGGGTCATCTCTCTGCACGGAATTTCTCCTTCGGTGAGGAAATCATCGAGTCGGATGGCAAGCTCAACTTTTATGTGCAGGCGGACTTCGATGTCGATGCCGCATTCGGTACGTTTGTGTGTACCGACCAGAATGATGACTGGCTCAACATCTATGCAAACTATGATATGGAGCAGGATTGTTTGTGCGACACATTGGAGCTAAACCTCTGCCGAGGCGACGGCACCGAGGAGAATTGGAACTATCTGCTGAACGCAGCGGAGAAGGAAGTTCTGCTCCGTAAGATGGAAGCATTCTGTCAGCAGCAGACCGGCATGAGCCTGCACGAGTACGCACAGCAGCTTCGTGACGAGCAAGGTGCTGCACCGGAGCAGACCATGTGATGGGTTTGCTCACATGGTCATTTCACAAATCCAGCCATGAATTTTTTGTTGGGTTTCGTGAATAGCTTTCCCGCCTGTGCTGTGCCATTGTGTTTGCACGGGCAACACCCGCATCAAAAATCAGGAGGACTACAACATGACGATCGATACAGCAAAAGAGCTCCAGATGAACATCGCAAAGGAGGGGCTGGCACTGTTGGCGCTTCACCCCTCTTCCGATGTGCAGCTCCACCGAGAGTGCATCTCCCACATTGGGACAGCATGGGACATCCCCGTTGGTGACACACAGGAGGTCATCTCACTCCTGGACCGCGAGCTGGATGCCATCCACGCCGCAGGAAAAAATGGCACGGTGACCCATGTGCTGCCGGAAGAAGAATTACCCATAAACGCCAGTGGGCTTGAAACGCTGGACAACATCTGGGATCTGTTTGAAACGTCACTTCGTGTAGACAGCCCCTACGCCAGAACGAAGCTCTTCGAGATGGCAAAGTGGCTTGAGGAATCACAAATCCTGCTGGACTGGATCGAAAAGACACCAGCGGAAAAGCAGGCGTGGAAAGAGCAGGTCAGCTGACCATACCCTGCAGATGGAGCCACCCCGCCGTGGGTGGCTCCTCCCGTTCCAGCGTTGTTGCCACCTGTGAGCCGCTGTGTGCGGCTTTGGGGGCGAGGGTGGCATCCCTGCACCCCGGACAAGGTATCGGCGCTGTTTGCCCCCGCTTTCAACCGCCTATGGGGAAATCCGCTGAGAACCTGCCTGTTCGATAAAAGTACAAGATAAAGACCCGCTGGCGTTTTCGCCGCGGGTCGCCCACAAAGCCCCGCAGTGCGGGGCTTTTCCGCTTTGCAGATTGTAGGCGTTTTCAGCGCATTTCAACATAGCTGTAGGCGCTTTTTCTGAAAAAGTACCGTGCCGCAGGGGTTTGCGCCCACAAGAACTGACATCAAGCGAAAGGATGACAACTATGCCGAAAGAACAGATGACCATCCGGCTCTATCCTGAAACGCGCAGGCGAATGGATAGCTGGCTGGAAGAAAGCAACAGCAAAAACCGAAATGAATTCGTAGAAAAGGCTCTGCGCTTCTACATGGGCTACCTCGGAGCAGAAGATATCACCGAGTATCTCTCGGATGCATTGGTGGCAGCGCTGCGCGGGATCATTGCGGATAATGCCAACCGCACCAACAGTCTCCTGTTCAAGTGTGCGGTGGAGCAAGGCATCATGGCTCATACCATTGCCGCCCACTTCCGTGACACGATGGAGGACCGCCGCGCCCTGCGCGGCTATGTGGTAGACGAGGTACTGCGCACTAACGGTCAAATCAAGTTCGAAGATGCCCAGGATGTCCAGCGGCAGCTGCCAGATGACACATGGCGAAACTGATTTTCATCTCGCCCTATATGAAAGGCGGAAGAGATGCCGCTCGGCTGGCCCATCGCACCCGCTACTTTGCCACCCGTGAGGGTGTACAGCTCCTCAAGGATGACAACGCCCATCTCCCGGCTACAAAGAAACAGCAGAAGTACATCCAGCGCCTGCTCCGCAGCTTCCCTGAAGCGAAGGAACTACCAGAGCATGAGGACTATGCAAACACACCCAATCGGCAGACTGCCTTTGACCTCATCGAACAGATACACGAAGATTTCGTCGAGCCGGTGGACAGCCGAGAAAACTATCTGGACTATGTTGCAAACCGTCCCGGCGTAAAATCGTTGGGCGAACACGGTCTGTGGAATGTCGATGGAAAAGTTATCTCGCTGGAGAATGCCGTAGCAGATGGCCTTGTCTCTGGTAAGAATAAAGTTCATAATACGATTCCTCCTTCGTTTT
>ERZ1673738.4856-NODE-4856-length-12883-cov-14.629716_pt1 | contig 12883 bp, 11 predicted proteins | sample MGYA00580198_ERZ1673738 | MGnify/ENA primary metagenome ERZ1673738 (study PRJEB41218, sample SAMN15661784) | gut metagenome | host: Homo sapiens | place: Canada: London | collected 2015-08-20/2019-03-30 | study: EMG produced TPA metagenomics assembly of... | reverse complement strand
AATCGGGGAAGCTGGGGTTTTTCGGAACGAACTCTGGAAGTATTAACGAACCTCTTTTGTTGGAGGTTCGTTTTTTTGTCGGGAACGGATAACGGTTGACTCTCGCGTATGTCAATACGCTTCAATCCGCCGTTTCGCTTGTGCCCCGTTTTTAGCACCAAAATGGATTCTCTCGCTTGGTTACGTTACGCGGGCGCGAGGCGCGCCGGCCTAAGAGGGGGCATCGCCCCCTACGGCGATTGGCAAAGCCAATGCGCCTACCCCAAAACTTTCGATAGCAAGTTTGATTCCCTGCGGGGTAAAATGTTGCCGCATTTTATCCTTTCTGAAAACCTTATTTTATACTCTCACTGCGCTTCTGATAAAATGAACTCTTGATTTGGCGAATGATTTTGGCGAATAGCTCCGTTAGGGAAGCCGCCAAGACCGCTCGCGTATATTTAATACGCCACGCGTCCTTGACGGCTTCCCTATACTCGCTCTTCATCCAAAATCATTGCGCCAAATCGGGAACCTTTGGTTTTCAGAACCAATTTGGAAGTGTGGGGATAGCCCTATTGCGGAGCAATGGGCGTAAGGGGCATTAACACCTTCAATGGCTGGTGGCTCGTACCGCCTTCTCTCTTCGTCCAAAATCATTGCGCCAAATCGGGAAAGCTGGGGTTTGGGGGGAACGAACTCCGGAAGCGTAAACGAACCTCTTTTATGGGAGGTTCGTTTTTTTATTGGGAACAGAGAGGGAATAGAAGAATTGGCGAAACCAATCTTCGTAAGGGCGCGCCCTTCAATGGCCGGCACGCCTCGTGTCCCCTTCAATGGCTGGCGCGCTTCGCGCTTGGCCGGCATGCCTCATGCCTGGCCGGTGTACCTTGCGCTTTCCTTCTGTTATGGAAGTGAGGGCTTGCATCTGCTTGTAAGGCGGGATTTTTTTATAAAAAGCTTGTTATGGCATAGGCTATATGTAGAAATATTTGGCGTGAAATTACCAAGGACTTTATTCGCCTTTGCGTGGCTTGCCGGATTTTGCGGAGCGTCTGTTGCGGTCGCCGCAGACGCGAATTCCAAACCCCGCAAGCGCGCGGACGTTCCGTGGGTGTCGCTTTCGCACCAGAGGAGTCTCGAAGCAAAGCCCGCCGCTGAGAACGGGGTGGGAGAGGTTCCGGTCGTAAAAAAGTCGGACGGAAAGTCGCCGCTATCGCGCATGGTTTCGGCTCCCGAAATCTCGGCCGACAAGTTCGACTATTTGCAGGGCGGCGACGGCGACCTCGTGGCGACCGGCAACGCTAAAATCGACGACGAAAAATTCGAGCTGCGCGCGGACAAAATCAAATATTCCCAAAATACCGGCGCGGCTGAGGCGTCGGGTTCGGTAAAAGCGTCGCTTGTGCAGGCGAGAATCGCCGCCGAAACATTTCGCCTGAACGCCTCCAAAGAGGAGCTTTCCGTCCCCCATGCGCGCTTCGGTTCCTCGCCGATTTTCGTGGAAGCCGGCGGAATAAATTCCGCCAAAAACAAGGTATCTTTTGACGAGCCCGTCGTATATATCGGCGAGCCTTCCCCCTACTCAATGACGGCTTCCGCCTCGCAGATAAGGTACGACACGCAGTCGGAGCTTCTCGAATTCGACGATGCCGTCGTGTCCATCGGCCCCGTGCCCGTCTTTTACGCCCCATATTATTCCCAATACGGGCTTGAAAAGCCCCCGTTCGACATCCAGACCAAAGCCGGATACAATTCCGACTACGGGGCGTTTCTGGCAAACACTGTAATATACAACGGCCTCGGAAATTTCGACCCGGGATTTTTGCTCGACTATTACACCGAGCGCTCCGTTCTTTTCGGCCCCGCTCTCAATTACGACTACAAGGGAGTAGAGACCTGGCTGCGCGGCTTTGCCCAAGGCGCTTACATAAATGACCACGGAAGCGCGGACATTCTCGGCGTGGACTCGCTCGGCAGGCGCATAGGCCGCGATAGGTTCTTCGCCCAGATGCGCCACGCGCAGATGGTTTCCGACAATGTCGCGGCGATAGGCTCCCTCGCGTGGTGGAGCGACGAATTCGTCACGCGCGATTTCCGCCCCGAGTTCTTTTACGACGACCAGATTCCCGACAACTTCGCGGAGGTCGACTATTACGGCCCGTCGTACACGGTTTCGCTGTTTTCGAGGTTCGCGCCCAACAACTGGGAGATCGTCCAGCAGCGCCTGCCCGAAGCGCGCTTTGACCTCCAGCCGGGCGAAATCCTCAGCACTGGCGTCTACCAGACCATGTACGCCTCCGCCGGATACCTGCGCAGCAGCGGCCCGGAACAGCTGCTTTCCGAGACTTTTGAAACCGCTCGCATAGACGCCTATTACGGGCTGATGCGTCCGGTGCGCCTGAATTCATGGAGTTCCATAACGCCCGTTATCGGCGGAAGGCTGACGTATTACGGCAACCCCAAAAACGGCAATTCCGATTATACGCGCATGCTCGGCCAGATAGGTTTCGACGCGCAGATGGACGTGTGGGGCGCCTGGGAATACAAGAGCCGGACGATGGGAATCGACGGACTGCGCCACCACATTAGCCCCGTTATAAGCTACCGCTACATTCCCAACGCCACGCAGGGGTCGGGGGCAATCCCCGGAATCGACGAAATCAGCATAGAGGACTTCACCTACCCGCCGATTCTCGACCTCGGCGACATGCGCAACACCGACCGCTTGTTCAAGACCAACACCCTGCGCATCGGCCTGAAAAACACCCTTGAAACGCGGGACGAAACCTACGGTTCGCGCGAGATTGCGCGGTTGGACGTATTCCAGGATTTCAATTTCGACAAACGCGTTCTCGCGCAGAACGACCTCAAAAAGTCGTCGTTTTCGGATCTCTATACGAACGTTTCCGTCTCCCCCGCGCGCTGGCTGACCTTGGGTTGCTACAACCGCTTCAATATCGAAAACCTCAACGTTCCCGAAACCAACGCCTACATCGGCCTCTTCGATTCCGACAAGTTTTCGCTCTACCTGATTTCGAGCTATCTCGACGGCGCCATAACCCAGTATGCCGCGCTTGCGGAATACCGCATAAGCGAGCGGTACAGGCTCCTCGGCAGATGGGCCTACGACCACCGTCTGGAAATGCTCACCGACCAGACCTACACGCTTTGGACGCGCCTTGGCAACTCGTGGGTGGTCGAGTACCAGATTTCCTACCGTTCGGGATCTTCGCGCCAGAACAACTTTTCCTTCGGGGCGCGCATTTCCATGGCAATCTTCTGATTTCATGCCCGACGACCTGCCAATTCCGGAAGACGCGCTCGCGGGCGGGCTTGAAATGTCCGTCAGGTTGAACGTATTTGAGGGGCCGCTCGACCTCCTGCTGTTCCTCATACGCAAAAACGAAATCGACATTTACGATATTCCGATAGCTGAGGTGACGCGGCAGTACATGGGCGTTCTGCGCTCGATGAAGAGCCTGTCGCTCGACGTCGCGGGCGAGTTCTTTGTGATGGCGGCTACGCTGATGTACATAAAGAGCAGAATGCTGCTGCCGACGGACGAACGCGCCGTTCAGGCGGAAGACGAACCGGATTCTGACTCCGACCCGCGCTGGCAGCTCGTAGAGCAACTTCTCGAATACAAGAAGGCGAAACTTGCCGCGGACGGCTTGGAGGATTTGATAAACGCCCGCCTCGACTACGGGGAGCGCGTGGTTTCCGCCGGGGACGTCGCAGCGGAAAGGCCGCTGAAAGCCTCCGACAAGATGGAGATATGGGGCGCCTTCAACATCGCCCTAAGAAGGCTCGCCGAAAAGCTCGTGCAGGGCGAAATCCGCGAGGAAAACGTGACCGTCGCCGATCGCATGGAGTTTTTGCTATCCGTTCCCGAAAAAAAGTTTTCGTTTTCGTCGCTCTTTGCGGTGGGGAAGGCGGGCATCGTGGCGATAATGGCGACGTTCATTGCTATGCTCGAGCTCTCTCGCCTCGGAAAGCTTTCGGTGTCGCAGGACGAGAGCTTCGGGGAAATTTACTGCGAGCGCATCGGCGGCGTACCGTCCGGCGGGGCCGGCGATTCGGAACCGGAGGAGGCATAAAATGGCGAGGAAAAAATCTGCGCATCTATTGGGGATAGGGCTCGACGGAGACGGGCACAAACGCGTCACGCAGGCCGAGAAATTTTCGCTCATAGGCGGAACCGAGGAAACCCACGAACTCATGACGGAGACTGTCATAAAGACTTTCGAGGATTTGAAGCGCAGGGGAAAAGAGCTCGAAGAGGCTTCCCCCGCCGAGCTCTCGGATATTTTGAGGAAAAACATGCCTGACAGGAGGCGGCAATGAAATATTTCGGAACCGACGGAATCCGCGGCTCGTACGGAGACTTTGAAGTCAGCGAGCCCTTTTACAGAAATCTCGGAGCCGCGTGCGCCGACGCGCTCGCGGACGGCGGAGGGGGCTTTGCCGTGGCCGGCTGCGACACCCGCGCGTCTTCGGACTCCCTCAAAGCGGCGTTCTGCGAGGGTTTCGCGTCGCGCGGCGGAAAGGTCGAGGACATGGGGGTACTGCCGACTCCGGCGCTCGCCTACGCGGTATTGGAGCGCAAGGCCGCCCTCGGCGCGATGATTACAGCCTCGCACAACCCGTACTCGGACAACGGCATAAAGTTCTTCGACTCCCGCGCCAGAAAGGCGTGCGACGACTTCCAACTCGACATCGAGCGGCGCGCGGACGCGATGGGCTGCGATTTCGGCGCGTACTCGAAAAAATCTTTCGACCCGCGCGAAATTTCCGCCGGCAAATTCGCCCTCGGCGAGTACGCCGCAAAAATGCGCTCGCTCTTTGAGCCCGGATTTCTCGAAGGGCTCACCGTAGCCATCGACATGGCAAACGGCGCGACTTCCGGAGTGTCCTCGAAAGTCTTTGAGGCATACGGCGCGAAAGTGGTCGGGGCGGCGAGTTCGCCGGACGGCTTCAACATAAACGGCGGCGTGGGCAGCCAGCATCCCGAAAATCTCGCCGAACTCTGCCGCTCGTGCGGCGCGGACGTCGGATTCGCGCACGATGGCGACGGAGACAGGGTGGTGGTGTGCGACGACAAGTTTTCTATTCTCGAGGGGGAGGAAGTTCTGGGGCTCATAGCGCGCGAGCGCATGGCGCGCGGTGCGCTCTCCTCAAACGCGATAGTCACCACAGTCCAGAGCAACACCGGCCTCGACGAGTCCCTCGCAGCGGACGGCATAAGCGTTTACAGGTGCGGAATCGGCGACAGGCTCGTGATGGGTGAAATGCTTGCGCGCGGCTGCAACGTCGGCGGGGAAAACTCCGGACACTTCATATTTTCCGACATATCCCCGTGCGGCGACGGGCTCGCCGCCGCCCTTGCGGTGCTATCCGTGATGGCGCGCAGCGGCAAAAAGCTCTCGGAGCTCAGGGGCGGAATAACCATGTATCCGTGCGTTTCGAAAGCGGTCGCCGTGGCGCGGAAAATACCTTTCGAGGAAGCCCCGAACGTTTCTGCGGCCATGAAAAAATGCGAAGACTTGCTCGGCGGAAAGGGACGCATACTTGTCAGATACTCCGGAACGGAGAAAAAAATCCGGCTGCTCGCGGAATCTCCCGACCCTGAAAAGGCCCAAAAATGCATGTCTTTTTTGCTCGGCGCGGCAGAAATAGACTTGAAATAACCGCCGGTTTTTTTTAACGTTCGAACTTTAACGAAGAACAGGCTTTATTTATGGCAGAAACCGAACCCACAGAACCCACGGAAGAAATAACGGAAACCAAAATCAAGGATTTGGATCCCCGTTTTATAAAACAGCTTGAATCCGCCGAAAGGTCGATAGACAAAAACCCCGGATACACCATAGATATTTGCGCGACGATCCTTGCGAAATATCCGTCATGCGTCGACGTGCGCAAGATAATGCGCCAAGCGCAGTTCAAAAAATACGGGAAGGGCAACCCGATTGCCAAATTATCCGGCGACATGCAGGGCATGGTTCTCTCGGTGAAAGCCCCGTCGATGATTAAAAAAGGGCAGGCGCTCGAAGTCATCTCGCAGGCCGAAAAGCTCCTTTCCCAGTGCCCGCAGAACGCACCGGCGCTCAGGGCGCTTGCTTCTGCGGCGGAATCCCTCTCCTACTGGGGGACGGCGGCGTCCGCGTACATGGCCATTGCGCAATTCCAGCCCGGGAATGAAAAGAACCTTTTGGCGCTCGCCGGCGCTTACGTCAAAAACAAGCAGCCCGACGAGGCGGCCCAGGTGTGCGAACAGATTTTGCGCCGCAATCCCTCCAACGGCGACGCCCAGGCCCTCGCGCGCAGCGCGTCCGTCATAAAGACGATGAACAAGGGCAACTGGGAAAAAGAGGGCGGCGATTTCCGCGACAAGCTCAAGAGCTCCGACGAAACCGCCGATCTCGAAAAGGCCGCGAGCCTCGTCAGCGACGAGGAAACCCTCGGCCGAATGGTCGACAGGCTCAGAGAGCAAATCAAGACTGACCCCGAAAACGTCAATCTCTACCGCGAAATCTGCGCCAACCTCCGCACTTTGCACCGTTACTCTGAGGCCCTTGAATATGTGCGCCAGGCGCGCCAACAGCCTCTCGGCAAGGGCGACACCACCCTCGAAAAATGGGAGCACGACTTTATCGTCGCCGACATGGAGAACAAAATCGAGACCCTCAAAGCCAAGCTCGGGGAGAATCCCGACGATGCGGCGGCAAAGGCGGAACTCGAAGAGCTCTCGAAGAAAGAGCACGACTACAAGCTCGACAATGCGCGCACGATGGTCGAACGCTACCCCAACGACTTCAACTACCGCTACATTTACGGCCAGCTGCTTTTTGAGGACGGCAAGCTTGACGACGCCATCATGCAGTTCCAGCTTTCGCAGCGCAACCCGAAGGTTCGCCTCCAATCGCTCCTCGGCCTCGGCAGGGCGTTCATTCTCGGCGCCAAGTACGACCTCGCAGTCGACCAGCTCGAGACCGCCAAGAAGGAGTCGAAGATAATGAACGACGCCAAAAAGGAAATAATCTACGAGCTCGCCACAGCCTACGAAAAAATGGGTGAAGCGGAAAAAGCTTTCAACGAGTTCAAGGAAATCTATTCCGCCGACATTTCCTACAAGGACGTCTCGAAGAAGATCAACGATTACTACGAGTCCAAGCGCAAATAGGATAAACCGCGAATGATTTTCGGAGCGGAAGCGCGCTTACCGCCAAAGCTCCGTTTTGAAGTTCGCCGCCATCCGCGTATTCCGCCACACCACACACCAGCCGGTGCGGGGTGTGCTATTGAATGTGGCGCCAGTACCGGTGCGAGGCACACTGCCATTGAAGGAGGCGGCAGTGCCGCTTCCATTGAAGGGGTTAACGCCCCACGGGTGCAAGGTGCGCCAGCCATAGAAGGGGCATAGCCCCTTACGGGCACGGGGCGCGCCGGCCATTGAAGGGCTGCGCCCTTACGAAGATTGGCTTTGCCAATACTTCTATCCCCTCTCCATTCCCAATAAAAAAACGAACCTCCTAAAAGAGATTCGGAAGAGTATTGGAAATCCGCCAAGAACGCGCGGCGTGTTTGACAGTGGTTTTGACGGCTTTACTAACGACAAATCAAGAGGGGCGTGCAAAGCTGCCGCTCAGACCCTTTCAAAACGGTAGCATAAGCGGCATGCCTTCCCCTGGGCGCGCCGCTTAGAAAGGGGGCTTAACTGTCGGCGGCAGTGCCGCTTCCATACAAGGGACAAAACTCCTAAATACCCCCTTTATTTCAAAGGGTATTAGAGTGATTTATACTTTTGGTGCGTATTTTGTGCGTACGTTTTTGAGCGAAAAAATTTTTTTACGGACCAATATATTGATAATGGGGGAAACGGAGATTTTGCTGCGATTCCCGTCCTTCCCTCGCGCGCGCGAGTGCGCGTGAGGTGAATAGTAATCACTTAATTTATGCTATAAGTTAAAACTGGCCGCCAAAAGCCGCTGCGGGCGGCGGCAAATGGGTTCCGACGCCAAATAAAAGGAGCGTAAGTACCGCGCACCAAAAGGCGTTGACAATGCCCAAACAATGCAATTATGGCGCCGCGCCTAAACACGAGGGACAAGGGTTTTAAAACATGGCGGAATCCGCCAATCGTAAAAAATATACCCGAAAAACGCCACGTATCCCAGAAAGCGAAAAAAACCTCCGTCCCGAAAAGATCTGACCGCAGCGGAATGCAGTGTTGGGGGATAAAAATGCGGTTGCAAACTCGGCAGAAAAAAAGAAACGCAAAGCCGGAAAGCGGATGCCGCTCAAAAGCCGCCATACATGGCGCCCGCGCAACATCAAATCAACATCGCTCAATCGCGCCGAAGCCGCCTCGCTCGACGCAAAACCGGCGATTGCCGGACTGTCGCGCGCGGAACTCATCCGCACGCTAATTTCGGCGTAAAAAAATCTTTTTTTTCGCAAAAATCATTTCTTAACAAAATCTAATAGCCCATAGAATCCGCACCTACAAAGGGATTGCGGGCTTTTTTATCCGATTTTTTTGAATCTTTTTCTTGGCAAATGTTTCATTCCGCCGATTCTGCATTGCGTAAAACCCAAAGCCCCGCGCGCACCGCGCAAAAAAGAAGAAAATCTGTCTGCCCCGATTCCGAAGGACAACAAAAGAAAATGTGCATTTAATATGGCATTGCCCCAATGCCAATCTAAAAGACGAATGCCAAGTTTCATTGGCCGCTTATTTATTTGCATAAGGGGCAAAGGCAAATGAACGTTTTTTATTTTGCAACGGTTTCGCCGTTGCGGCATTGTTTTAAGTTTGCCAATCTCCAAAATTGGCAGGGTATGGATTAAAGCGGTGCAGCGGAAATCTTCTGCAATGCGGCGTATCGAATGGCTTTGGGGGAAGATTTTTTATTCTAACGCAGTACAGTAAATAAACGGATTTCTCTCAGAACGGCTGCACAGCTGTCGCTCCGGTTGAAATTCACCGTGATTCGGATATTTGCGGCGTAAGCTTAATCGGCCCGGAAGGTTAGCGTCACAGTGTGGGGCTGTTTGTCGGGCGGAGGCATTAGCGATATTGCCCTGAATGTCGCCACGACGGAATTGTCGAATGCCGCGTTGCCGCTGCTTTTCAAAATGCGCACGCCGGATATTACGCCGTTCTTTGAGACTTTGAAGGAGATTTCCGCTTCGAGCGGCTCGTAGACGTCCTGCGGCGATACCCAGTTGCGTTTCGCCGTCAGGTTTATGTATTGCGTATAGGCCGCGAGTTCGTTTTTCATCGCGGCCCCCGTGGTCGCGGACGCCGATATTTTGGCGAGGCTGTCGATGTTGGAAAAATTCGCGGAGACTTTTCCCACCGTGACTTTGCGCGTCGTTGTGCGCGGCTTGGAGGGTTTCGCATTCCGCTTGTCGGGATTTTTCTTCAAAAACTCTTCATAGGAGACTTTTTTTTGCGGCTTCGGCTTGGGCGTCGGATTGGGCTTGGGTACGGGTTTCGGTTCAGGCGCGGGTTTCGGTTCCGGAATCGGATCAGCTTCCGGTTCGGGCTCGGGTTCCGGAAGTTGCAGCTTTTCTATCTTTTCGATTTTCGGCTGCTCTATTTCAGTCGGCGCAGGTGTTGGCGCGGCAGGCGCCGGCGCGGGTTCGGGGGCGGGTTCCACCATGTCGAACACCACGGGCGGCGGCGGGGGCTCGTCGGATTTGAATACGGCCTTTGCGAATATCGAGACGATTGCTGCAAGCGCGACAGTCGCATGCAGCGCTATCGAGCAGTAAGCCCCGAGCTTCGTATGGCTTTCTTCTTTCATCTATTTGACTTCGGTGTCGAGGTGCAGTTTGGTGAGGTTGTTGCGCTTTATGGCGTCTATGACGTCCACTACCTGCTGGTAGCGCAGATTTCTGTCCGCCCTCAGGCTGATTGCGGGCGGCTCCGGCATTTTTGAGAGGGAGTCCAACAGCGCGTTGAGCTCCGGAAAGTCCACGCGCTGCCTGCCCCAGTACACGCTTCCGTCCTCCTTTATCGTTATGAGCTGGAAATCGATGTCCGGGCGCGCGCTCGCGCTGTTGGAGTCCTGTTTGGGAAGGTTGACGGGTATGGTCTGCTCCAAGAGCGGGGTGCTTATCATAAATATGATGAGCAGCGAGAACGCCAAGTCCATCAGGGGCGTGACGTTGAGTTCCGTCATTGCGGCTGGCGGCGGTATGCGGCGTCTGATTTTCATGGTTTCCCTAATCGTCGAAGTCGCGTGGAGGGGTGGGAGATTCAGGGTCGTCGTCGAGCGAGAAGTCTATCGTCTCCGCGCGCTCCGCACTTTCCGCCTGATTCTGGAACGCCGGCGCGCGCGGCGCGGGGGCGGGAGAACCCGGGAATTGCGGGCGAAGCGGCTGCGAAGCCGCCTGCGGATATGAAGGCTCCGGCGGGCGCGGCGCGGTGGGCGCGGAGGTTCTCTCAGCATATGCGGCGGACGTGCGCATCTGCATCTCGATTGCGTCGGAAACCAGGCTCGCGAAGTTTTCGGTTTCCGTAATGAGCTCCCGCGACTTGCTCGTCAAATAGTTGTAGCCGAACACTGCGGGAATGGCGACGCATAGCCCCGCAACCGTAGTCAGCAGCGCGCCCGCAACGCCCGGGGCGAGCTGTTGGAGCGTCACTGACGATTGCGCGCTCATGGAACCGAAGCAGTCCATAACGCCCCACGCCGTCCCGAGAAGCCCGAGAAACGGCGCGCCGCTAATCACGGTTCCCAGCAGAATCATGCGAGATTCGTATTTCATCAGCTGTCGGGACAGCGAGCGTTGCAGCGCGTTGTCTACGAAAGTCATGGCGGAATTTTTATCGTCGTTCGACGCGGCGGCTTGCGCGCCCGACTGTTCGAGCGCCGCCGCGGCGTCGCGGATAATCGCCGCATACGGGCCGTACAATCCCCTGATCGCGGCGGCTTCGGCGACCGAACCGGCGCGGGAAAGGGCGCGGGCGGCCGCGACATTCTGTCTCTCCATTTCCGAGAGGTCTGCCTTTTTGCAGAACATCGCCCCCCACGCAAGGAGGCTGAATCCGAGCAATACGACGACTATTATCTGCCCCGCGAAATTCGATTGGAAAAAGTAGTCGGTGAGCGACGACGCAAGCACGGGAGAGCCGAAAGAAGAAATGAAAGCGCAATACATATTCGTCTAATATTTCATGCGGCGGCTAAAAATCGAGAATAATTTTAGAATATCGGAGGAGAGTGGGATTTTGTCTTTTGCGCCGAAGTTTGAGGGAGATTGCCCCGTAAATTTCGGCAATGCGAACGGGAGCGGCGGCCGCGCGACTGCGCGGGGCGGAATGCGCCCCCGCGCGTTCCGGTTTTTCGGCGGCATTGCGCCTGCGCGGGATTGCCGTCTTCGCGGCGGTTGGGCAAAAAACACGGAGGATTTTTCATTTTGCAGTAAACGCGGAAATCCGCTCGCTTTTGCTTGTTTAAAAGGTTTCTCAAAAAAATTGTTGAAACGCGGAGGCGTTTCGTTAGCGTTGTTTTTAATGCGGCGGCGTAAGGGGCGCGGGAATTTTCAGCTTCCGCGCAGCCTCCTGAATTGGCCTGCCGAAAATTTTTCAAACATAAAAAAAGGATATAAAATGGCATCACCCAGACCTCTAAACGTAGGACTCGTAGGCGGCGGCTGCGGGGCGTTTATCGCCCAGCCCCATCAGAAGGCGATTTTCTCGGACGGCACGCGCCGCGTGACGGCTGCCGCGCTCCATCCGGATCCGAAGATCGCCATGGACGAGGCGGCCAAATGGCCCTATCCCATCAAGGGATACCCGTCCTACGTCGACATGATTAACGACCAGAAAAATCTTCCCGACGACCAGAAGCTCGACTATATCCTCATCGTCACCCCCAATTTCGTGCACTTCGACCCCGCCATCAAGGCGATAGAGGCGGGAATTCCCGTGATGTGTGAAAAGCCGCTCACGGTAAATCGCGAGCAGGCCGACATTCTCGCCGACGAAGCCGTAAAGCGCGGACTGCCGTTCGCCGTCGCCCACACCTATCTGGGACACTGGACTTCCTGGCTTTCGCGCTTTATCGTCACCAGCGGTCTTCTCGGCGAAATCCGCTGGGCGGACGCTTCCTACATACAGGGGTGGCTCGCCAAGAAGAGTGAAAAGAGCGCCAACTGGCGCACCGATCCGAAGTTCTCCGGCGGTTCCCTTTGCCTCGGCGACATCGGCACGCATGCGCTCATGCAGCTGCGCTTTGTCACAGGCCTCGATGTCGTGAAAGTTTCGGCGCACATGGAGTCTATCGTAAACAACCTCGACGACCATTCGACCGTCTATTGTGAACTATCCAACGGCGCCAAGGCGATGGTCAGGGCCTCGCAAATCAGCATCGGCCACAGAAACGATCTCGCGCTCGAAGTCGTCGGCTCCGAAGGCACGCTCGTATGGCGCCAGGAGGAATCCGAAAAAGTGAAGATTATGCTCCCCGGCCAGCCCGACAGGGTCTACTGGCGCGGCAACGTAATGCCCAACGACGGATTCTTCAAGGATATCCCCGAAGAACTGCTCAAAGAACCCAAAATCCCCGCCGGCCACGCCGAAGGCTTCCACGACGCCTACGCGCGCCTGCACCGCGAGTTTGAAAAAGACGTGCGCGCATGGAAGGAGGGCAAGCCGTTCTCCTACGACCACACCCGCTACGCCACGGTTCTCGACGGTCGCATGGGCCTCGTATTCATCGACGCCTGCCTCGAAAGCAATAAAAATTCCGCGGCTTGGGCACCCATGATTTGACGAGTGCTTTTGCGCATGGGCGCGTGAAACTACCGCTGATGCTCCGTTTTGAAAGAGTCCGCCACTGGTCACGTACGCCAGTACGCTCCCACCGGCGGACTCTTTCAAATACTC
>ERZ1673738.4834-NODE-4834-length-12927-cov-12.076445_pt1 | contig 12927 bp, 9 predicted proteins | sample MGYA00580198_ERZ1673738 | MGnify/ENA primary metagenome ERZ1673738 (study PRJEB41218, sample SAMN15661784) | gut metagenome | host: Homo sapiens | place: Canada: London | collected 2015-08-20/2019-03-30 | study: EMG produced TPA metagenomics assembly of... | reverse complement strand
TAGATAAAACCACATAACTGAAAGATGAATTTACACACAAATTTGGACTTGACTTATAGTTTAAATATGAAGGCAGGTAAATCATGCAGGATACAGAATTCATAAAGCATATAGGAAAAATCATACGTTTCTACCGTTTGAAAAATAATCTAACACAAGAACAATTAAGTGAATATGCAGACTGCTCCTGCGGATTTATTGGTCAAATCGAACGTGGTGAAAGCAAAATTTCACTTTCTGTTTTATCAAAAAAAATCAACACTCTCAAAATAGACGCAAATGAATTGTTTTGGGGCACCGATACACATACTTCTGAAAGTCAGCAATTGGATAATCAGATAGCTCTCTATGCCAAACAATTATCAATTGACAAAAAACATATTGTTCTCAATCTGATGGATGATTTGAAAAACCTAAATTAATCTTGTAAATTCAAAATTTATAATCTATAATCTTCATAGCTTAATTGTTTTGATAAGGGGATTATTTTTATGAATATTGCTATTTGTGATGATGAACAACAAGATATTGATATACTTTACAATTACTGCAAATCATGCAAATTACCATACAATATTTCTACTTTCTTGTCTGCCTCTGACCTGCTTGAGGCTTTTAAATCCCAATTTTATGATTTAATTTTTCTTGATATAGAAATGGATAAGCCAAATGGTTTTGAAATTGGCTCTATTTTAGCAGGATATTCTCCTCGTCCCGTAATAGTTTTTACGACAAACGCACTGCAGTATGCAGTCCGAGGATATGGAATTGCTTTTCGATTTCTATGCAAACCGATAACGATTACAATGTTTCAAAGTGTTGTCAGGGAGGCTCTTGACGAGATTCTTCCGCAAAAGGCAGCGGTAATGTGTGGTTCAACTCAGAAAATGATTTCTATAAACGATGTCATATATTTTGAGAGTCTGAACCGGCACATTATTTTTCATTTTGCAAATACATCCACATTGGAGATAAAGGATTCAATGGAAAATATGATTTCAGTTTTTTCATATCCTTCATTTGTACAGATTCACAGAAGTTATTGCATCAATTTGAATTATGTGGACAGCTTTACACCACTTGCTGTCACTATGACTGACGGCTGCAAAATTCCACTTTCGCGGAAAAAACAGACCATTTTCCAAGAGCGCTTTAACAATTTGATACGAGGTACCATCAAATGAATTTTCCAATTGAAGTATATACCATTATTATAGAATGCCTGCTTATTTTCTACTTCTTTCATAAAGAGGTTAGACCTGTATACCCTTCCCGCAGATATATTATCCTATTTTGCATATCACTCTTTGCGGTCATAATGCTATCAACCCTATATACACCTATGTTTATACGTCTTGTCATTATCAGCTTATTTTTGTTTTTTTGCTATACTTTCTGCTTCAAATGCAAAATATTCCAAATCACCTATACTATTATATTATTTTTTGTCACGTCGATGTTTTCCGATGTTATTGGTGCGTTTGTACTTTCCAGACTTGGAATTTCAATAAATGAACTTTTAGGAATAAGTGAAGGACGGCTTATCTACAATACCACAAGCAAGATTATTCATCTGTTTTTGCTGGTCATAATTATTTTATTTACCAATGCCCGATTTGATTCAAAGGCTCTACTGCATGCCATACCACTCATGCTCTGCAATCTGTCAAGCATATTTATTCTGTTTGCCCAGTACACTACCTTTATTGACAATGGTAAATACTCCACCTTTGTGATGACCACCATATGTATGCTTGTTATCAATATAGTGGTTTGTGGATATACGGAAATAGTAAAGAAATCTTATGAATTACAGAAAAATCAGCTCTGTATGCAGGAGCAGCTTGCCAAACAGGAGCTTTACTATCAGGATATCATTGCTCGTCAGGACGAATCCCGCGCACTTTGGCATGATATAAAAAAATACATGCTGGCAATGGAAAATCTGGTTTCTACGAAAACACGACCTGAAGCCGAAAGTCAGCTCTCTGCCTTAAAGAAAAAGTTTTCAAGCCTTGACCAAATGATTGATACCGGTAATTCCATTGTTGACGGCATCCTAAACTATGGCTCTAATAAAGCAGGCAGTCTGGGAATCTCCATAAACTTTAATCTATGGCTGGACACTGACCTTAACATTTCGCCTGTTGACCTGTACATAATCATCGGAAACACTATGGATAACGCAATAGAAGCCTGCGATGCTTTTCCGGCAGATCACAAACCATCCATCTCATGTACGCTGCGCCAGAAAAATCATGTGCTGCTTTATGAAATATCCAATCCTATTCCACAGGTTTCGGTAAAAAAAGCCGGAGTTATCCACGGATATGGGCTTGAAAATGTCAAAGAATGTGTAAATAGAAATAGTGGTTTTATCTCTGTTAAAACCGAAAATGATATATTTTGTGTCTCTATAACACTAAACGTTTAATATGTCTTAAATACGCGATATCACAAGCTTTCCATCCTGCACATCAACCCTGACCTTATTAGACTCTATCCCCGCTGCCTCAAGCATCTCATCAGTGAGTTTTATCCTGTGTGCCTTGTCCAATACCGTATATTCCATTGCAGGGTGTTTCTTCAATTTCTCCGTACTTACCTTTCCGTCAGATATAAGCACTGTGCGGTCTACACGGCCTGCAAGTGCCATATCGTGTGTGACTATGATGATGGTTATACCAAGCTCTTTGTTCAGCTTATGAAACAGCTCATAGATTGTATCAGCAGTCCTTGTATCCACGGCTCCGGTCGGCTCATCCGCAAGCAGTATGTCCGGCTTATTTGCCAGTGCCACCGCTATCGCTGCGCGCTGCTGCTCTCCTCCCGATAGCTGAGCCGGAAGCTTATCCTTATGCTCCTGTAATCCCACTGCATTTAACAGTTTAAGGGCATAGCTTTTATTATTATCCTTGCGTTTTTTTATAATTTCTCCGTGTTTTAAATTATCGGTATTACCTGCATTTTCAAACATCATCACTGCCTCGACATTCTGCAGCACAGTCAGGTATGGGAACAGATTTTTGGCACTTTTCTGCCACACAAAGCCCACCTTGTCCCTGCGGTATCTCACCATTTCAGCTTCTGAATATGTGGAAATATCTTTTCCGTCAATAGTGAGTACTCCCGCCGTGGGTGTTTCCAGTCCTCCTATCATATTTAAAAGGGTGGATTTTCCGCTGCCGGATTTTCCTATTACCGCAAGCATCTCCCCTGTTTCCACCGTCAGGTCAAGCCCCTCCAGTGCCATCACCTTTTTATCGTCTGTCTCATATATTTTTACCAGTCCATCGCAGTTTATCATCTGGTTTTCTCCCTTTTAATTTAAATTACTATGCCGTCACTAAGCTCAAACACTTCATCTCCCAGCTCCATCAGGTTCGGATCATGCGTGGTCATAACTATTGTGATGTCCTCATCGTCTATCAACTCACGGAACAATCGCATGACTTCAAATCCAGCAGCGGTATCAAGTGCTCCTGTCGGCTCATCCGCAAAGACCACCTTCGGGCGATGAACCACAGCGCGCGCTATCGCAACTCTCTGCTGCTCACCTCCCGATAACTGATCCGGCATATGATCCATGCGCTTTGAGAGTCCGACACGCTCCAGCAGCTCTGATACTCTGTCATGCGTATTCTCATTTATCACTTCGGTTTTTGCATCTCCAATGTCATTATCCATATCAGTCAAATTCTTCCGTATCTGACGTTTATTTTTCGCAAGTCTAAGGGCAAATTCCACATTCTCATATGCCGTCATCGTGGGAATTAGTGCTATAGACTGGAATACAAATCCCATCTCATACCGCCTTAGCATTTCCCGGTCTTTCTCGGTCATATGCTCGAGGTTTTTATCCAGAAACTGCACACTTCCCTCTGTCGGCATATCAAGCGCACTAAGGATATTAAGAAGTGTGGTCTTTCCGGAGCCGGAACGCCCTTTTAAGATGGCAAGTGTTCCTTTTTTTATCTCCATGGATACTCCGTCAAGTGCGTGGACTGTTGTACCATCTCCCGCCTTAAAATATCTTTTTATATTTTGAGCAATTATCGCATTTTCCATATGTCACGACCTCTTTTTTTACATGCTAACTATCTTCTCCAAGCCTTAGTGCCTGTGCTATCTTCATACTCTTAAGCAGTCTGCTGATAACCACATAGCATACGGCTACAGCCACGAAAAGTACTCCTGCAAGCTCCAGCATATCAGATTGATAAATATATACATTTACTCCGATATTGTGTTTCTGCGGCAGATATATGATCGATATGAGCCTTACAAACATCGCTGTTGCAGCTATACCTATGCCTGCTCCCGCAAGAAGCGGCAGAAATGATAAAAATATCTGCTCGTTTAAAAGCATTGCTTTTACCTCTCTCATTCTCATTCCCATTGCGCGGTATATACCAAACTGCAGCTCCCTCTGTTTTAGTGTCATAACCCAATACAGCAAAAATCCTACTGAGCACACTATCAGTGAAAGTATAAAACTTAATGTAAACATACCGTTTGTGATCTGCACTGTGGCTGAGTTTTTATTCTCGTCTATAAGCTGCTGCGCGGATGTTAAATTTTTGTATATATCATCCACCGTTTTCCCCTTTGACAGGTTCATCCACACACTGTACGGTGTCATGCCGAACTTTTCCACAACCGTAGCATAATTTGCAACGATCAGGTATTTCTCCTGCTCGGTCACATTTCCTTCTACATCTGTCTCATAGGTGTAACGCTCGTAGCCCGGAAAACCTTTTACTATGGCACATACCTTTGCATTCTCGGATGCGTAGATCTGATCATCATCGACAGCCTCCGGTACATACCTTGAGTAATTTAAGCTGTCACCAACTTTAAGTCCCAGAGCTTTTGCCAGATTTGAGGAAATGATGACTCCGTCCGGCTCTTTTGCCAGCTCATTCAGGTAATTGAACCAGTGCGCGTCATTAATATCATCATTTTGGTCACTCTGCAATTTCGCAGTCTCACCGAATTCTTTTGTGTTTATCGCCATAAGATATGCATCCGAAATCGAACCACTGCCTGCGGAAATGTCTACCCGCTCGTCCTCAAGCACACGCGTGACCCCGTCACAGATGCCCTCATTTTTGAGCGACTCGTATTTACCGAAATCAGGCTCGTCATACATCCAGCTTACAGAGCCATCTTTATTCTTCTGTATCCTGAGTCTGAAATCTTCGTTGTATATCGCATCACAACCCACATTGTAGACGATCCGTTTTTCCATATTGCTGTTCATGGTGCGCGCCATATTCGCGTCAAAAATACCGCCAGCCACTGTCATGATAAGAAATACTGCCAGAAATCCCTGATTGTATCTGGTTCGTTTTAGCTGTAAAAATGATGCATACATTGCCGGAGAAAAATGCTTTTTAAAGAGCCTGTCCACAAGCAGAATAATAAGTCCGGTAAGTCTTACGCACAAAAGTGCCGCTGCAAATATAAAAAGCGAATTGTCCAGTATCATGACAGGATCTATGCTCCTGTTCTCAAGAACAGATATCGCAAGCGTACTCTTCTGCTTGTTGTAATTGTAAAGCAGATATGCTGACAGAGCCAAAAGTATAATGTCTATAAAGCATTTCTCCCAAAGAGGCTTTTTCTTTGATATTCGTTCCCTGCTGCGCTCTGATATGGCATCCTTTGATTTTTTCCACACCGGAACTGTGATAAACAGCACCATGATAACTGCCGCTGCCACCGCATAGACAAGCATCTGCCATACAAATTTGTAAGTGCCTATATCCTTTGCCGTAAATCTTAAAAATCCGTCTGTAGATGCGGCAGCCCGGCACATTATATATCCGAGTACTATTCCAAGTACACAGCCCGCAAACGCTATTATTCCCGACTGCTGCAAGTACAAAATAAATACCTGTAATTTTGTCGCACCGCGGCTTCTTAAAACAAGTATGTCATTTTCCTCGAGCGAAAGTATCTGTGCAGATATCATTCTTATAAATAAAATCAAAAGCACAAGACACGGCAGCTCCAACGCCCAAAGCATCAGCTTTATCGTCTTCTGCTGTGTAAAAAAGCGCTCCAGCGTATCACGGATGTTGTCATTGTAGAGCTTGTCAGCATCCTTAAACTGCTCCATATAACCGTCATAAAGTGAGGCATTTTCCGTGTTGATCTGCCTGTAATCCAGCATGAGAAAATCACTGTAGCTGATATTGTCCTCGCTGTAATACTGCATCATTTCGTCAAAAACATCCTGCGAAACAAATATCACATCGCCCATATCCGAAAGCGTCTTGGCCCAATATGGATCGTTTATATCTTTTTCACGGCAGATCTGTGATATGACGAAAGAAATTTCCTTTTTCCCACTGCCATCAGGTACATGTAAATAGATTTTTTCACCTGCTACAAGTCCGTAGTGATCCATTGTCTTTTCGCTTATGCTGCACTCGAATGTGGCTGTGTCAGACTGAGACTTTACAACCTCAGCGTACTCCGAAAGTTCCGGCAGATATCCTATTGTAAAATAATTGTTAGGTCCTCCAAACTCTGTATCTGCGCGTCCGCCTGAGAGTGTGATAAGCTGCTGTGAGGAAACCTTGTTTATATCCACATATTCAGTCCACTTCTTTTCGTATCCTGACAGCTTATCAAGTACTGACTGCGAATCAGGATAATCTGCCACCGCATATGTTCCCTCGCGGCTCATCTGTGCAGGAAACTCATTCTGCTGTGTGGCATGATCCGTAAAAAGTCTGTCGAGTATCTGATTGCCCGCGCCCTTTTCAAACATAGGGTGGCACACAAAAAGTGCTATAAACAAAGCCACTCCCATAAGCAGACACAAATTTAACCATTTTCTGTTTTTTAATTTATTAATTACGAAGCCAAACATATTTCATCGCCCTCATCAATACCGTAAAGCACAAGTGTATTGCTGCCTGATGTATAATCGCTCAATATTACCGGCTGCTTTACCACGCTGTCCCCATCAATTTTCCACACATAGTAGGATATATCATCTTTGTCCATCGGATTGACCTGCTTGTGTATGATCGAAGTCGGCACCACTACCACCTTTTTAAAAGAAACATAAGAAAACTTTACAGCGGATGCCCTGGTCAGATCATCTGGTATTCCATTGTCAAGTTTTATATAAAATGCTGCATTTCCATATCCCGAATCTGTGTTTCCGGTAATATGCACACCTTTATCATCCTGATTTATATATCCCTTTTGAGCAACACTACCGTAACCGGCAAAACCGATACAGCTTCCGTAGATCGTTGTACCGTCCAGCTCAAGTGATACGCGCTCTCCCACATCTGCTATATTGTCCTTATATACTTTATAGCTATTGCTATCCTTTACCTGAACCAGCAGTACGTCCGTGGAATTTCCGGTTATCTGCAGGATATCTGAGCCTTCCTCCACATTATCTCCTGCCTTGACACTCACCTTTGAAACTTTTCCATCATTTTTGGCATATACTGAAATATTTCCTTTGCCGTCATTTCCTGCGCTTATGCTGTCATATGCTGACTGTAGCTGGGAAAGCTGATAGGTGTGGTCTGCACAGGCAAGTTTTTTCTGCAGATTCAATAATTGTAAATTCAGTTTCAACTGCTGCTCATCATATGCTGTATCCGGCTTTTCATCCTGCCGGTTATTTTCTTCTGCGCTACTACCACCTTCAGATAAATCTTTTATCTGTTTATCGTAATCAGCAATCTTCTGCGCATAGGATTCATTCTCCGAGTCGATCGCATTTTTCGCCTCTGTTATGGCAGCTTTGCCCTCTCCGGTATCCACCACGTAAAGCAGCATCCCCTTTTCTACCGTATCGTCCTGCTTCACATTGACCGATACGATCTGCCCTTCATAATCACAGGTTTCGGTTATCGTCCCTGCGTCAGATCTGCTGTAGCGCACACCGTAGTTTGCTATATCAAAATCAGACCTTGTTACCGTATATTTGCTATACTTTGTCGGAACCTGATCTGTAGAATTATAGTAGACCAGCTCCCCCTCTTTTAAGCCCTCTGTGACCTGTGTATAGTTTTCATCAGACTCACCTGTTGTTATGATGCGTTTCTCGCGGCTGCCCTCATCATTTTTCACATAGACATATCTGATATCGCCATCCTTATAGATGGAATCTTTTCCCACGACAAGTGCCTGATTTGCTTTTGTCTTTTCAAAATATACCGGATACATCTGTCCTGCCGTAAGAAACGGCTTTTCCCTGCTTTCCACGCACACATCCGGATAGCGGTTGTTTATCTTCGAAAGTACCAAAACCTCTGATGTATATTGAGACTCGGTGACATCATATTTTTCGCCATCGACTATCACATATTTCTTGTCATAATCGCTGTATTTGTACTCATTTATGGCTGTGCCCTTTATATCCAGCACAAGGTCATCCGTATCTGAGACAATGACTATATTCTCGTATGCCGCAGCAGACCTTCCATCTGTCAGCTTCTTAGTGTAAGTGACAAGACCGCTGTGGACTGCCTTAAGCGTTCCATCATCAACGATCTGCTGATATAAAGCCATCTGCTCATTGATCTTTTGCACGCGGTATTCGTGAAGCTGCTTATCGTACCGTTCATTTTCCTGTTCTGTGGCAATCTGCGTATTGTAATCCTCTTCTGTGCTCTCTTTTTTCTCAATCTGTTCTGTTGAAAAGTCGTCCGTATCCGCAGCCTGACTCTCCCATAATTTGATCTGCGTATCCGAGATCTGAGCGGATATCTCATATGTCTCATTCTCATGCGCCAGCGCATCCTTACATTCCTGCAACTGTTTTTTTGCCTCATCCACATCACAGACTGCAAGCACATCCCCTACATTTACTGTATCTCCCGGCTCCACATATATCTGTGAAATATTTACATTGGCACTGTAGTAATTGCAGTAATCCCTAGGAACTGCGGTAGCCATCAGCACCTGCAGGGAGCCGATCGTACCGTATTCCACAGGTCTATAGGCTTCATTTAACGCTACAGGTTCTTCAAGCTTTGGTATGCTGCTTTCTGTCATTTTTCCACAGCCGCCTGCCACAAACGATACACATATCCCCAGTACTGCCAGTTTTTTTATTGATAAAAGGTTTCTGTTCTTCACTGCAAAACCACCTCATCCCCGCTTTTAAGTCCTTCTGTGATGATCCGGTAGTCTCCCACCTGATCTGCGACACTTATCCATACCGCCTGTCTGTATCCATTCTCATCCAGCGTGTATACAAAATACCTGCCATCCTTCTCATGTACTGCGTCCTTTTGCACATACACAGCATTTTCTATAGCGGGGCGCGTCACTTCCATTGAAAAAATCTGTGCATCCGATACTGCCGACATGTCCGATACCGGTTCAAAAACAAGTTTTTTATCGTCCACCTCTTTTACCTTAAGTTCAAACTCTATATCAGATGCTGTTGCCGTGTATACATCACCTACATTAAAGTCATAACCTTCCGGTCTGTCAGCCTCGTAATTGCCGTTTCCGCTGATTTCTGTTATAAGATTGCTGCCCGGTTCAAAAACTCCCGCCAAAAGCGAATTGTCCATTGCTGTGATCGTGCCATCCTCGGATGCCGTGATCTGATATCTCGACAGTTTTTCCTTAGCCTCATCAAGATAAAGCTGCGCAACCTCTGTATCCTTATCAAGCTGGGCAATATCGCTTGAATAATCCTGAGTATCATCGATTTTCATAATAGCCCTGTAGTGCTCTGCCAGAAGCTTATTCTGACTGATCTGCCCGCTGTAGTCCTCAATCTTTTTCTGTATCTCCCCGGATTTAAAAGCCACCAGTATATCGCCCTTTTTCACATGATCACCCACTGCCACATTTACCTTTTCAAGCGTAAGCTCCGTGTTTGTCGCACCATAGGAAAACCTGGTATAGCCCTGCGCGCTCAGACTGATGGTAGTCTGAGGTGTGAGTGAACCGCTCTGTACCGTAACTGTCTGGTATGATATTTTCTCGTAGAAAGCTCTGTCCGTCTGTGCAAGCTCCTTTTGTGCCGCCCCACATCCTGAAAATAAAATAGAGGTAATTGCAGCGGCAAATGTCAAACGCCCTATATATTTTTTCTTTCTGTTAATCATATATTTTTCACATCTTTTCCATCAAAATATGAACCCGATCCATTAGCTAAATTTTATATGAGATCATCAATCCTTATGATCGTGCCATCTATAGCGTTTACAAAGATAGCATTTTGCTCATTGGAGTAGTCTACCAGACGTGACAGTGCCCACGCCGGAACATAGCTGTATTTTCCCTGCTCACTGTCACTTCTTATCTTAAGATAACTAAGCTGTAGCTTATTGAATGACGATGCAATATCATATTTATCAGGATTTTCCGTAATCTCCGCCTTGATGATCTGCTCTATATTTTTCAGAGAAATAAGCTCCACATCCTTATAGATCTGTGTTACATTTACCGGATATTCCATCTGCACATCAATTATTCCATCATCAGTGACTGTAAGAAGTGTACTGTCAGGCAGTGTAACATCATCTATATCACTATCAATTGCTTCATACCCCGACAAATAGGTATCCATATCAAATCCATCCTTAAATGTGATTCCGTCTATGCCGGTCGCGTATGAATAAATATATCCCCACACTGCTGTCTGATAGTCATTTCCCTCTTCGCTGTTATTAAACCCTATCCAACTGCACTCACATTCACCTCGTTCCACCAGATCCTGCATTCCCAATTTACTAAGGAAATCCCCGGCTTCTTTTTTGGCTGATGCGGCAGATTTACTGCCCTCATTTGAGGTCTCGTCTGCCTTATCCTTTAGATCATCATCCTGAAAAGTCTGCGTTATGGTATCATAGTCCTCATTCCTTAAAGATGGTGGACCGTAATCTGTCCCAGACTGATGCAAGGCGTAAGCATGTACCTTGTGAGCCTCAAAATCCACCTCACAGAACACATCACCCTTGTAGCCTGCAAATACTTCACAGTTTTCGAGATCCTTTGCCACGGTATAAGTAGTCTTTGCCGTTTCAAGCTTATCCCTATATTCAGCCAGCCGCTGTTCCAACCGCTCACTGTGAGTTTCATCCTGTGTTTTCTGCCAGTCCTCTATGACCTCATTCAGTTCGTCAACAGTATAATGATCCGGATCGTGATAATAGTACTCGTTCCCACCAAAATATAAATCCAGAAAACGCTTTTTGTAATCAGCATCTATCTTTACATTTTCCACCTCAACAACCGACATGTTATCAAAGTCTGGAACTACAATATTTGCATTTACATATACTGTTTTCTCGCCATTACCGGTCTGTATTGTAAAGTTTTCATTCCAGCCGGAGTCTGCCCTGATATCAGCTAAGGCAGACATATTTTTTGTTTCTTTACTTTCGCTCTCATTCCCATAATCTACCTTTTTATCTGCACAGCCTGCCAGTGATGTGAGGACAAGTGCCTCGATGAGTGTCATAATTGCTGCAAATAATCTCATATTTCGTGAAGATATGTTACCCCTTTTATCCATATGTGGTTCTCCTCCCTTTTTGTTCTTCCCTGGTGACTATTCAGAATAGTTATCTTCCATGTTGTTATAATGAGTATATATGTCAGTTGTAAACTTTTTGTATCATACATTGCTTTTTTTAATAAAAAGTTTTTGTCTGCTCCATAAAAATTCCACCGCCTTCTTGACGTGCAAACATACGTTTGCTACAATGTAAATATTCTTGACTCTTAAGAAAGAAGGCTGATTATGAATACAGATATTACAAAACAACTGGAAATGGTGCTGTACAGAACCGAAGATGATAACGTAACAGTCAGTGCCTTGATAAAAGATGAAACGATATGGCTGACACAAAAAGCCATGGCTGAATTGTTTGGTATTGACAAGTCGGGCATCAGCCGCCATTTAGCAAAGATTTTTGAAACCGGTGAGCTTGATGAGGAAGTGGTTGTTGCAAAAATTGCAACAACCACTCAGCACGGAGCAATGCAGGATAAAACGCAGACTATTCCTACCAATTATTATAATTTGGATGCCATTATTTCTGTAGGTTACAGAGTAAACTCTATTCAGGCAACCAGGTTCCGTATATGGGCAACCGGTATTTTGAAGGAATATATGATAAAGGGCTTTGCTATGGATGATGAACGCCTGAAACAGGGTAAAACAGCATTTGGAAAAGACTATTTCCGTGAATTGCTGGAAAGAGTACGCTCCATCCGTGCCAGCGAACGTAGAATATGGCAACAGATAACCGATATCTTTGCAGAGTGCAGCATTGATTACAATAGAGATTCTGATACTGCATATCATTTTTATGCAACCATACAGAACAAATTTCATTATGCTATTACCGGTAAAACAGCGGCTGAAATCGTCTATAATCAAGCTGACCACACCAAGGAAAATATGGGCTTGACCACATGGAAAAATGCTCCAGATGGTCGTATTCTCAAATCTGATACCCCGATTGCCAAAAACTATTTGGATGAAAAACAGATTCGTCAGTTGGAACGTGCTGTTACAGGATATTTTGATTACATAGAGGATTTGATTGAACGTGAAAACGTCTTTACTATGGAGGAATTTTCAAAAAGTGTGAACGAATTTCTTGCGTTCCGCAGATACGATATCTTGAAAGATAATGGATGTATTTCTCATAAGCAGGCAGTGGAGAAAGCATATCAGGAATATGATATTTTTAACAAGACACAGCCAATTGAATCTGATTTTGATAAGATAGTAAAAGGATTGGAAAAGAAAATTTAATTTCTTTTCAGGATTATGATACAATTACGGAAAACAGTTTTTTTAGAATCTGACAAATCGTTAAGGAAAGAATCGAAGGTGGTGCAAACGAAAAAGCAGTATTGAGACTTTTCATTAACTGCCCTTTCGTTTGCATCAATTTCGATTTTTTCTGGTTG
>ERZ1673738.4810-NODE-4810-length-12972-cov-4.167531_pt1 | contig 12972 bp, 9 predicted proteins | sample MGYA00580198_ERZ1673738 | MGnify/ENA primary metagenome ERZ1673738 (study PRJEB41218, sample SAMN15661784) | gut metagenome | host: Homo sapiens | place: Canada: London | collected 2015-08-20/2019-03-30 | study: EMG produced TPA metagenomics assembly of... | reverse complement strand
GCAGTCTTTCTTGGTACAGCGAGGAGCTTGGAGACTGGTATGCGGCCTCCGGTTTGTACGAGCTGCTCCTTGCCCATTCGAGCCGGGATGTGCGCGCCTCAGTGCCGCTGCATTTTGCAGCTTCCAAGCGTTTGCCGCTGCGGATTCATCGGAATACCACGATCGGCGCTCTCCTGACCGATCCCCGAACGGAACCGGTTCTCCGGCGTGTGCTGAACAAGGGGAAGCCTTTGTTCAGCCAGGAGGAACAGGAGGGAGCAGCCGCAGAGGCAATTACCGCGGAAATGAGCCGGCAGATGATGCTGAATTCCCCGCTGCGCGCCGCTCAGATGTTCCTGGGAATGAGCCGCAGGGAGATCGAGGAGCTGATTGACGAGCTGAAGCGGGCGGTGGAGTCCTGAGAGTCCTGTCGGGATTCCTGAACGATCGGACGATTTCTTTCTGTGACGGAAGCGTAAAACAGGGAGCCGCTGTAAACAGGCTTCGAAATCATCAGGTAAAAGAAAAAGTGAGTGAGAACCATCCGCGCGATGGTTCTCACTCACTTTTTTTATGTCAATAGCTGACGGAACCTCAAGGCTGCAGGATTCAGCGGGCTCTGTTTCTTTGCTCAGCGTTTCTCCCGGTGTTCCGGCAGGCGGCAGGCCGATTCGAAAATGCCGAGCAGAAGGAAAACCTTCCGGCGGCTCATATACGCCCACAGCGAGGGCAGGAAAGCGGCGCCGCCGAGCACGCAGACAATCATGTCAACCATTGTGTCTGTGACGCCCGTCGTAGCCACGCGCTGCGGATCGCTGCCGAAGATCAGGCTGACGAGAAACTCCCAGATCTCCCACATGCCGGCCATACCGGTTACCACAGCCATCACAAAGAAGGCTGCCAGAGGGAAGCGCGCACGCTCCATCGTTTTTTCCGGGGAGAGCAGGTGAAAAAGCAGGAGAGCAAAGAGCGCGATTACCACTCCGGACAGTGTGTGCGCAAATTTGTCGTAAAAGGATGTGAGGGAGTACAGGCGCAGAACGATTCCAAGCGTGTACAGCAGAAAAACGTAAAGGGTGATCAGAAAATCCAGCTGATACGAGCGTCTGCGCCGGATGATGCGGTAAAACAGAGACAGGATAGGCGGCAGGAGGAGGGCGCACAGCGCAAGAACGGCATAATACCATTGATGCTGTACAGCGTTTGCGGCGGCAAGGATCGTGTTGACGGCGAGATAGAGTGGGACGGTGATGCGGTTCACGCGCGCGAAGGCTTGCTCTCTCTTCTCCATAGCGTGCTCCCTCAGTCGGCTTTGCCGGTCTTTTCGCAGGTGAGCAGACGCAGGACGCGAACCATGGCGTCCATGCTCTGCACGGGAATATATTCAAAACGCCCGTGCGCGTTGTGGCCGCCCGTACTCAGGTTGGGGCAAGGCAGGCCCATATACGACAGGCGCGACCCGTCCGTACCGCCGCGAATCGGCTGTACCAGAGGCGCAACGCCTGCGTCAAGCATGGCCTGCTTGGCGTTTTCCACCAGGAACATATACGGTTCAACCATTTCCCTCATGTTGTAGTAGCTGTCGGCAAGCTCCAGCTCAATTGTACCGGCTCCGTATTTGTCGTTGAGGTACGCGGCAATTTTGCGGAAGCGCTCTTTCTTTGCTTCAAACTTTGTACGGTCATGGTCCCGGATAATGTAATGCAGCGTGGCTGTTTCTTCGTCTCCGCTCATCCGGTTGAGGTGCTGGAAGCCCTCATAGCCTTCCGTGCAGGCGGGCGTTTCCCAGGGCGGAAGCATGGACTGAAATTCAATTGCCATCAGCAGCGCGTTTCTCATCTTGTTTTTCGCGTCGCCGGGATGGATGTTCAAACCGTGCACCGTGACCACGGCGGAGGCTGCGTTGAAGTTCTCGAATTCAAGCTCGCCCAGCTTTCCGCCGTCCACAGTGTACGCGAACTGTGCGCCAAAGCCCGGCACATCGAAGAGATCCGCACCGCGGCCAATTTCTTCGTCCGGGGTAAAGGCAAAGCAGAGCTTTCCATGCCGGAGGCCGTCGCGCCCGATTTCCTCAATCAGCGTCATGATTTCCGCGACGCCCGCCTTGTCGTCGGCTCCGAGGAGCGTGGTGCCGTCCGTTACAATCAGATCCTGTCCCACATAGTCCAGCAGGTGAGGATATTTTGCGGGGCTCATCACAATGTGCTTTTCCTCATTGAGGACGATATCGCCGCCGTCGTAGCGCTCCACAATGCGGGGATTGATACCGGCGCCGCAAGCGTCGGGGGAGGTGTCCATGTGAGCGATGAGACCGAGCGCCGGAGCCTGCGTCTCACAGTTTGCGGGCAGGGAGGCATAGACATAGCCGTGCTCGTCGACACGGGCGTCGGCAAGGCCGAGCGAGAGCAGCTCCTCGGCGAGGGCGTTGGCCAGCGTCATCTGGCCCGGCGTACTCGGACAGGCGGGATTCGATTCGTCGGAGGTGGTGTCAAAGGCGACATAATGCAAAAAACGTTCGTAAGCTTTCATCAGCAGAGCTTCTCCTTCCTCTTGGTACGGCGACAGCCGCGCATCCCCTGAGCGGTATATGGGTCTCCCGATAGGATGTCCCGTTCCGGCGCAAATAACCGGCGAAGCGGCGGACAGCGAATGGCAGCGGCTTTTCTGCCGGGGTGTCTTCCGGATTTCCCGGGAACGTTCGGCTTTTTCGACCGTTTCCATGGATTTCCTCTCTATTATAGCACGTTCCTTCCGGGACGCAAGAGCGGCGCGGTTACCTGTTCCACGCGCGTCCGAGAGCCGCCGCCGCTTCAGGAATGTCCTGAAGCGGGATGCCGGAAAAGCTCAGCGCGGCGAATACGCCGTCCCGGTTTTCTCTTGTACGCACACGCACGCCTTCCTCCGCCGCTCGGCGGCAGAGTGCTTCCGCTTCCTCCCGTTTCAGAGGCGTGCGAAAGTAAAGAGCCGTTTCTTCCAGTGTAAAGCACCGGTCGGGGAAGACGTCGGAAAGGCATTTTTTCATGCGTTGGCTTTTGATGGCGTAAAGTTTGCGCAGCCGGCGGAGACGGCGTTCCATCTGACCGCTCGCAATGTAGGCCGCGAGGGCGAGCTGTTCGATCTTTGACGCCGTTTGGTTGTAATTGCGCGCCCTCTCCCGGTAGAGAGTGAGCAGGGAAGGAGGAAGCACCATGTATCCGATGCGTACTGAGGGCAGCAGAAGCTTGGAAAACGATCCGAGGTATGCCACACGATCTCCGCCCGGCATCCCCTGCATCGCGGGAATGGGATGGGCACGGTAGCGAAGTTCTCCGTTATAGTCGTCCTCGATGAGGATGCCGCCCGTTTCCTGTGCCCAGCGCAGCAGCTCGAAGCGGCGGCTCGTCGGCATGGCGCTGCCGCTGTCCACCGAGGCCGAAGGGCTTACGTATGCCAGATCCGCGCCGCTGGCGCGCAGGGCCTTGGGATCCAGGCCGTTTTCGTCGCGCGGCAGGGGAATGACCTCGATGCCGCAGTCGTGAAAAACCTGCTCCGCTTGGGCGAAGCCGTGCTCGTCGATCGCCGCTCGGCGGCGTCCGGCAAGGCCGCAGAGCAGATACAGAAGCGGCTGGCTGCCTGCCCCCACGACAATCTCCTCCGGGCCTGCGGCGACGCCGCGGGCCCGGCCCGCATAAAGAGAAAGCGCTTCCCGCAGTGCGGGTTCGCCCTGGTGGTCGCCGTAGGACACGATGATTTCACGCCGGTTGAGTACATCGCGCACATGACGCCGCCACAGGCGCAGGTCGGCGTTTTCCGCGTCGGCGCAGTCGGTGCCGAGGTTGAACCGGAAACGGCCTGCCAGCGGGACGGCCGAGGCATAAGCGCGCCGCGGTCCGGACAGGGCGGGCTGTTCTCCGGAGAGGACAAAATAGCCGCGCTTCGGCTCGCTCTTGAGATATCCCTCTACGCACAGCTGCTGATAAGCCGCCTCCACGGTTGTGCGGCTTACGCCAAGATCCTCGGAGAATTTTCGGATGGACGGCATTCTCTCTCCCTGCCGGAGCTGCCCTGTTTCCATCGCGTGTTTGAGGGAGTCGTACAGCTGCCTGTATAACGGTATGCCGTTCTCTCGCAGTTCCAAATATTCATACGCCAATCTGTACACCTCATTTTTTTACAAACTGTGTATTTCATCAAGGACAGTTTTCTTTTATGATGGTAACACAACAGAGGGAAAAACGCAATTGCATCCCGGATTACTTTTGCGGGAGGAAGCCCGCTTTCAGGAAAGGCTGTGAATCATCATGCGCATCAACACATCAAGAAAAAGCGGCGCTGCCAATCTGGCCCTGACCGGCCTTATGGGCGCGCTTGTCATCGTCGGTACCTTCATCAGCATCCCGATCCCTGTTTTGGGAGACAGAACGATGATCGGTCTTGGAAACGTCTTCTGCATTCTGTCCGGTCTTCTGCTCGGCCCTGTCTATGGCGGTCTTGCGGCGGGCGTGGGCTCCGGCGTGTTTGATCTGATTGGAGGCTGGGCGGCCAGCGCCCCGACGACGCTCATCAATAAATTCCTGATGGCCTTTGTCTGCGGCGCGATTGCCTGGGCCGGCCGTTCAGAGGGCCGCAGACTTTCCCGTGTGATTGTGGGTGCTGTCAGCGGTTCGATGACCTATTGTGTTCTGTATTTGCTCAAATCGTTTATTGAGGCGAAGCTTGAGGGAAGCGCGGATGAAGCTGTCGCTATTCTGCTCGGGACCAAGGCGGTTGCCACCATTGTCAACGCCGTCATTGCTGATATTGTGGCGGTTCCGCTTTCCATTGCCATCCGCCGCTCGCTTGAATCGAACCGCATGTATCTCGGCGTTGTACAGAGCTCCGCGGAGCAGCTGTCCGGCCATGATTTGCGCCGCGGTGTTGCGGTGACGCTGCTTCTGGTGCAGGCGGTGCTGCAGATCGTCTGCGTGGCGGCTCTGCTGCCTTCGGCGCAGTCTTCCGCGGCAGAGGCGGGAGCTGTCTTGACGGTCTGGCCGTTCTGGACGGCGGCCGTTGTCTCCGCGGCTCAGGCGGTATGCTCTGTGCTGCTGGCCCGGCACGGACGTCATGCGCTGCCGTTGGCTGTCCTGTGCGCCGCTGTTTCCACAGCGTTTAACGTATGGTTTATCGTGTCTGCGGTTCTGCAGCCGGCATTGGCGCAGTATCTGCCGATCGGTGTGGTATTTGCCGCCATCCTTCTGACGGCGTTCGGTTTTCTGCTGCCGCGTGCGGCAGGGGAGAGAAAACAGGCATAAGCTGTTTTACCTTGCATCCATTCTGTATTAAGTTGAACCAAAGGATCGCCGCATGCCGCGGCGATCCTTTGTCGCGTTCCGGCCGGTTTGGAAGTTTACAGTGGTGATTTTTGCCCGAGGGCGGAGCCGCGCCTGCGTTTTTGCTGTATATTTTTGCTCTTCGGAGGACTGCGCGGATGCTGTCACAAAAGGTTTACAAATCCGGCAGACCGCATGAATCCTGCATTTTTGCCTGTGTGGGCGGAAATAATGATTGATAAGAAAAGCGAATAATGATATAATCGTACCATTCGTAAGGAAAAAAAGCAGGCTATCCCGCCGGGCGGAAGCCCGAAGCGGAAGATGTCTGCTGTCTGAAATCGTCTGCGCAAGGGGCTGGCGCCGCTTCCGCGGAGGAAAGGAATCACGGAATATGGTGCAATTCCATCCAAAGTATCTGCTGCGGGATACGCTTCTGCTCGGTCTGTCTCTGGCGCTTTTGGTGATCGCCGCTTTTTTTGCCCAACCGGGAGGAAGCTGGTATTCCGTCGCTGCAAACGTAACGCTCGCGGGCTTGTCGATGCTGAACGTGGCCATGCTTATCTATGAGCTGACGGATATTCGCAGGAGAATTCCGCTTCTGCTGTTTCAGGCGTCGTTCAATCTTCTTTTGCTTGGCCGCGTTTATGTCACCTGGCTGCGTGATTATGAATCCCGCCTGCTTCTGTTGGAGGCGGATGGTTATGATTCTCTGTACTGGTCGCTCCAGCTTCTGGCAATTTCGCTCTTTTCCGTTTATCTGGCCTACAGGGCGGGAGGATTCCTTTTCCGCAAGCATGAGGTTTCCGTGGCGGTGGAGGGCGCGAAGCGCATCTGGGATAATCCGTTGATTCCCATTATCCGGCAGCTGAGCCGCTGGGTACTGTATGTCAGCTCGCTGGCTTCTTTCTTTTCATTGGGAAATACCATCCTTTTTGTTCTTCGGAATGGGTATCTTACCTCCTTTACGGAAACGGCGGGCGTTCCCTCCATCATCAGCCGTCTGGCTCTTTTCTTTACGCCGGCCTTTGCCGTGTTTCTCGCCACCATGCCTTCGGCAAAGCAAATGCGCCTTCCGATGTGTGTGTACGGAGTCTATCTGTTGGCTTCTGTCTTTACGGGCCGGCGTAATATGATTGTCACAAGCCTCATGATGCTGGCGCTTTATTTTGTGCTGCGCGATAATCTTTTGCCCAAAGAGAAGCGCGTGCTGACCAAGCGCTTGGTGTTTCTGTTCTGCGTGCTGGGACTCGGCGGCGTGTATTTGCTGCAAATGGTGGCTTATGTCCGCTCCGGCCTGCAGAATGAAAGCTCGTTTTTCAGCACGCTTGTCAGCTTTGTGGATTCCCAGGGCGCCAGCTTCCGTGTTGTTGTCAAGACGTTTGACTATATGGAGTTCTTCGATCCTGACACGTCGTACCGGTATCTGCTGTTTCCGCTGGAGCTTTTTGTAACGAACAATTCCATCGGACAGACCGTGTTCCATACGGATCCCATCATACAGGTGCAGACCGCGGAATTTGCGCAGAATACGTACAGCTATTCGCACGTTCTGACCTATCTCGTAGATTCCGCCAAGTATCTGCGCGGCGAGGGCTTTGGCACCTCCTATGTGGCGGAGGCGTACGTGGCCTTCGGTATGGCCGGAGCCGTCGCGATCAGCGCAGTGATTGGCCTTGCGTTCCGGTGGTTTTCCTCGATGTTCAGCCGCTCCTGGCCGGCTATCGCGCTGGGGTTGATTGCGGTGAAGAGCTTTGTCTATCTGCCGCGCAACTATGCGCTTGGCTGGATTACGGATGTGTTTAACATCACCTATCTCTGCTTTATTCTCGGCCTTTATCTCGCGGCGCAGCTGCTTTACACTCTCGGCACACATCTGCGCCGTACGCCGGCGCCGCCGGAGGTGAAAACGTGATGGAAAAGAAACGAAGCGGTGTTTTCCATGACGCGCTGAGCACGTTCGGGACGAACGCCTTCGGAGCAATCCTTGCCTTGATCTCGAGCTTTTGCATTATGCCGGTGCTGGATCCGGGGGAAAGCGGCCTGATCACGCAGAATCAGATGGTGGGCAGCGCCCTGTATACGCTGCTCTCCTTCAGCGTCAATTCTTCGATGATCTACTACGTCTCCCGCTGCAAGCTCAAAAATGTCGTTCGATCCATCAAGCGCGTGACCGTCATTCTCACGCTTGTTATTCTGGCGGTCGGCGCGGGTGTGGTCCTGGTCCTGCGGGACAGTTATTTTGCCGATACGGCGCTTTTGTATTGTATCTGCGCGGTGGCATACGGTGTTTTTTCGTTTGTCTCCAATGTGTTTCTCGCGATTCTGCGGGGAGAGAACAAATTCCGCGCGTACAACAGAATCAACCTGCTGCAGCGCGTGCTTACCACGCTGTTTTCGCTTACGGTTTTTATCTGGCCGACAGCCGCGGTTATCGTGACGGGCAGTATTTTTATTCTGCTGCTTTCGATTGTGCTGGCGTGGCGCTCGATCCGGTTGGATGTTTCCTATGCCCAGACGCCGTCTTCTCCGGAAAATGACAGGGAGGTAGGCTCGGGAGAGCTTCTGCGCTACAGCATGAAGGCGCACGTTTCGAATGTGTTTACCTTTATCAATACCAATGTCAGCTCCATTATTCTTAAGGCGAACAACGGCTTGACGGATTTCGGCGTGTTCACGAAGGCATACACGATTGTACAGCAGATTTGGATTCTGCCGGATGCTGTCAGCATGGTTATCATGTCGAGGATTGCGGCGATGACGGACACGAAGGACAAGACCAAACTGGCCACGCTTTCGTGCAAGCTTGTCACCTACATTACCCTTGTTTGTCTGCCTCTGATCGTGATTCTGGCAGAGGTGTTTATTCCGATTCTTTTTCCGAAATATACAGCATGCATCGAGCCGCTCAAAATCCTGACCGTCGGCACCTTTTTTGTTACCTACTCAAAGGTGCTTGCAAACTCCATTGCGGCTTACGGGAGACCTGAGCTGAATATCATCTCCACCGTAGTGGGAGTCGTCCTGAATCTGGGGCTGAGTCTGGTGCTGATTCCGAATTTGCTGGTGACAGGCGCGGCCCTGGCTACGACGATTTCGCTTACGGCGCAGGGGCTGACCTCGCTCGTAATTTTCTGCGTTTACACCAAAACGCCGTTTTACCGCCTGATTCTTCCCTCGAGGGAGGAACTTGCCATGGCGGCAGGCATGCTGAAAAGGGGCAAGCGGACATGAAACAGCTTTTGCTTTTGACGACCTCCTTTCCGTTTGGGAGAGGGGAGGATTTCCTCACTGAGGAGCTTCGCCATGCGTCCGGCTTTGATAATGTGCTGATCTGCGCCTGCCATGCTTCGCCGGAGGATGCGCAGACGAAACCGGTTCCCAAGGAAATGCAGATTGTTCGCCTGCGCGCGGATCCGTCTTCCGTTTCCTATCCTGATGTGGCGTTCAGACCGGATATTGTTCCGGAAGAGCTTTCCCTGCTGCTTCGGGGGCGCGCGGCCCCCGGGATGCTGCATGAGCTTCTCTTTTTCCGAAAAAAGGCGCAGGCCGTATATCGTGCCCTGTGCAGTCAGGCACTTCCGCTGATCACGGCGGAGGAGGTTGTGATATACAGCTACTGGTTTTATGACGCCGCCGTTGCGGGGGCGCTGTTTGCCAGGGAGCTGCGCAGGCAGGGGAAAAAGGTTCGCCTGGTTTCCCGCGCACATGGTTTCGACGCATTTCCTGAGCGCGCTCCCCATCAATACCTGCCGATGCGGCGCTTTCTGCTGACGCGGTATGATGCGGTGCGTCCGTGTTCTCCTTCGGCGGCACGCGCTGTGAAGGATTCCTGTCCGGGGCAGTCCGGAAAGGTTCGCCCGGCTTTTCTCGGCACGGCGGATCACGCCCTGCCGTTTGGAAGCCGTGAACCGGAGTTTCACCTTGTGACATGTTCGTATCTTGTTCCTGTCAAGCGCGTGCCGCTCCTTGTGCAGGCCCTCTCGGAGATTTCTCTTCCAATGCGTTGGACGCATGTCGGAGGCGGTCCGCAGGAGGATGAGGTGCGTGCGGCGGCGGAGAAGCTGCCGTCTTATATCCGATGGGAAATGACCGGCCCCATGCCGAATGAAGAGCTGATGCGCTATTACGCGGAGACGCCGGTTTCCTGTTTGGTGAATGTCAGCTCCAGCGAGGGACTTCCCGTGGCGCTGATGGAAGCATGCTCCTTTGGCTTCCCCTGTATTGCCACGGAGGTGGGCGGCACGCCCGAGGCCATTCGGGACGGAGTGACCGGCTATCTGCTGGGCAAGAATCCCACTCCGCAGGAGATTGCCTCAGCGCTGGAAACGCTCGCAAGGCTGCCCGGGGACGAATATGAATCCATGTGCCGGGCGTCAAGGCGCCTGTGGGAAGATAAATTTAACGCGGAAAAGAACTTCAGCCAGTTTTACGAGGAACTCTCGCAGGGCGGCGCGGAGGCTCTTTCTTCAAAGGGTGTTGTAGGATGAGCGAGAAAAAGAAATTTCTGTATGCCGCCGCTGTCTCGACGGACATGCAGTATTCCGGTATTCTGCGGAAAGTGGCCGGGCAGACAGGCGGTATGGAACGCTTGGGCTGGGACGCGGCTTATACCTGTGTCTGCGGCAACTGCCTTTTGGTGCGGCGTTCGGCCGGAGAGGAGAAAATTCCGTTTCCCGCCTCTTCCCGGTGGTCGGAGCAGCAAACCCATATTGCCGAGGCGATCGGCTCGCTTCTTGCCCGGGAACCGCGCGACGCGGTATACATTAAGGGCTTTCTGACGAATCCGTATTATCTGCGCATCGCAAAGGCGGCCAAGGAAGCGAACCCTGCCTGCAAGGTGGTCTTTGAAGTCGCCACGTATCCGTATTGGGGGGAGTATAAGAGATTTTTCCGTGTGGACTGGGAACAGAAAAATCTGCGCTCCTTTGTAGGGCATGCCGGTGAAGTAGTACGGCACGGGCTCACAACGCTGTCCTTTTCCAGGTATGTGGATACCGTGGTGGTGTTCGGATCGCCTGTGGACAGACTGTGGGGGATTGATGCCATGACGCTGGATAACGGCGTGGATGTGGAGGCCATCCGGCTTCGGGAGGATCGTGCGCCGCGCGGCGGCGTGAACCTGCTCGGCGTGGTGGGAACTTCCGTGGCGCACGGTTACGATCGTATTCTGCGCGGCCTGCGGGACTATCTCGACGCGTCTCCTCAGATTCCCGTTACCTTCCATGTCGTGGGAAAAAACGAGACTATCGAGCAGCTCAAACGGTTGGCGGGAGAGCTTTCTCTCGGAGATTCTGTCCGTTTTCTCGGATATCAGTCCTCGGATGCTCTGGAACGGCTGTATTGTGAAAATGACGCGGCTGTCTCGTCCCTCGGCGTTTACCGGATTGGCCTGACGCACCTGTCGCCGCTCAAGTCACGCGAATACTGTGCGTCCGGAATCCCCTTTTTGTATGCGTACGAGGACAAGCTTCTGCAGGAGGATACCCCGTTTGCGCTCAAGCTTCCCAACACAGATACGCCCGTTTCCATTGACGAGGTCGTTCGCTTTGTGCAGAAATGCCGTCTTGATTCCGGGCTTCCGGAGACGGAACGCCGCTTCGCGATGGAGCATTATGATTGGAAGATCATCATGCGGGAGGTATTCGGTTCCGCCGAATCAGCTTCGTAATCAAAAGCAGGACTGTGCTTTTTCCCGCCGTCCGGCGTGAGGCGCAGGCGGTCTGCGAAAGAAATACAGGAGGAATTTATCCATGGAGTTGTTCATTCCCTTTTCGGAAATTGTCCGCTTCTTTAAGCGGCACCTCTGGAAGTTTGCCGTGCTGGTTGTTGCATGCGGTGTCCTTTTTGGGTCCCTTTCCCTGGCAAACTTCCAGAAGGAGTATACCGCGACGAGTACCATTCTGATTGCCTGTACGATCGATGACAATGCGTCTCCCGACTACAGCAACCAGTATGCCAGTATGCTGAACGTTCGCCTCCAGGCGGCGATTGCCATGGCTCCCTCGGAGGATCTGCGGCTGAAGACGGCGGAAAGGGCCGGTGTGGAGGAATCGTCTCTGCACAGCATTTCGGCCAAGCAGATTTCTACTTCAACCTTGATCGAGATCTCCGTTTCCACGGATGATCGGAGCAATGCGGCGCTTATGGCAGACGCGGCTGCGGAGCAGATCGCGGAGGAGATTTCGGCCATTTATCCGACGCCTCCGATTCAGGTCCATATCACTAACCATGCGCAGGAGCCTGAGGAGCTTTCCGTGAAGTCGTCCGTCATGAAGAGCGGCATTTTGGGCCTTGTCTTCGGCGTGATCATCTCGCTGTGCATTGGAATTGCGATGATTCTGCTTGATCGCAGCATTCGCAGCGCTCCTTATGTGGCGAAAAGTCTGGAGCTTCCCTGCCTTGGTTCCCTCACAGGAAAGACGGCCAGAGATACGGACGAATTCCGCCGTCTGCGCGCGGCGGTAACGCGTCAGGTGGGAGAGCGCGGAAGTATTCTCTTTACACCGGTGAAGGGGAAGAAAGGGGCGGGCCGTGTGGCAGCCGGCCTGGCGAACGCGCTGACGGCGACCGGACGTACCGTTTTGCTTCTCGAAGCGGATTTTTCGGGTTCTTCGCAGGCACAGGCACTCGGAGCAAAGCCGTCGAAGGGTCTGGCGGCTGCTCTGAAAGACGGCGTTACGGCGAAGGAAGCGGCTGTTTCCACCAATTGCGAGGGCCTGTTCTTCCTTTCGAGCGGCCAGGCGTCCGGAAGCTCTGCAGATCTTCTGGCGTCCGGGGAATTCTCTGCCTTCCTCCGGCAGGCGTCTGAGGAGTACGATTATGTCCTCTGTGTTTTCCCCGCGGAGGAAAAGCTGCCCGACGCCGACAACGCTGCACCTGCGGCGGACAGCGTCGTCCTTGTGGCAGAATATGGCGTGACGCCTTACAGTGATTTTGAGGAAAGTTTGACCCGTCTGCGCACTTCCGTCGGAAACATTGCAGGCTTTGTGCTGGAGGGTGTGCGCTGATTTCTCCGTCATGAGGGAATGACAGATACTCTGACAGCGAAGCGTTGTCCCTTGAGGGGCTGCGCTTCGCTGTTTTTTGTTCCCGGAGGAGATTGGCTCTGTGTATTTGCGGGGATGGGGACGGCGGGAATGCCGGAGAAAGGCAGACGCTGAAAAAAGACGGCGCCCGGGAAAGCTGCTGCCAGCTTCTCCCGGGCGCCGTTCTTCTTTTTAATCGGAAAAATAAAGTGGTTACATGCCGTAAATGTCCTCGGCGGTCAGCAGAGTAACGCCGTTGTTTTTCAGGCACTCAACAGCGGTCTCTGTTTCCTGAACGCGGAGAATTACGTAGGCTTTTCCCTTGTCACGGCTGATAAACGCATACATGTACTCAACGCCGATGTTGCCGTCAGCCAGAACGCGCATCGCCTTCGCAAACTCGCCGGGCTGGTCATCAATGCCAATGGCAATGACGCTCGTCAGCGAGACGGTCAGACCTGCCGCGCGCAGCGCCTCGACGGCCTCCTTTGGCTTGTCGACAATCAGACGCAGAATGCCGAAATCACTGGTGTCCGCCACGGAGATTGCGCGGATATCGACGTTTGCCTTTCCGATGGTCTCCGTGATCTCGGCAAGGCGTCCGGATTTGTTTTCCACGAAGATGGAGAGCTGCTGAATCTGCATACTGGTTCCCCTTTCATTGATTGAGTTGAGAG
>ERZ1673738.4803-NODE-4803-length-12990-cov-6.069037_pt1 | contig 12990 bp, 9 predicted proteins | sample MGYA00580198_ERZ1673738 | MGnify/ENA primary metagenome ERZ1673738 (study PRJEB41218, sample SAMN15661784) | gut metagenome | host: Homo sapiens | place: Canada: London | collected 2015-08-20/2019-03-30 | study: EMG produced TPA metagenomics assembly of... | reverse complement strand
TGTCCTTCTCGTCAAAGAGTGCCATAAAGGCTATAAGTTAGCTATGGAATTGATATGGCAGAAGCGGCGCGAACGTAGCGCGCGCAGAAAATTGTTCTTCAAGCGGGTCAGGCTGCCCCTGTTAACGGTGGGCGGCACGTTCCTGACCGCGTTCATAATCATCCCTCTTGCCCTCGGCGCATACGAGGCACGCGCGGAAAGCATAGAGGTCACGGCGCCGAATAAGCAGGCGCAGCCTTCCGCGCAGGTGGGCGATATTCAGATAGCTACGCCCGAGCCTGTAATGACGGCGGAGCCGCTCCCGACCGAAAGTACGGGGGACTTTACGGCCCCTACCGACGCGCCCGAGGATATGCCGCGGTACGCCCCCCTTGTGTTTGAGCAGCGGGACGAGGCCGTGCGCGCATTGCAGCAGCGGCTTATGGATCTATACTACATGGGCAGCGACGAAACAACGGATTACTACGGTCCCGTTACGCGGGACGCCGTTATGAGCTTCCAGCGGGCGCACCATTTGAAGGAGACGGGCGATGCGGACGAGCAGACGCAGCAGATACTTTTCAGCTCCGCCGCGCAAAGCTACATAATCAATCAGGGCTGCTCGGGAGAGGATGTGCTTACCCTCCAGCATGAGCTGAAGGAGCTTGGCTATTACGAGGACAAGCTTAACGGCTATTTCGGCACGGCTACCGGCCGCGCAACGGCCGCGTTCCAGAAAAAGAACAAGCTTGAAATAACCGGCGAGGCGGATTATTTTACGCTGGAGCTGCTGTATTCCCCCAAGGCGAAGCCGCTCATTGACCCAACGCCAACGCCCACGCCTACACCAACGCCCAAGCCCACCAAAACGCCAAAGCCGACAAAAACGCCAAAGCCCGGCAAGACCGCCGCGCCGGACGCGGTAAGCAGCGCCACCGTGCCCGACGGCAGCGCCACAACTTCCGCGCCCACGTCCGCGCCCTCCACACCCGCGCCAAATTACGGCGGCGGAGTATCGGACTTCATAGCCCTTGCAAAGCAGCAGATAGGCGTGCGCTACGTACTCGGCGGCAAAGGGCCGGATAAGTTCGATTGCTCCGGCTTTGTGTATTACTGCTTAAAGCCCCTTGGCAAGATGACGCGCTATTATAACTCCGCCGGCATGGGGCAGATTGATTCCTGGCCCACGGTTTACGGCAAGGAGAATTTGCAGCCGGGCGATTTGATATTCTATAAATCCGAAGGCTCGGACACGCGCATAACCCACGTTGCCATATGGCTTGGCGGCGGCAAGCTTATACACGCATCCGCAAGCGAAGGCTGCGTATGCATAACAAGCTGGGGCGGCTGGAGCGACCGTAACTTCCTTTACGGCAAAAGGGTATTTTAATAATTTTTTTTATAAAAGGAACGGTATCAAAGCATGAAGAAGTTTTTTGAAGAATTCAAGGCGTTTGCCGTAAAAGGCAACGCGATGGACTTAGCAGTTGGCATGATGGTCGGCGCGGCGTTCACAAGCATTGTAAATTCCCTTGTGAACAACATTATCTCCCCGCTGATTGGCCTGCTTGTTAAGGTGGACTTTTCGGACCTTGTGCTGAAAATAGGCGAGGTGGACGTTCAGTACGGCGCGTTCATAATGGCGATAATCAATTTCCTCATCGTTGCGCTTGTGCTTTTCTTCGTGGTCAAGGCCATGAATATGCTCAAGGGTATAGGCAAAAAGCCCGTTGCGGAACCCCCGGCCGCGCCCACGACCAAGGTTTGCCCCTTCTGCAAAAGCGAAATCGCCATCGACGCCACCCGCTGCCCGCATTGCACCAGCGAGCTTGGCAAATAATTTATTCCGATATAAAGCAAAAGCCTCCGTTCGGCTATCCGTCCGGAGACTTGTTTTTTATTCCGCTTTTTCCTTCCAGTATTCAAGCTTGGGCAGCATTTCGCCCATGTATTGGCGCACGCGCTCCTCGGGCCATTCTTCGCTTGCCATGTGGTTCACGCAGAAATCTATGAGCGTGTTCATGTCAAGATATTTGAACTTGCCGTCATTATAGCACCATTTGCAGTATTTTTCGTTTATGTCCCCGTCAACCTCGCGGCTCATGAGCGAATCCTCAAGCGGCATGCCGCAGCATTGGCAAACAAGCTTCTGCGGGGAGCCGAGCAGCGTGTTTATGGACACGTCGAAAAGCCGCGAAAGCAGCTTCAACGTATCCGTATTGGGCACGGTTTCGCCGTTCTCCCAGCGGGACACGGCCTGCCGCGTTACAAAAAGCTTCTGCGCCAGCTCATCCTGAGAAAGTCCGTTTTTCGTCCTCAGTTCATATAAAATATTACCTGTTTCCATGTTCATCGCCTCCATACGGCATTACTATATCATTAAAAACGCCCGCGGTAAAGCAACGCGCTGTTGCGCAATCCACGCGCCGTGGAATTGGTGCGCGCTCCGTTCTGTATTTGTTTATAAGATTGTTTTTGTATACTAAAACAAGTTAAATTGAACATATTACAAATTATGTTGCTATTGCGTTAACTATCGGTTATAATAAAGCATCGACATTTCTATCGCAATTTCCGATAAAAGGAGGAACACCGACCAATGAAACTGAAACGAACATTTATCTCCATTGTTGCGCTTATGCTTGCCGTGTGCCTTATGCCTACGGCGCTTGCGGCCACATGGTATCTTGAGGATGGCGACATAACCGTTATTGCAAACGAAAACGGCCAATCCGTTAAGCAGGGCAGTAACAGCGCCGTTGCGGATAGCGACACTGTTATCACCCAGCGGGACAGCGAGAAAGCGACGGACAATACCATAACCGTTTCCACGGAAGGGGACGCGGAAGCGAACATAACGATAAAGGATATAAACATCGCTTCCGGTGCGGACAGCGCAATAGACGTCGGCGATTCCAACCTTAACCTTACGGTTGAAGGGGAAAACAAGCTGAATGCCGATGGCGACAGCGCTGCGCTGCGCGTGTCCTCCGGCGATTTAACAATAGACGGCACGGGTTCGCTCACCGCGGAGCATAACGGCAGGGAAGGCATATTGCAGGACTCCGCTAAAATAGGCAGCAACGCGGGCGAGGATATGTCCGGCAATATACACATTACCGGCGACGTTACCGTTACGACCGGCGGTAATAATTCGGTCTATCATGACAGCGGAGTACCCGGGGATGAAAAATTCGGAACGCTTTCCGGCGGCGCGGGCATAGGCGCGGGCGCAATAACGGAGGACGAGAACAGGAACGCCCAGGGCGGCAACATGAGCGGCACCATCACCATAGACGGCAACGCCACGGTTAACGCATCCGCCGGCAATAAATACGGCGCGGGCATAGGCACAGGCCGCGTAAGAACATGGCGCAGCCCATGGATGAATCTTGATGATGGCGGCGATATGAGCGGCACCATCACCATAGGCGGCAACGCCAAAGTTACCGCTAAGTCCGAAGGGAGTGCCGCGGGCATGGGTACCGGCGGAGAAGGCGAGATGAGCGGCACCATAAACATAGGCGATAATGCAATCGTTAATGCGGACAGCACCGGCAGCGGCGCGGGTATAGGCAACGGCCTTTGGGGCGGCATGAGCGGCACCATAAACATAGACGGCAACGCCGACGTTACCGCCACCAGCAATAGCGGTGCAGGCATAGGCAGCGGCAATGATTCCGACGTTACAAAAACCGGCACAATAAATATAGGCGGCAATGCGAAGGTGTTCGCGTTTTCGAAGTATGATGGCGCGGGCATAGGCGGCGGCAACGAGGGAAACATGAACGGCACCATAAACATTCGCGGCAACGCGAAGGTCATTGCCGCAAGCGGACGCAAAGGCGCGGGCATAGGCGCAGGCGATGAAGAGAATCTGAACGGTACCGTGACAATAACCGATAATGCCGACGTTATCGCAGTAAGCGGAAAGAACGGCGCAGGCATAGGCAGCGGTTGTGAAGCATCCTTCAAAGGAACAATAATAATCAGCGGCAACGCGAAAGTTACAGCGCGTACGGGCGTAAGCGAATATGACGGCAACCTATATACCTTTGCGGCGGCGCTCGGCGCGACGGATGACTATGTTTTCAACGGCAATATAATGATACTTGGCAACGCGAAGCTTACCACGGGCGTAGTGGAAAAGAACAGCGTTACGCGCGAAAACCCGCTGGGCAAACTGCTTGAGAATATGAAAGGCTATATCGGCAGCGACTGCAACAGGGTCGAGCATTACGGCCATGTGTTCATAAGCGACACGGCAACCATCAACGGCATTTCCGGCACGGATAAAACCACGCTGAACGGATATATCAACGGCGGCAACGGTACGGATATAATCCCCGCGCAGGTGGAGGTTCTGCCCAACGGCGACATAAACCTTATAACAGAGCGCGACGGCATAACCGTGTCCGATACCATGTTCAACGGCAGCACAGCCTTCCCCACGGAACCGGGCGAATACATAATAACCAAGGTAGTTACCGTGAACGGCAAGGATATAACGGTTCCCCTGGGAACGCTTATAATCCCCGAACCCGAACCCGCTCCCCAGCCCGAGCCTATGGCGTACCATACGCGCATTCAGCTTTACCGCGTTGCCGATAAGCAGGGCAGGAGCATTGCCTATAAGGCCGTGCAGAAGGGCGGCGTGCTTACCATTACGACTGATGAAAAGGAAGCCAAGCTTATAATAGAGCGCGGCGGGCTGTTTGCGCTCAGCAGGCAGGGCATTACCAAGATAGTGTTCGTTACCGCGTCACAGAAGAGCGCTATAAGCGTCGGCGCGGCAATGGAAAAGGGCAGCGGCGAATTTGTGCTGCTGCACGGCTCCCGCAAGGTGAAGCTCACCATAGCGGGCGCAGCCGTGGACGCGGACGGCATACTCATTAAGGAATAAAGCGCATATACCTTCCCCCAACGAATGGGCTGGCTGCACCGCGGCCGGCCCGTTTTAATATATTTTCTGCGGCTATTGATTATTAGGCAGATTGTAGGTAATATAATACCTGTACGGTTTGGATTATTTGTTATCGGAAGGAGAGATGTTTATGACTAAGTTATTCGAAATACTCGGCACGTTTTTTGCAGGGACAACGCTTATTGTTTATATTTGCATATTTCTGGGGAAAATACTGGAGGTTACGCTCTGTACCCTTAGAATAGTGCTCATAAACCGCGGCGAACGCGCGATAGGCGCGCTGCTTGCGCTGATAGAGATTACGCTTTGGCTCATAATAGCGGGCAACGTGCTGAGCAATTACCAAAGCGACCCATGGAAAATGGTTGCCTACGCGCTTGCGTATTCATTGGGCAACTACGCGGGAAGCTGGCTTGAGGAAAGGCTTGCCTTCGGCCTATGCTCCATACAGTGCGTTGTTATGGAGGCGGAAACGGCGGATAAAATAGGCGATGCGCTCCGTGCGCACGGGTTCGGACTGAGCGAGATGAAGGTTCAGGGCAGGGACGATACCGATAGATATATGCTCATGTCAACCCTGCGCCGCAAGCTTGCGCCCGAGGCCATGGATATAATCAGCTCTGTCGCTCCAAACGCGGTGATAACCGTGAGCGATGTTAAAAGCCTGCGCGGCGGATACATGCGCCAAGGCGCAGGCCGCAGGTCAAGAAAGGGGAAATAATGAGTTATTCGGTAAAACTGGCAGAAAGTGAAGATATAGATAAGCTTATTCAGCTTAGGTTGGACTTTTCGGATGCGAACAACGGCCCGCATCCCGAAACATACGAACTGCGCAAAGCGAACCTGAAAAGCTATTTTGAGCGTCACCTTAACCGCGACTGCTACGCCGCCATAGTAGAGCAGGACGGCAAAGCTGTATCCACCGGCATTTTGGGCGTTTACGAAAACCCGCCCAGCCCTTCCCGCCCAAACGGGCGCTTTGCAAGCATAGTCAGCGTTTGGACATATCCGGAATACCGCAGGCAGGGCTACGCGGGCCTTGTTATGGAAATGCTGAAGCTGAAGGCAAGGGAAAACGACGCTGCGTATATAGAGCTTTCCGCAACGCCGATGGGCAGGCCGCTTTATGAAAAGCTTGGCTTTAAGGCGCGCCAAAGCGAAAACGTTGAAATGAGATATACGTTCAAATAACACAAAAAAGCACAATGCTGCGCCCCGTATTCGGGCGCTGCTTTTATATTGTGCTTTTCCTGCGCGGTATGCGTGGTGTATAATAGAATAAGTTTATGCGAAAATATGGAGGTATTACCATGAGCGAATGTATGCTTGCAACGCAGAGCGATGCGCCGGTGCGCCTTGCCGCGGCATCGCCGGAAATAGTATTGGGAGACCCTAAGGCCAACGCTGCCGCAGCAATAAGCGCCATACGCCGCGCCGAAAAGGCGGAGGCGGACTATCTTGTGCTGCCGGAGCTTTTCCTTTGCGGGGCAACGCTTGGCTCCCTTATGGAGCATCCGCTCATGCTCAACGCCTGCCGCGAAGCGCTCGGCGCCGTGGCGGAGGCCACTAAGCATACCTGGCTTTTTGTTAGCATAGGCCTGCCGTATATGGTTGATGGCCGCGTGCGCAGCTGCATTGCGCTGCTCAGAGGCGGCAGGATATATGCCGTTATACCCGCTTCCCGCGGGGCGGCGAACCCGTTCGGCTTTGCGCCTGCCGTTCCGCGTGGGGCAGCGTCCCTGTCCACACTAACGCCCATACCGCGCCTGAGCGTGGGCTTCGCGGGGCAGATATTTGCCAAGGGGGAGCCGAGGGAGGGGCACATCATGCTGCTTTCCGGCGCAATAAACGCCACGGCAAAAAGCTACGGCGCGGTCAGGAGCAGCCTTGCCGCATACAGCGCGCGCACGGGCATGGCCGCCGCAATGGCGCTGCCCTCCCGCGGGGAAAGCACAACGGCGTTTGTGTTCGACGGATACTGCGCAATAGCCGCAAACGGCGAAATATTGGCCGAATCCGAGCCCCTTTCGCGCGATGCGTTCGTTTATGCGGACGTGTGCATAGATAAGCTGAGCGCCTTTGAACCGTTTACCGAGGCGGAGGAGGAAGGCTACGTTTCAAGTGACCCTGCTAAGGCTCATGCGCAGCTCAGGCGGCTTTTCGCGCTGCAAAGGGCGGCGCTTGTGCGCAGGGCGGAGCATATTCACGCAAAGGGCTTTGTTATAGGCGTAAGCGGGGGGCTGGACAGCGCGCTTGCGCTGCTGGTGGCGTGCGCGGCGGCGGACGAAATGGGGATAGGCCGCGGCATGATAACCGGCGTATCCATGCCGGGCTTCGGCACAACAAGCCGCACCAAGAACAACAGCCGCGCCCTTGTTGAAGCGCTTGGCTGCAAATACAGGGAAATATCCGTTGCGGCGGCCTGCCGCGAGCATTTTGCAAATATAGGCCACGATGAGGCCAACCACAACTCCGTTTACGAAAACGCGCAGGCGCGCGAACGCACCAAGATACTGCTTTCCATTGCCAATGAAGAAGGGCTGCTGGACGTCGGCACGGGCGATTTGAGCGAGGCCGCGCTCGGCTGGACCACCTTCGGCGGGGATCACCTGGCGCAATACGGCGTGAATGCATCGGTACCAAAGACGATAATACGCCGCGTGGTGGCGGCGGTGGGCGCGGACTTCGGCGCGGATGCGGACGCAATACTGCGCGATATTCTGGCCACGCCCGTAAGTCCGGAGCTTCTGCCCGCAAACGGCGGGGAGATAAGCCAAAAGACGGAGGAACTGGTGGGCAGCTATGAACTGCACGATCTGTTCTTATACTATTTCCTTAAAGGCAAGGGGCCGAAGGAGCTTTACGACATTGCCCTCGGCACGCTGGACTTTGGGGAGGAGGAAGTGTACCGCACGCTCGGCACGTTCCTGAGAAGGTTCTTCTCACAGCAGTTCAAGCGCAACTGCGCGCCGGAAGCGCCGCTTGTTTGTCTATCGATAGCGCCAAGCGTATGGAACATGCCAAGCGACATGGCAAGCGCAGCATTCATGGCGGAATACGGGCGGATAAAGAGAAGGCAAAGCTGACGCGATGGAAATTATTGACGACCTTCAGCGGGATGGGCTTGTTATCGTGCGCTCCGATTCCCGCTTTGCATACGGGCATGACGCGGTGCTGCTGACTGACTTTGTGCGCGCGCATGCCGGCGAACGGTATTTGGACATTGGCACGGGCACGGGCATACTGGCAATACTGACATACGCCAAATGCGGCGTAAGCTTTGTTGCGGCGGATATTGACGGCGAATGCGTGCGCATGGCTAAACGGAGCGTGGAACTGAACAGGCTTGGGGAGCACATAAGCGTTGAACAATGCGACGCGCGGACGCTTACGGAAGCGGAGTTCGGCAGGTTCGACGGGGCGGTGTGCAACCCGCCGTATTTTTCAGGCGGCACAAAAAGCCCCAACCAAAGCCGCGCCACGAGCGCGTTTGACGATACGCTGAATATATACGAAGCGGCGCAGTGCGCAAAGCGCGTTGTTAAGCAGGGCGGGCGGTTTTTTGTATGCTACCCCGCCAAATACATTCAGCAGCTTTGCACGGCGATGCAGCAGGCGGATTTTGCCATAAAGCGGCTTTGCCTTGTGCAGTCCCGCGCGGATAAGGCGCCGTATCTGGCGCTTGCGGAGGGCAGAAAGGGCGGCGGCGCCGGAACGGAGCTGAGCCGCATTATACTGGAGGAACAGCAATGAGCGATATTGAAACAACGGTGCAGCTTGAACCCATGCTGTATCTGTGCGCAACGCCGATAGGCAATTTATCGGACATTACGCTGCGCACGATAGACACGCTGAAGGGCGTGAGCGCCGTATATTGCGAGGATACGCGAAGAACGCGGGAGCTGATGACGCATCTTGGAATAAAAAAGCCGCTTATCGCCTGCCATGAGCATAACGAAAGGCAGCGCGCGGAGGAGATTGCCGAGCGCGTGCTTTCGGGCGAGGCGATAGCTTTTGTGAGCGATGCGGGGATGCCCAGCATAAGCGACCCGGGGGAAGCGTTGGTTGCGGGATGCATTGCGGCTGGGGCTAAATACACCGTGCTGCCCGGGGCAAGCGCGCCGCTTACGGCGCTGGTAATGAGCGGGCTGCCCACAAGGAACGCCTGCTTCGTGGGCTTTTTGCCGCGGGACGGTAAAAAGCGGCGCGAGGCCATAGCCGAAATAGGCACGCACAAAGGCACGCTGATATTTTATGAAAGCCCGTTGCGCATAGCCGCAACGGCAAAGGAGCTTGCCGCCATGCTTGGGGATAGGCAATGCGCGCTGGCGCGGGAGCTTACAAAGAAATTCGAGCAGGTGGTGCGCTGCACGCTGAGCGGGCTTGCGGATATGTATGCCGATACGCCGCCCAAGGGCGAATGCGTGCTGCTTGTTGCAGGGGCAGAGGAGCGGGGCGAAAACGCCGCCGCAAGGGCGGAGAATATGGCGCGGGAGCTTATTAGGCGCGGGGTAAGCGTTAAGGACGCAGCGAAGCAGATAAGTGCCCTGTGCGACATTGCACGCAACGAAGCATATGCCATTGCGGGCAGGATAAAGAACGAAGAATAATGAATAAGGAGATATAACCATGCAGAACACCGTGAAGCAATACAAGGCCATATTGGCAAAGCGCAATGCACTCAGCCACGCGATGGGCGTGCTGAACTACGACAGCGAAACGGCAATGCCCAAAAACGGCGCGCCGCACATGGCGGAGACTATGGCAATATTGAGCGAGGAAAGCTACAAATTGCAGGTGAATGACGAGGTACGCGCCCTGCTTGAAAAGCTGAACGCCAACAGCGAAAGCCTGGACGAGATAACAAGGAGAGAGGTTGAGGAGGAGCTCAAGCAGCTCAAGAAGCTTGAAAACGTGCCTATTGAGGAATACGCGGCGTATTCGCGGCTGATAAGCGAAGCAAGCGTTAAATGGCGCGAGGCTAAGCAGACCAACGATTATCCGCTTTTTAAGCCCTATCTTGAAAGGATAATAGCCGCGCAGAAGTCCCTTATGGCGCACATGTACCCCGATAAGGACACATACGACGCGCTGCTGGAGGAGTTCTCGGAGGGTCTTAGCGTTGAAATGCTTGACCCCTTCTTTGCAGACGTTAAGGCGAAGCTTGTGCCGGTTATCCACGCCGTTTGCCAATCGGGCAACCAGGCGGACGATTCGCTTCTGCATAAGTCCTTCCCCATAGAGGGGCAGCGCAGACTATCCTCCTTTGTTATGGATTTCCTCGGCATAGACCGCGACAGCTGCGTTATAGGGGAGGTGGAGCATCCCTTCACAACCGAATTCAACAAGCACGATGTGCGCCTTACCACGCATTATCACGAGGACGATGTGCTTTCAAACATGTTCAGCGTTGCGCACGAGGGCGGGCATTGCCTATATGAGCTGAACATGGGCGATGAGCTTATAGGCTCTCCCCTTTCCGGCGGGGCTACAATGACGCTGCACGAAAGCCAATCCCGCCTGTTTGAAAACATGATCTGCCGCAGCCGTGAATTCATTGCGCTGCTCTATCCCAAAATGAAGGAGATATTCCCCGAGCAGATGCAGGGCGTAAGCGAAGAAATGCTCTACCGCGCGGCCAACAAGTCCATGCCCAGCCTTATCCGCACGGAGGCGGACGAGCTGACATACCCGCTGCACATAATGGTGCGCTACGAAATAGAGAAAAAGCTTATTGCCGGGACACTGAGTGTTGATGAGCTTCCCGCCGAGTGGAACCGGCTTTATAAGGAATACCTTGGCGTGGACGTGCCGGACGATACGCACGGCGTTTTGCAGGACAGCCATTGGTCAGGCGGCATGATAGGCTATTTCCCGTCCTACTGCGTGGGCAGCGCGTATTCCGCGCAGATATATCACAACATCTCTAAGGATATGGACATAGGCAAAATAGTCGCTGCGGGCGGCGTGAAGCCCATTGTTGAATGGCTCACGGCGCGGCTGTACCGCTTCGGCAGGCTCAAGCCCACGGCGGAGCTTACGCGGAACGTGCTCTGCGGCGAATTTGACCCCGCGTATTACACGGATTACCTTACGGCAAAGTTTAGAGAGCTTTATAAGCTTTAATGCCGCCAAAGGCGCAGGAAAGGAGCCACGCTTGGCACGATTTGTTACGCAGTCCGCCCATGCGGGCGTTACGGCGATAGATAACGCATTTATAATAGACTATATGCCCACAGCGCCCGATGGGGCTGTTAAGGCATACATATACGGGCTGATGGCCGCAGGCCGCGGCGATGCGCCGGACATTGCGGACGCATTGGGCATGGACGATGCTCAGCTTTGCGATGCGTTTGCGTATTGGCAGCGGCTGGGCTTGGTGCGCATAGCGAGCGGGGAGCCGCTTATAGTGGAGTTCCTGAAAACCGAATCCATTGCCCCTGCCGAGCGCACGCGGCGCTATGCTTCGCTTATAGAGCGGCTGAGCAAGGCCGTGCCCGGGCGCGTGTTCACGGGGAGCGAGCTAAGCGCGATATGCGACTGGATAGAGGTATTCGGCTTCAGCGAGGAAACGGCGGCGCTTGTGGTGAGCGACTGCGCACGGCGGCGCGGCAGCAAGGTTAAGCTTTGGCAGATGAATGCGGAGGCAAAGGCATGGGCGGACGCAAACGTTTCCACGATAGAGAGCGCGAACGAATACATAGCCCGCAGAGATGAGCGCATTGCGGGCGCGCAGAAGATACTTTCCCGCTGGAAGCTGAGGCGCGCTGCAACGGAGGACGAGCTTGCCCTTTACGCCAAATGGAAAGAGGAATGGGGCATGAGCGACGAGGTGATATCCCTTGCCCTTGGGGAGCTGACAAGCGCGGCGCAGCCCAGCTTTAAGTATCTTGACACGGTGCTTTCCACCTTCCGCGCAAACGGGGCCATAACGCCCGAGGCCATAGCTGCGCTTAAGCGTGAGCGGGACGCCAGCCGCGAGCTTGCGCGCATGATGCTTGCCCGTGCGGGCATAAACCGCGCCCCTACAGCCGCACAGCAGGACGATGCGGACATGTGGCGCACGCGCATGAGCATTGCGCCGGAGCTGCTTCTGCTTTGCGCGGAAAGCTGCCGCGCGAGCGACAAGCCATGGGCGGCCATAAAGCGCACGGTGGAGCGCTGGCACGCGCAGGGCATAAGCGACCTTGACTCCGCAAGGCAGGATATTGAGCAGCACTCAAGCGCCGCCGCAAAGAACCGCAGCCGCGGCCGCGCGCTCAGCCACGCCAGCCGCACATATACCGACCAAGACCTCAGCGCCATGGGCGTGGAGCTGCTGGAGTGAGGATGATAAGAATGGTTAAATGAATTTACCCCCCCTGCACACTATCGTCACTTGCGTCACATCGTCACAAACAGGCTAATTATCTACGTTTTTTGTGTGACGCAAGGTGTGACGATAAATTCTGCGTCACACGGCGGGCTGACGCATGCGGTGAAATCCGTTCTTCGAACGGGTGAAATATTGCTATCGCAATGTGAAATATGGCTCCGCCATGTGAAATACGCCAAAGGCGTGTGATTAACTCCCTCCGTCAATTCGCTGACGCTCATTGCCACCTCCCTCGACAGGGAGGCTTTTTGCGTGCTCCCACGCTCGGGTGAAAGCGCAGCGTATCTACCGCCCTCGCTATATACTACTTCTATATACCTCTCTTTGTTAATCTTTAGTCACTACTGTACATAAGACAGCACAGCTGTAACAGGTGATTCGGCCTTTCGGCACTCATGTGATGCCTGCTGCATAAAGGCGCCCCGTCCGGTGAGCTGGCACGGCGCAAGCCGTGACTGAGGGGTTGAGGTAAAAAAAATAGCCACGGGCGGGCCGCCAATGACGGCCCCTACAACGCCTAAGCGCAATTTCACCGCACACGTCAGCCCGCCGTGTGACGCAGAATTTATCGTCACACCTTGCGTCACACAAAAAACGTAGACAATTAGCCTGTTTGTGACGATGTGACGCAAGTGACGATAGTGTGTAGGGGGGGAGTTGTCAAGAGTCACATAGTTTACAGATTGTGCAATCACATGGTTTACACATTGAG
>ERZ1673738.4800-NODE-4800-length-12992-cov-12.134498_pt1 | contig 12992 bp, 10 predicted proteins | sample MGYA00580198_ERZ1673738 | MGnify/ENA primary metagenome ERZ1673738 (study PRJEB41218, sample SAMN15661784) | gut metagenome | host: Homo sapiens | place: Canada: London | collected 2015-08-20/2019-03-30 | study: EMG produced TPA metagenomics assembly of... | reverse complement strand
AGGATATGATGAAGATGTACTCCATGCCCGGCATGGATATGAGTGCTTTCGGCGGTGAGGGCGAGACCCTGATCCTGAATGCCAACCATCCTCTGGTACAGTACATCACCGAGCACCAGGACGGCGAGAACGCAGAAATGATCTGCGAGCAGCTGTACGATCTGGCAAAGCTCCAGCATGCACCCCTGTCCGCCGATGCCATGACCAAGTTCGTGGCAAGAAGCAATGACATTATGATGCTGTTGACCAAATAAAAATGACGGATTAAAAACAAAGGGAATCACAATCTGGGAACGGTTTGTGGTTCCTTTTTGGGCTACACGGCGGTTCGGGGACAGATGCAGACCGGTACCGGAATTAGTATTTAGTGAATGCATATCACCCGTCTGTTAATCAAGTAGATGTATGATGAAGACAAAACGGATAGAAGTTAGTCTACTTAGTATATGGGAACATGCACATATTTTTCTGACTTTGCATATTCTGTAAGGAACATTTGTTGCCTGACCGGATCAAGACAGACAAAACGGCATAGGCAGAAAGGACCTCTGTCCATGGACACTACTTATACAGGAACACTTCAGATCAGCGTTGTCTCCGCTCTGGGGATGACACCGATACCCGGCGCGACCGTCACTGTCTCCTATACCGGGGATCCGGATTCCCCGCTGGAGACGATGACTACTGACGAATCCGGGCAAACCCCTACGATAACACTGGATGCGCCGCCGAGAGAGCTTTCTTTATCTCCGGATATTACGGCACAGCCCTATTCGGAGTACAACATTCAGGTGACTGCAGAAGGCTTTGAACCGGTACTGGTATCTGGTTCCGAAATTCTGGCAGGCGAATTTTCCCTACAACCGATCCGCATGAATCCGCTGAATGTAACAGAGGAGGAAGAAAAAGTAGTAGTAATACCTGCACATACGCTTTTCGGAGAGTATCCTCCGAAGATTCCGGAAGAAGAAATCAAACCTATGAACGAGACCGGGGAGATCGTACTGAGCCGTGTGGTGATTCCGGAATATGTGATCGTACATGACGGTGTCCCGGAGGATCCCACTGCCCGGAATTACTGGGTGCGCTATAAGGATTACATTAAAAATGTGGCCTCCAGCGAGATTTATTCCACCTGGCCGGAGAGTGCAATTTATGCTAATATTCTGGTCATTCAATCATTTACGTTAAACCGTATATATACGGAGTGGTACAGGGGACGTGGATACGATTTTACGATAACTTCTTCTACGGCGTATGATCAAAAATGGATCTATGGCAGAAATGTGTTCGAAGAGATCGACTATCTGGTAGATTCCATTTTTACCAACTATTTGTCAAGGCCCGGTGTACGACAGCCCATTTTCACATCGTATTGTGACGGTAATCGGACTACCTGCCGGGGGCTGAGCCAGTGGGGCTCCAAGTCATTGGCGGATCAGGGATATTCCGCTATTGATATCATTCATTATTATTACGGCAATGATATGTATATCAATTCCGCAGATATTATTTCGGGAGTGCCTTCTTCCTGGCCGGGGTATGATCTGACTATCGGTTCTTCCGGGGAAAAAGTCCGTCAGCTGCAACAGCAGTTGAACCGGATCGCCAGAAATTATCCGGCGATTCCTACGTTGACACCCGACGGAATCTATGGCTCCGGTACTGCGGAGGCTGTCCGGACGTTCCAGAAGATATTTAATCTTCCTCAGACCGGAATCGTGGATTATCCTACATGGTTTGAAATCTCGGATATTTATGTGGGGGTGACACGTATTTCGGAGCCGGATGCGTAGTAAATGGGAAGTTACGCGAGCAATGAGCCGCGTAACTTCCCATTTACCATGTTGTAACAAGTGTAATTCCAACAATTTTCCCGGACAAGCATAAAATCCGCTTGACAGATAAAAATAAATAACGTATTATTGTATTAAATAAATAATACAGTAAAACAACAAGACAATGAGGGACCCGGGGAGGCATCGATAGAAACGATGCGTGACAGGTAATAAGAAACAGAAAATAAGAAACAAGAAAGGATGATAGGAATGGCGTGGGAATTGGATGCTGACAGACCCATATATGCGCAGCTGGTGGAGCGGATCCAGAAAGAGATTGTGTCCGGCAAATATCAGCCGGGAGAGAAGCTGCCGAGTGTCAGAGATCTTGCGGCCGTGGCGGCGGTGAACCCGAATACGATGCAGAAAGCTTTTGCGGAACTGGAGCGGAGCGGCCTGATCGTGACACAGCGCACCAGCGGCAGAACCGTGACGGAGGACACTGAGCTGATCGGGAATACCAGAGAACAGCTGGCAGCCGGGCATGTCCGGAATTTTATCAACAACATGCAGGAACTGGGATATCAGAGAGAGAAGATCCGGAATCTCTTCGATAAGGTACAGGCCTGACAGGGGTGCAAATTTATGATGAAAATAAAGAGAGGCGGAAATAGAAATGAATAATCTGGTAGAAATTGTAAATCTGACCAAGAAATATGGTGCCAATGTGGCTGTGAACAATCTGACCGTAAGTCTCCCCAAGGGGAAGATCATTGGCCTGTTGGGACCCAACGGCAGCGGTAAGACGACACTGATCAAAATGCTGAACGGTCTGCTGACACCGACGGAAGGCACTATTATGATCGACGGAAATTATGTAGGACCGGCGACCAAGAGCAAGGTAGCTTATCTGCCGGACCGCACGTATCTGACCATGAATCAGACGATCCGGGAGATCCTGGATTTCTTTCAGGACTTTTATACAGACTTTTCCAGGGAACGTGCGGAAGAGATGTTAAAGAGTCTGGGGATCGATCCTTCGGTGAAGATGCGGACCTTATCCAAAGGTACGAAGGAGAAGGTACAGCTGATTCTTGTCATGAGCCGGAATGCCAGCCTGTATATTCTGGATGAGCCGATTGCCGGTGTGGATCCGGCAGCGAGAGATTACATCCTGCGCACCATCATCAACAACTACAATCCGGAAGCCACCGTGCTGATCTCCACTCATCTGATCGAAGATGTGGAGCAGGTGCTTGATGAAGTGATCTTCATGCGCTATGGTCAGCTGGTGTTATATACATCCGTTGACAATATCAGAGAAGAGAAAGGTAAGTCTGTAGATGCTTACTTCAGGGAGGTGTTCGCATGTTAGGAAAGTTAATGAAATATGAATGGAAAAATATCTGGAAAGCCGGTACACTGATGCTTCTGGGAATGCTTGTGGTCACCGTGATTGGCTGCGTGGTATTACGCATGCCGGGAGGAGTGGTAACAGGACTTCTGGACAACAATGATATGAATGCGACACAGAGCTGGTTTGTACTCTCTTCCTTTGTGGCAACACTGATCCTGTATGTGATCATGCTGCTGGCGTCCACCTGGGGAATGCTGATTTTTTTGGGCATCCGCTTTTACCGCAGTATGTATACGGATGAAGGCTATCTGTCCCACACCCTGCCGGTAACAGCTAACCAGCTGTTTTTAAGCAAGGTACTGGTCTCCGGTGTCTGGTATCTGTTCATTACGATAGGCATCGGTATCTCTGTGGTGGCACTGATCGTGTCTCTGATGACAGGACTTTTAAATATCGGTGAACTGAGTAGTGTACTGACACAATATAATGGGAATATCTGGGAATTTCTGGCAGATGCTTTTTATGAACTTGGCAGAACATACGAAGAAGAGATGGGGATCAATCTGTTGCATTATGGGATCACGCTGCTCTTAACCTATGTGGCAGGACCGTTCATTACCATGGTCACTCTGTTCGGAGCGCTGACCATCGGACAGCTTTCCTCCAAACATAAAGGCCTGATGGGAATTCTGGCATATGCCGGCCTGACGATCCTGTCGTCCATCATCGGCAGCACCGTACAGAGCGCATTCATGTTTGGTGCCAATGTCGCAAACAGTGCCAGTGGAATCACGGTGAGCACCAATTCCGCCTATGATATTAACGTGATCACCAGTCTGCTCATTGCGGCCATCATGTACGGCGTATCTTATTACATCATGAACCGAAAATTAAACCTGGACTAACCGGGTCTACAGCTTGCCCTCAACTGGTAAATTTGGTATAATAAATCCAAATGACAACAGGGAACGGGTGAAGGTACATGCAGGAGATTATTGATAGAATTTTAGGAGGAAACTTCGATTATGAGAACGGTTCTTTGGAATTCTCCTGCGCTAAAATAGAGATTTCCCTGTCACAGGGGACAATATATGAGGGCTCTTTTCACATTCTTTCTGCGTCGGAAGGCTATGTAAAAGGATCCGTGATCTCGGACCATCTTCGGATGGAATGTATGACGGATCAGTTTACCGGCTCCGATGCAGAAATTTTTTACTGCTTCCACGGAGAAGATCTGGAGGAAGGGGATGTGATCAAGGGCTCTTTTTCCGTAGTCAGCAACAGAGGAGAATACAATCTTCCTTTTGTGGTGACGGTGGAGCATGGGATGTTGAATTCTTCCATCGGGGCTATCCGGAATCTGTTCCATTTTGCCAACCTGGCGAAGAGCAACTGGAAGGAAGCTGTGCGGCTGTTCTATGATCCGGAATTTCTGCGGCTGTTCCAGGGGAACGATGCCCATTTCTATGACAGTTACCGGATCCTGTCCACTTATGAGGGCAACGAACAAAATGTGGAGGAATTCCTGATCTGTATCAACAAAAAGCAACAGCTGGAATTCCTGACGGAAGAGAAAGAACTGGTGAAAAAACTGCCTCGCAGCGCAGATAATTACGGCGTCACGGAGAACAATCTGACCATCGTGAGGAACGGCTGGGGATATACGAATCTCCAGATCGAGTGTGAGGGTGAATTTGTCTTTACGGAAAAGGAAAACATTACAGACGATGATTTTCTGGGAAACCGTTGCCGCCTGCCGGTCTACATCGACAGCAGCCTGTGCAGACCTGGCAAAAATTTCGGTAAAGTCTACATATATAATGCTTATACTTCACTGGAAATCCCGGTCATGGTACAGCTGGGAGACGGTGTAGTGGCCCGGCATGCGGATCACAGTCATATGCAGTGCATCACCCAGATCATGAAATATTATGAAGAATCGAGACTGAAAAAGATCGGTACGGGAACCTGGCTCGCGGAGACCGGCAAACTGGTGGAGCGCATGGTGACCATGGATGAGAAGGATGTGCCGGCGAGACTGTTCCAGGCACAGCTTCTGATCACAGAGGAACGCTACAATGAAGCCGGATGGATCCTGGATCACGCGGCGGACATGTTGGAAGCCCGGGGAGCTACCGGCGGAGAACAGTGGGCTTACTATCTGTATCTGACCACACTGATCCACAGGGATCCCCAGTATACACTGCAAATGGCGGAACAGGTGGAACAGATCTACCGCTATGACAGGACCCGCTGGCGTGTGGCATGGCTGCTGTTGTATCTGTCGGAGGAATACAATCGTTCAACCTCCGGGAAATGGATGTTCTTAGAAAAACAGTACCAGTACGGCTGCACCAGTCCGGTGATCTACCTGGAAGCACTGGCCCTTTTGAACGGTAATCCGGCGCTGCTACGTAAATTGAACAGTTTTGAACTGCAGGTGTTGAACTTCGGTGTCCGTCAGGATGCGGTAAACGACAGCCTGATCGAACAGCTGTTGTATCTGTCGGGAAGAGTCAGAGAGTATTCTCCACTACTGGGTAGAATTTTACGAAGACTGTATGAGAAAAAGAAGGATGTGCGGATCCTGCAGGAGGTGTGCAGCCTTCTGATCAAGGGAAGTAAGACGGGACCGGATGCCTTCACGTGGTATCAGATGGGTGTGGAAAGCCATCTGAGGATCACGAATCTCTATGAATATTATATGGCATCGGTAGATCTGGATGCTGTGCTGGAGCTTCCGAAAGTGATTCTGATGTATTTTTCTTTCCAGAGCAATCTGGATTATGAACATAGTGCGTTCCTGTATGCGTATCTGTTAAAACACCGGAAAGATTATGAGGAACTGTACGAACATTACGAGCCGAGAATGGAGCGGTTCGTCATTGACCAGATCCAGAAGCAGCATATTAACAGACATCTGGCAATACTGTATCAGGAATTCCTGTCTCCGGCCATTGTAACGGAAGCTATGGCGAAGCCTCTGTCCCGTCTGTTGTTTGCCCATATGGTAAGAGTGGATGACAGCAGAATGCGTAAGGTGATCGTCAGCCAGCCGGGGAATCTGATACTGTCCGAGACGCCTATGCAAAACGGCACGGCCTGGGTGGCAGTCTACGGGAATGATTATACCATTGCCTTTGAGGATGCATATGGTAACAGGTTCCTTAAAAATGTGGAATATACCCTGGAAAAACTGCTGGTACCGGGGAAATATCTCAGACTTCTGGAACATTATGTGCCGGATACGGCGGAACTGGATCTGTATTTCATGGAGAACGGCAGAACAGAAGAGACCATATCTTCCACAAAGCTGATGCGGATGGCAAGACTGGTGGAAAGCGATGCCGTGGAGCCGAAGCTGCGCAGTGAGATTGCGGTACAGCTGGTACAGGCCTATTTCGACGCGGATAATTTGCAGGCACTGGATGAATACCTGCAGGAGCTGCGGGGGGACGGCTTTACGGAGGAACAGCGGGAACTGATCCTGCGTTTTCTGGTGCTGCGGGGAAATTATGAGAAGGCATATGCCTGGATCGAAGCATATACCCCTTATTTTGTGGAGGCCAAGATCCTGTTGCGGCTTACGGACGGTGTGATCACGCAGTCGGTCCATGAGGGAGAGGCAGTCCTGTATGCGGCGGCATTGACGGCGTTCCGTAAGGGAAAATACAACGGTGGAATTTTAGAGTATCTGGTGCGTTATGCCACCGGTACCACGAAGGAATTGCGTGACATCTGGAAAGCGGCAAGATCCTTTGAGATAGACTGCTACAGCTTAAGTGAAAAGATATTGCTGCAGATGCTGTTCTCCGGGGCATTTGTGGGAGAGCGGATGGATATTTTCCGTTATTATGTATCCCAGGGAGCCAGACAGGAGATCGAGGAAGCTGTGCTTGTACAGAGCTCTTATGATTATTTCTGCCGGGAGAAGATCACGGAGGAATATGTATTCCGGGAGATCCGTAACTGCTATCTGCGGGGAGAAGAGACCCAGCGGATCTGCAAGCTGGCTTATCTGAAATTCTATGCGGAGAATAAGGACAAGCTGGAGCGGGAAGATGAAACTCTGGTCCGGAATTTCCTGGAGGAAATGATGAAGGACCACATTCATCTGAACTTTTTCAGGGAATATCAGGACTGCCTGCCACAGCTGCAGGAGATGAAGGACAAGACTATCGTGGAGTATCACACAAGAGGCGGCGTCCGTGCAAGGATTCATTATGTGATGATGCATGAGAACGGGCAGGCGGAGGATTACCTGTCGGAATATATGCAGGAAGTATACAGCGGTGTATTTTTCAAGGAATTCGTACTGTTTTTCGGGGAGAATCTTCAATATTACATTATGGAAGAATCAGAGAACGAAGAACAGCTGACGGAGAGCGGAAGCCTGCAGAAGAGCGATATTATGAATGAAAGTCCGGACAGCAAATACGAGATCATCAATGATATGATGATCAGCATGACACTGCAGGACGATACGACACTGGATCATCTGATCGAGGAATATTACCGCAGGGAATATCTGGATCACAGATTGTTCACATTGCAGTAAAGATAAAAAAAGACAGCAGGAGAGGAGGCGGAAGAACATGCGACTGCCGGGAAGTGATAAAGTTATAGTGGGTTATGACCTGGGGAAGGATTATGCGCAGATCAGCTGCTATGTCACAGGCAAGGAAGAAGAGATCACCACATTGTCTTCCGTTGCAGGCTCACAGGTCTATACGATTCCCCTGGTCCTGAGCAAGAGACAGGGAGTCAACCAGTGGTTCTATGGAAGTGAAGCCCTCCGGCATGCGGAGGAAGAAGAGGGAATCCTGGTGGAGCATCTTCTGAAGCTGGCAAAAGATGGGGAACCGGTGCAGATCGATGGAACGACTCTGGATCCGGTGGCACTACTGACTCTTTTTCTCAAGCGTAGTCTGGGAATGCTGTCCCAGATGACTTCCACAGAGCGGATCGGGGCCCTGATGATCACCTGCGAGGAACTGGATGCAGGAATGCTGGAGGTGCTGACGCAGGCAGTGGAGGCATTACACCTGAAGACGGATGCTGTCTGTTTTCAGAGCCATCGGGAGAGCTTTTATTATTACAATCTGTATCAGCCGGAAAATCTGTGGAAGCAGGGGAGCGTGCTGTGCGAGTATAGGGACAGTTCCATCCAGACTTATTATATGGAATGCAACCGCCATACGATGCCGGTGGTAACGTACATCGAAGAGCGGGAATTCCCTTTTCCGGTGGAAAAATCGGATGAAAAGTTCCTGGAGATCGCCACACAGCTATGCGAGAACCGGATGGTGTCCTCGGTATATCTGATCGGGGAAGAGTTTTCTCAAGAATGGATGAAAGAATCGCTACGCTATCTGTGCCGTGGACGGAGAGTCTTTCAGGGGAACAACCTGTTCAGCAAGGGTGCCTGCTACAGCATGATGGAGCGACTGCATCCCAGTGAAAACGGACAAAATCATGTCTATCTGGGACAGGATAAATTGAAATCCAATATCGGTATGAAAGTGCGCAGACAGGGAGAGGAATCCTATCAGGCACTGTTAGACGCCGGAATCAACTGGTATGAGGCGCAGAATACCATGGAGTTTTACCTGCTGGAAGGAAGAGCGGTGGAGATCCTGATCACGTCCCTGACGGGAAAGGGCAGCCGGATCGCCAGAATCGTGCCGGAAGAATTGCAGGAAGGAATCACCAGACTGCGGATTCAGGTGGAGATGAAGGATGAAACACATCTGCAGGTGGAACTGGAGGATCTTGGTTTTGGCAGCTTCCGAACAGCTACGCATCATATCTGGAAGGAAGAAATAGAGTTGTAGATCTGCCCGGGGCAGAGAAAATGAGGATGAAAAATGAAGGCAAGTCTGTGTGTAGGAGAATATTGCGAGAATGCCTATAATGTGGAAGGCCTGGATATCCGGGTCTATAGTATGGAAGAGTTGTGCTATTGCCTAAAGGAGAATGCATTCCTGTTAGACCTGTCCATCATGAACGATAAGCTGGTGGACTGGATCGGAGAAGAATGTAAAGTGTGGGAACTGGCAAAACAGCTCTACCCCATGGTACATAAGCAGGGATCCTTAAGTGTGTTCGTGGTGACGATCCTGCAATATGTGGGGATGTACGATCCGGAAGAAATCCTGCAGGTGGAGCAGGTACTGAAGCAGGGAGCCGGACTCAGCAATCTGGAGAAACGCAAGAGCCAGATCGACTATATGGTGGAAAAAAGAAAATATGCGGCAGCCATCCGTGGATATGATATGCTGCTGGAGACCTGGAACCATCTGGAACAGGAAGGAAAGGAACTTCCGGCGGGAAAAGTCCGGGCGGCGATCCTGCACAATAAGGGTGTGGCGCTGACAGGGCTGATGTTTTATGACAAGGCGGCATATTACTTTAACGAAGCCTGGAAGACCGATCCGGACAGAGAACACCTGGATGCCTATCTGGCGGCAAAGAGAATGGAACTGACGGAGGATGCCTATGTGGCATTTGCAGCGCAGAATCCGGAAAATTATACGGAGTCCCTGGAACTGGAAAAGCGGATCGAGCAATTTGAACGGGAATGGGAACAGCAGCCGGAGTACCGACAGCTACGGCTGCGTGGTGACTGGCGGGTGAACGACAGGGTGAAATACGATGCGGAAAATGAGAGACTGACTCAGGCACTGAAAAACAGTTACCGGACAAGTGTCAGCGTATAGAGAAGACAGCAGGAGAGAATTATGGCGTGGTGGAACCGTTTATTTAAGAAAAAAGAACCGATACAGCAGGAAGAGGACTGGGAACAGCTGGTCTATACCCGCAACGGTGTGAATTTTGATGAGGAAGACCAGAGAAAACGTTACATTGTAAATTGCCTGGAGCAGATCGCAGAGGCTTCCAAGGAGATCGACCTCCTGACGGGAGAGTATACGCTGGTGACTTCTTATCTGACGGATACGGATGAGATTGAGGCCCTGCCAGCAGAGCAGAGAGAAGAGGTCAACCGGGTGGCCGGCAAGCTGGCCGGGCTGGAACAGGAACGCAGCAGATACCGGGAAAAGAAGAACCGTATGCGGGATGCGGACTTCTATGCGATCCGCAAAAGAGAGAACGAGATTGAAGAAGGCATTCAGAAGATTCGGGACGGCGAGAAATACGGCAATCTGATAAGGCAGGATCTGCACAGACTGGACGGAGAACGACATGCCTACGAATACCGGAGAAATGAGCTGGAGAATCTGATGAACAACCAACGGGGCATGGCTGTCATTTTCCTTACGGCATTGATCGTCTGTGTGATCATGCTGGTGATCCTGCAGTATGCTTTTGAAATGGATGTCTATGTGGGACTTTTTCTGGCAGTAGGTGCAGGAGCTGTAGCCATCTCCTATGTCTGCATCCGGTACATGGATGCAGGACGGGAACTGCAGCGGGTGGAGAAGACCATCAACAAGATCATCCAGCTGCAGAATAAAGTCAAGATCCGCTATGTGAACAACTGTCAGCTGATGGAATATCTGTATCTGAAGTACAATACGGACAGTGCAGCAAAGCTGGAAAAACAGTGGAAAATGTATCAGGACGAAAAGGAAGAGCGGAAGCAGTTCGCAGAGGCGGAAGCTAAGATCGAGTACTACCAGAAGCAGCTGGTACAGCAGTTGGCCGGTTACCGTGTGCAGATGCCGGAGCGCTGGATCAGCCAGACAGCTGCGCTTTTGGACAAGCGGGAAATGGTGGAAATCCGTCACGAACTGATCCAGAGAAGACAGGTGCTCCGTAAACAGATGGACTACAATCAGGAAGTAGCGGAGAGTGCAAGAAACGAAGTAAAAGACATCGCAGCCACCTATCCGAAATATGCCCAGGAGATCCTGGCCATGGTGGAGCGGTACGACCGATAAAGAATTGACAAGACACCTCTCGTTGTGTTACTATGACACCGTGTTAGCAATTTACCATGCTAAAGTATACGACGCGGCCAACAGTGAGTGGCAGAACGGGAGGATGCATTATGAAAAGAGTATTAGTGGCATTACTGGCAATCAGCATGGCAGCAGGTGTTCTTACCGGCTGTGGTTCTAAAGGATCTGAGAAAACATTTACCGTAGGTTTCGATGCGGAATTTCCCCCTTACGGATATCGTGATGACAGTGGAGAATATGTAGGCTTTGACCTGGATCTGGCAGCAGAAGTATGCAAGAGACAGGGTTGGGAGCTGGTAAAGCAGCCTATCGACTGGGATGCTAAGGATATGGAGCTTTCTTCCGGAGCCATTGACTGTATCTGGAACGGTTTCACCATGAACGGCAGAGAAGATGCCTACACCTGGACAGAGCCCTATATCGACAACAGTCAGGTATTCGTCGTAGCGTCTGCTTCCGGTGTACAGAACAAGGAAGAACTGGCAGGCAAGGTGGTAGCAGTACAGAAGGATTCCTCTGCGCTGGCTGCTCTGAACGATGAAGAAAATGCAGACAACATTGCACTGCGTGATTCCTTCTCCCAGCTGATCGAATATGCGGACTACAATACCGCTTTCATGGATCTGGAGCAGGGTGCGGTAGATGCCGTAGCCATTGATATCGGTGTGGCACAGTATCAGATTGCGCAGAGAGAAGAAGGAAAATTCGTTATGCTGCAGGGCGAGGACAACAAGCTGGCTGTAGAGCAGTATGCAGTAGGTTTCCTGAAGGGTAATGATGAACTGAGAGATACCGTACAGAAGACACTGGACGAAATGGCAACGGATGGTACCTTCGCACAGATCGCTGAAAAATGGGGACTGACCGACAGCGTATGTCTCGGTAAATAATCAACTAAGGATAGTTAAGGAGTAGAATTCATGAGTTTGCTGACCATGAGTGCCCAACTGGCAGAGGGCTTTCTGATAACGGTGGAAATATTTGTACTGACCCTTTTGTTTTCCCTTCCTCTGGGGCTGATCGTAGCCTTCGGAAGAATGTCAGGATGTAAGGTGATCCGCATTATCTCCAAAATATACATATCCATCATGAGAGGAACCCCTCTGATGTTACAGATCATCGTGGTGTATTTTGCCCCCTTTTATGTATTCCGCATGCAGGTGGGAACGGGGTATCGTTTCCTGGCGGTGATACTGGCATTCGTGATCAATTATGCGGCATATTTTGCAGAGATCTACCGTGCGGGCATTGAGTCCATACCGGTGGGGCAGTATGAGGCTGCGGAGGTGCTGGGCTACAGCAAGGCACAGACTTTCGTGAAGATCATTCTGCCGCAGGTGGTGAAGCGGGTTCTCCCGCCAGTGACCAATGAGACCATTACGCTGGTCAAAGATACATCCATGGCATTTACCATTTCCATTGCGGAAATGTTCACGGTGGCAAAGCAGATCGGAGCGGCACAGACCAGTGTGCTTCCCCTGTTGGCAGCAGGTGTGTTCTATTATATCTTCAATCTCGTGGTGGCTTCTTTCATGGAGTATCTGGAGAAGAAGACATCTTATTACAGATAGGAGCAGTGCGGAAATATGGTCCTTTTGGAAATGAATCATGTGAAAAAAAGTTTTGACGGCAACGGGGTGCTGAAGGATATATCCCTGAAGGTTAACGAAGGAGAAGTTGTCTCCATCATCGGCCCCTCCGGTTCCGGCAAATCCACATTGCTTCGCTGTGCAACGCTTCTGGAGAAAATGGACGGTGGTGAGCTGATCTATTTAGGGCAGACGGCAGCTTCGGAGAAAACGGATAAAAACGGCAGAATACAGTGCGAATATGCGTCCAAGGCAGAATTACATAAGATCCGGAAATGTTTCGGACTGGTGTTCCAGAATTTTAACCTTTTTCCCCATTATACGGTGATGAAAAATATCATCGATG
>ERZ1673738.4799-NODE-4799-length-12994-cov-9.999691_pt1 | contig 12994 bp, 17 predicted proteins | sample MGYA00580198_ERZ1673738 | MGnify/ENA primary metagenome ERZ1673738 (study PRJEB41218, sample SAMN15661784) | gut metagenome | host: Homo sapiens | place: Canada: London | collected 2015-08-20/2019-03-30 | study: EMG produced TPA metagenomics assembly of... | reverse complement strand
GACGATGCACATAGCGGACTTCCTGTTAAGCTCTGAATATTAAACGACAGAATCGTGAAATGCTCGCTGGCAATAGGCGGGCATTTTGCTTTTCGGAAAGGAAATTCAATGAAAAAGAAAATCTGTATGATTCTTGTTGCGGTGTTTGTAGCCGCCCTCGGCACAAGCACCTATTTTATTATCGATCACTACAAGGAGTCGGATAAGCAAGCTGAGCTTTATGGCGAGCTGGCTGAACTTGTGAATGCTGCGGCACAGACGGATGCTGCAACGGAATCGGCGGAGCAGATTCCATACTCCGAGGAAAAGATGCTTCTGCCGGAGCTTGCAGAGCTTTATCAGCAGAACGGCGATTTGGTGGGCTGGATCAGCATTGCAGATACCAACATCAACTATCCCGTGATGCAGTCGGTGAATGAGCCGAACTTCTACCTGAAGCACGGCTTTGATAAGGAATACTCCGACTATGGCTGCCCCTATGTGCAGGAGGATTGCGATGTGCAGGAACCGTCCGACAATCTTGTGATCTACGGACACTATATCCTCTCGGACATCTTTTGGAAGATGAACTCCATATCCTCCCGCAGTGAAAGCCACTCGGAAACGGAAATTACCGAAACGGACGACGGAAACGGCAACATCGTTCAGACGGGAACTACGGTCACAAAGACAACACTCTATATCACGGTTTCCCATCTGACAGTGGAGGAAATGGCTGATCTGTATGGCTTCAATGAGGAACAGCGGGAGTACCTTGCCGAGCTACTCAAGGACGAAAACAATTCCCTTTGGGCGGCAGTCCTTTACGGCATTCGTTATAGCGAGGATCAGATTGTCACCGTCGCTCTTTCTCAGGTGGGCAATGTGGGCGGCGAACCGTACTGGTCTTGGTACGGCTTCGGAAGCCGTGTGGAATGGTGCGCTTGTTTTGTAAGCTGGTGTGCCGATCAGTGCGGCTATATCGACACTGGGGTTATACCCAAATATGCAGGCTGCGTGAACGGCGTCCAGTGGTTCAAAGACCGTGGACAGTGGATAGATGGCTCTGCCGAGCCTGTCCCCGGAATGATTATTTTCTTTGATTGGGATAATAAAGGTTCGTCGGGTCCGCAGGACGGACAATCTGACCACACCGGCATTGTCCAAAAGGTCGAGAACGGTATCGTTTATACCGTTGAGGGGAACTCAGGCGATAGTTGCCGAGTAAACCAGTACAGCGTGGGTCACTATGAAATCCTTGGATACGGAGTGCCGAATTATTAATAGGAGCCTTGCTTTTGCAAGGCCCTCTCATTGCACAACGAATGTTTGATTTCTAGTTTTGCGGTTATGGCGTTACCGCGTCTTGCACCGACAAAATAAACGATTTTGATTTTGACTGTCTGCACACTGTAAATCATGCGGATTATACAACTCATCTTAGAAGAATCGTGTTCCATAAATGTGCTGAATACAAATAAAGTGCACAGCTATGTCGCTCATAATGGGCGGCATATTCTATCGATTCCTTTGCAATTGAATATACGCTTTTAGCAAAGAATAGAGTTCCGAATAAGGTGGATAAACATCTTTCAAAGAATTATATAGATCGAGTCCCATCTTTGTATAAGTCAAATTTCCTGTGCAGATGTAAGATATCATTAGCTCCTTGTCGTATAAGGACAAACGTCCAACTTTCTTTGCTCCTATCCGAAAAGAAAAAATGGAATTTATCGCACTATATATATCTCCTTCATCACCGTCTTCAGATAAATTTATTAGGCCAATTTCGTGGAGAATATCGAGTTCTGATTCGATGTCTGCCAGATGTGAATCTGCCCCTAAACCGTCAAGAGCTAAAAAGTGCTGGTAGTCTATTGCTTGCTCCTCGGAGAAGTCAACTGCTTCATTTCTGACAAGGTCCAAAAGAGCATCGTCTCTTAGATACAGAGGAATACTGTAAGTTCTCTTATCATCAACTTCAACATCGTATGTTAATTGACATAGGGTTGCAAATAGGCGTGCGCTTTTTTTGTCAAGAAGGGCTAAACGGTCAATCATTACTTTCCGTATGGAACCTCTTTTGCAACATTCCTGAGTTAAAATACAGGCAAAGATAGATTGAATGCCCTCTTCGGAGATATTACTTGCTCGATCCATAAAATACATAATCCAGTCGTCATCAACATCTGTTACTTCCTCGCCTGTTTCTTGAATGCGTTTTTTACAAAGGGAATCGGCTTTGTTAAGCGTTTTGGCGATATTCTTATATTTTTTTCGTAGCATTGGAATTGCGTATAAACGAGCTGCTATTTCTATATCCTCGTCTGATGCGGCTCCCTTTTTAAGAATTGCCGTTTCCAAATATTTTTCAGACCGCTCATATTTCTGCATATGTGAGTTGAAAATGGCGCTAATGACTCCATTGGCTGACATAAAAGCGTCTGAAGATGAAGAAATGATGCTAGATATGTTTTCTTGTTCCATTTTAGCTTACCTCTTGTATTTTGTATGGTGTTTGTATCTATAAATGCATTCTAGTGTGAACTATGCAACTATTTTTAGATGTTCTATATTGTATGCCCTCAAATATGGCACATGTGACCTCAAATTATACAATTCCATTATACGACAAGGTGTTTAATTCTCCAAGCACTTTATTTGCTTTTTGCAGTTGGGGTTAAAGATATAATTGTTAAGCACTCGAGGAAAGCGCGGAAAAAATCTATTAGCCTCAAACTGACACCGATGTTTTTTGCTCTCATTGTATTGGGGTGGAAAATATGTGTTTACACTTGGAATCTATTTATATCTTTAAATAATAGCTTGCAAGCCAATCAATTTTTTAGGAGTGAAATTATGTCTTTTACTAATGTGCGGATTAATAGGTCTGGAAAATCATATCCAGTAAAAAAAGATGGAACGAAGTGACTACTACGATAGGAAATATAGTGGCCAACGAAATCTTTGGAGCGGATGATCCATATACAATGGATATATCTCCTGACGATGGCCCTGGCTGTGTCTTTAGAAATTCAAGTGGGCAGAGAGTTAAGGGGGGCGGTAGTACATGGCCGTTTATTCCAACTGGTTCGAGACCTCCGGAGAAGCTATTTACTCCGCTGAGTGATTATCCTTATAGTACAGTGACAATCAATAATAAAAAGTATAAAACCTTTAAAGCTCGTAGGCAGACAAAAATTATTAAACCTAATGATAATGTATGGGGAAGCGTAGCAGCAAATTGTCTAGTAGCTTTAGCTACTAATAGCGATGGAACGACATTCTCTGGTGATAGCAACATGGATTATATTGCCGTCGCGTATGTCCAAAGCTCGAAAGGCAACTGGGTTAAGGTATCGGGAGATAACGGTGAAAACTGGTGTTATGCCCCGATAGGCCTTGATTATGGCTCGGGTGCATCACCTGTCAATTTCATCGGAAGTTTTTAAAATGTATTATTATATTTGAGGATAGCACTTTTATGGCCCGTGCCGCAATGTCCGGCCCGGGCTGTTCAGCGTTTGTGAAAAGTTTGTGAATATTATATATGGCATTTAGAGTGGGTCAATTTATGTGACTATTTATGTAGACCAGCAATAATCTTGTTAAGGCCTCTGTTCTTAGCTTGGTTAACGGCTTGCCTACTCTTTTTGTGCATATGAGCAATTTCCGAGATAGATAAACCATTCACGAAAAAATCCATAACAACTTGTCTTTCCCAGAGTGTTAATTTGTTGTTATGTGGCAAGTATTCTTCAATTGAAATGGGTAACATAGTTGCATTTGATGAATCAACAAAATATAGTTGGCTATCACTCAAATCAGAAAATGCAGTTGTATGTAAAGACTTTTTTGTCGAAAGCTTTATATATTGGTTTTTGACGGAAATTGCTATGTAAGACACTATTGAATACCATAAATATGGAATGAATGAGGAGCAAATACAGGCGATGTACCTGCAAGATTTGCAGGAATACCGAAATGACCGCATTTACGCAATTCACATTCAGTCCACTGAGGAGCTTGAAAGCGACGGTGAGGAAAGCAGAAACGCACTGCACAAAAAGTTCCTGCTTTCGATGACATGCACGATGGATATGAGCGAGTGCAATTCTTTGACCGGTACATCGAAAATGCAGACAAAGTAATGGACTTGTCCTATGCGATGCTCGAAAAGCACATTGCGGATCAGGAGGAATTGCCGGACAATACAGATGGCGGCCGTCCTCGGTCGTGCCGATGGTATAGGGATTATATTTGTCCCTTCTTCGTTTCGGATGGTTTCCATCCATAGCGTTATCCTCCGTTTCGATTTGAATTTGGGAAATCCAAATCGGACGGAGGGCTGCGGCCGCCTACGCTGCCACGCAAAAGGCGCAGATATAGCAAAACGCACCTGCAAAGCGGCACGGGACAAGTCCGATTTGACCGTCGAGGAACTGACCAACCGCGTCGGAATCACAGAGCGATACTTATATAGGATCGAGAACGAGGGCAAAGTACCAACATTTGAAGTCCTCAAGAAAATCGTCCGGAAATTAGCCATTGATGGGAACTTGATCTTCTACCCCGAGAAGCCGGCCAAAGAATCGGAAGTAGAAGACCTCGTTCGTATGCTCTACAGCTGCGATGACCGTTCTCTGAAAATCAACAGGGCAACTGTGAAAGCCGCATTGGAAAGCCAAACAGAAAACGAATAAAAACAGAGCCGATAACCTACCTCCCTACAACGGGAAGACAAGTTATCGGCTCTGCGTCTTAGCGTCTGGCTCTTATTATACAATCGGTTTAATATAGCACCTTATTCCCATCGGAAGAAGCGAACAGCGAGAATGGTGCAAAGTGCGGCAACTCCAAGCATTACGCAGATCGGTAACAGAATGCTGCCCGTGCTGACACCTAAAAATGTGTTTTTTATCATCGTAAGTCCCTGCGTCAGCGGGAAAATGCTGACGATTTTTTGCATCGCCTTTGGCATAACCGCAATCGGCAGCGTTGTGCCGGAAAAGACCAGCATGGGGAAATAGAGGAGCGAAGCAATGACGCCGGCCTGCTTGGTGTCCTTCGCCACGCCGCCTACCAGCATACCGACGGACAGAGTCGAGAGCATGGTAAGTACCCAGCTTCCAAGGAAAGCGAGAAGTGAACCATGGAGCCGCACGCCCCACAAAAGCGCCGCAACAGACAGCGTCGCAAGGGACACGGCACAGTAGATGATATACATGGTGAGCTCAACGCCCAGAACGAATATCGGGATGACCGGCGTAACACGCAGTCGCTTGAGAATTTTCAGCTCACGCAATCCCGAAACAGCCAGCGGCAGACCCATAAGTCCGCTTGCACAAATCGCAACTGCGCTGACGGCTCCGAAAGACTGCTCCAAGAACATATAGTCTGCACCGCCATAGGCTGGCTTTGTCCCGTAAATGATGCCGAGGATGATAAAGATCACAAGCGGCATAATGACGGCAAAAATCACCATATTCATGTCCCGCAGGCTGAGTTTCAGTTCCGTTTTAAGATATGTAAAAAAACGTTTCATGCGTCCGCCTCCTCGCTTGACAGCTGCAAATAAGCATCCTCAACTCCTTACCGGAATATTATACCATGTCGGGGGAAATTATCTCTCGACTTTCCTTGCCTTTTTATTGCGAACGCATATAACATAACAAGCCCAACACTCAGCAGCACGCCGCCGATAATATCGGTCAGCCAATGTACGCCGGAGAGTAGCCGCCCGACGACCATAAAGGCAGTGAGCGCGCCGAGGATCACAAGCACGGCGCGGCGAACGGCTATATGGCGAATACGACTTTTCAGCTGCATCATGGCGGTTGGAAGCACACACAACGCAAGCATCGTCGTAGAGGACGGATACGAAGCCTCCAGATTGCCGTCGATCAGTACGGGGCGGTAATTGATGGCGACTTCCTCAAATAAGAGATACATCGCCATTACGACAATATAGAATCCGCCGAGCACCAAAATGCTGTGATCCACTTTGAAAAGGTTCCTTCTCTGAACGAGCTGGACAAGCCCCAGAACGGCAAAGCCAAGGACAAATCCGATCGGGATCAGTCCCAGCCAGTCCGTTACCGTGTAGAGTCCTCAATGCACACCGATTGTTTCGTGCACAGCCCTGTTCAGCACCGCAAAGCCCACAGACGAGCCGTTCGGCCCGATCGCCTGAACATCAATGAAACGAACCAAAGCCGTCCACAGCGCAAATGCTGCAAGAAAGGTCAGCCCGATCCAAAGTGATTTCGTTTTTCTCATGATATTTCATTCCTTTGTCTGTATTTCGGCTTTCGCCTGAATCCAGACTACTGCATGGCGGGTAAAATCACAAGAAACGGTGTGTCACATGGGTGACACGAATCGTATCACGCCCGTTTTATCAGTAGCAAAGCCTTGATAGCAAAAAAAACAAAGGCAAAAACCGCTGCATAAGGCTGCATAGCGGCAATGAAGATCAGCGTACTGACGACGCTGAGCCCTATGGAAAACTTATCCTTCACATTCAGCCACCGCACAGCATGGTAATTTTGCAAAGCAAGCAGCAGGATACCAGAGAGGATCGTCATAGCAATCAAGGCGAAAAATACCGCTTTTATGTAGGGGATGGCAAAGGTCATGGTAAGCAGAGAAACCTCGCGGACAATATCGTTTTCTCTTTGCCCGAAAAGCGGGAGAAACAAAAGCAGCGCAAACCCGCAGTCAAGCAGCCCGAAAACAAGGCTCTGCATACGGCCTTCCTTTTGTTTCCCGTCCTCCTCGGCAATGGTCAATATTGTTTCGCTCGAAAGGAGATCATCCAAGGATACGGAAAAACATTTTGAAATCGCTTTCAGAGAATCCATATTCGGGTAGCCTCTGCCGGACTCCCATTTGGAGATCGCCGTGCGGGAGACATAGAGCATTTCGGCAAGCTCCTCCTGCGTCAGCCCGCGGCTTTTCCTAAGTTCCTGTAACTTCTCGTAAAATTCCATCGTTTCTCCAACATCCTCATTATGAGCTATCTCAAAGGCATTCTTGCGTCTTTTTACTTTCTACCGAGATACCGAAACACGCGCTTCCTGTATTCTTCATATTCTTTTCCGAATGTCGCGGTCAGATATTTTTCCTCCTGCAAAATCTGCAAGTGCAGCATGACGATCGCAAACAGGGAAAAGAGCAATGTCAGAGGATTGAAATACATCAGCAGAACCCCGATATACATAAAATCAAAGCCAAAAAATGCAGGATTGCGGCTGAATTTGTAAATGCCGCCTGTGACAAGCTCGGTTTTGTCCTTGTCGGGAATTCCGGCACGCCAGCTGTCTCTCATGCAGACGACCGAGGCAAGGAAAATCAAATCTCCGAGTATTCCCGTACAAAAGCCGGTGAAGCGAGCGCCGACAGGGATATAGTTCCAATCAAATACGATGGAGAGAATCTGCGTGAGCGGAGCGCCGAGTGTGGCAATGCTCATAAGCAGTTCTACCGTATGTATGGTTTTTTCCTTTCGACTTCCGATCTGGCGGGTTCGGATACCGCGCCTATGCTGAACCAGCATTTTGGCAAAATAGATCCCATAGAACAGCACCAAAACCGTAAGAGCCAGCAGACGGTACGGCATATTTTCTTCAAATGGTATTTTCATATCGCTACGCTCTGTCGTCAGTATCTGTTCTTTCTTCCCGATTTGTTGATCTTGGCGATTTCCTTAAACTTCGATCGCTTGGCTTCAAGGTATCAGCTGTTGTGCGCCGCATAGTCATTTTCATTTTTCAGCTTCCGGTAGGATGCAAGGCGGGCGGCATCAAGCGTTCCGTCCGCAAGCACTTTCAGGACGGCGCAGCCCGGCTCTGCGGTGTGGGTGCAATCGGCATATTTACACGCACGGGACAGTTCCTCAATGTCCGCAAACGCCGTCTCGATGCCGTCGCCGCTGTCCCACATCCCAAGCTTGCGCATACCGGGTGTGTCAATGACGAACGCGCCGTTTTGCAGTGTGATCAGTTCCCGGTGGGTCGTTGTATGCCTGCCTTTATCATCGTTTCCGATTTCGCGTGTGGCAATCCTGTCCGTGCCTGTCAACTTATTGATAAGAGTGGACTTGTCGACACCGGATGAGCCGATAAACGCCACGGTTTTGCCCGGCAGAATATAGTTCACGACCGCCTCATAGTCCTCGTCTAATGAGGAGATCGCCAGCACATCCACGTCCGGTGCGGCATTTTGCGCCGCAAGAATCTTGCTTTCCACATCGGAGCAGAGATCCGACTTTGTCAGAACCACCACAGGCACTGCACCGCTTTCGTAAGCAACAGACAGATACCGCTCCAGCCGCCGAATATTGAAATTGTTGTTGAGCGACATACAGAGGAAGGCGGTATCAATGTTAGCGGCGACGATCTGCTCCTGCTTTCCCGTACCAGCCGCCTTTCGGATAAAGCAGCTCTTTCTCGGAAACAACCCTGTAATTACGGCATTGCTACCGTCCTCCGGCCACTCTGCGGTGACATAATCACCGACCGCGGGATAATCAGAGACGGTTTGCGTCTCATATCGGTATTTGCCAGAAATCTCGGCCAGCTTTACCGCTGTACCGCTCTGAATTTTATAAATGCCTTTTTCCTGTGAGATAACTCTTGCCCGCAGCTCATTCATGTCTGTGCCTCCGTATTGGAAAAGGAACTGCTGTAAACCGGCAAAACCAGTTTCCAGAACACAAACCCGTTTACGATCAGAAGTGCTCCGAATCCAATCCTTGCCGCCCATTCGGGCAGCAGAAGTGCGATCTCGTTCATATCTCCGCCGCCGAACAGTCCGCACAGAATATTCAGGTAAAGCGGATCGATCAAAAGAAGCGCGATCGTGATGTAATACAGAACAGCGCGAAACAGCTTGCTTTCCGCAGTGCCGATCTTGGTTGCAAGCGCAACCAGCAGATATGCCATGCAGAAAGTTGCCAGTGCGCCGACAAGGCAGAAGATGCCGAGCTGCGTATCTGTCATGCGTTCACGGAAAACATCGACCTGCACGCCAAGCCCCATAAATCTGATCTGTCGGAACACCCCTGTAAACAGGGCGTACAACAGGTGTGCTCCTTCGTGGACAAGATAATAGGCGATCACGGCCGCCAGAATACCGATGTATTGTCGTGCTCTCTTTGACATGGCTTTTCTCCTCTCTTTCATAACCGGAAGTTTATTCTTACTTGAAGCCAAGGGTCATCGTTGCCTCCGTATCGTATCTATTTGTTCAGCGATTTGATCTCGATCGGCGTCGCGTCCGCCACAAAGATCATGGCGTCATAGGCGTCCTGCGGGATGCGCCGAACGCGATAGCTTCTCGGAACGAAATTCATCAGAACGCTGTAGGATTCACCCAATGAACCCATCGGAACGCTATTAGCAATATGCTCAGTAAGTGCAGAGCCTCCCGGCACTTTGGAAAAATCCAAGAAATTGACATCAAAGCCGTATTTTTTCGATGCTTTGGCAAGCGGGTTATGGGAGTAAAAGGTGTGGGTGATCCGCTTGCCGGTATAGGACTTCGGAAGATTGCAGGAGGACTTGTAGAAATCCGTGCCGATGGCAAAATAGCCGCTCCCAGTTCTTCGGCCAGCAGACTGCCGAGCACCGGCGTTCCGGCATTTTCGCATTGCATGATATGGTTGTTGTGCCCGGAGATCAGGATGCGGCTATTGCCGCGCGCCTGTTCCTGCTGCAAGATCCACAGTGTATTTTCCACCATCATCCGGTCGCGCTGCGCGTTCAGCGCACCATAATCGTTTATGTATTTCCAAAGCTCCATATTTTGGAACAGTATATCGGCGTAATGAATCGCCTGCGCATCGTCCGGCGGCAGCTGTTCCTTTACCGCGCGGATGATCTCTGTGCGCTGCTCGGTGGTATAGCCCTCCGCATAATTTTTTGTTTCGCTATTCCACATTTTCTCAAATTCAGTTGCGTCAATGTTTGACTTATGTACCGCTTCCAGCAGATAACGATAGCTGTACGCACACTGCTCCATGTCAAAGCCGTAGAAGCGAAGGTCGTCTCCCTGTGCGGCGGACGCGTTGTAATCGCGCATCCACTCCACTAAATTCTCCATTTCTTCGGTGCGATAGATGACAAAGCCGGTGGCAGAGAGTGCCTCCGCCGCCGTGCCGTCCGCGCCGTGAATATAACGGTTGATTTCCTCGCAGCCGCCGAAGTCACCCTCCAGCGCAAAGGCACGCACGCCGTATTTCTCTACCAGCGCCTGAAATACATCCAGCCGCAGCTTCTGAAATTCTTTGTTTCCGTGGGTTGCCTCACCCAAGGCGACAATTTGTGCCTCATCGGGGACGGTCAGTTCGGAAACAGATGTGGCGTATTTTGAAAATTCCTTTGTGTCGGCACAGTAGCCTGTCCCGAATCCGCCAAAACGCCTGCTGTGCCGACAACAGTTATGATCAGCACCGCAAGGATACTCAACACGATAATGAGACCTGTGTGCTTTTTCTGTTTTTGCATAGTATTTGCCTTTCTTACATGGAGATGTTTTAGTTTTACAAAATTGGTCAGTCCAGCGCACGAAGGTCAGACTGCTCATACCGATGATGCCCCGGCAAGCTTTTTTTGTAATTCCAGCATACGATTGCGTCGTGCAGACTCTTTCCGGGATTGTCTGCAAAGAAATCACGGATGTATGTATTGCACTCAAACTGCCCGCCGATCTCCGTTTTGGTTTGTTTCTTTTCCTCTAAGATTCGATAATACGCCCGAATCGCGTCGCCGTAAGTCTTTCCGGCGTTTGCCTTCAGCCATTTCTGAAACGGAACATTGAAAGAAAAACTTTTTCCGATTTTCTCGCTGAAAAAAGCGTGGTGCTTTTCGGAGCAGACGATATTCGGTTCTATGACCGCATCCTCAGTAAGCGTGCCGGTCATCACAGCCGGTATTCTTCTGGGAGAGGGTTTTTGCACTTTTCCCGTGTCCAGAAAGTATGCGATTCTATCCGTGAGTTCTGCTTTACTGCCCGATGTCGGCAATCCGTTTTCTCTGCAAAAGTCGGCAAGCTCCTGTTTCAGATAATAAAAGCTGCGGAAAGTGGCTGCATCCAGTTTTTTATTCAGCTCCGGTCGTTCACTCATCTGCATTTCCTGATTTCAAAGATATTCTCCTGCAACCTCTGTAAAAACCGCCCTGCGTGTGCGCCGTCCATTTGGGTATGGTGGAATTGGAACGACAGCTTCAGCGTCGTCCTGAAAAGCCCCTTATGATATTTGCCCCAGATGATGAACGGATTGTTGAAAATGCCGCTGTTCATGCCGACTGCGCCGTCAATCTCGATATCCGCGATGGCGGAGGTGCCGATGACCATGCTGTCGGTCAGATCGTGATTTTCACAGCTTTCCGCTACTTCGTGTGTCAATCGCAGGTAGTCGGCGCTGAAATGCGCAAGATCGGTGGAAAACGGCACATCGCAACTGACCTCGCCGGTTTTGTTTTTCACGATAGTGTTCACCGCGATGCTGTCATATTGCAGCAGCTCACGCCCAACAGGGAGCAGGTGAAACTCCTTGATCTCGCTGGCCGCCTTGCCAATACACCAGCAGAGAAGCATATTGAATTTCAGCCCGCGCTTGCGGCTCAGCCGAGCAAGCGGCGTAACATCCAGCGTTTTGAAAAAAGTCACCATGGGGTTCGGCGCGTTCATCCAAAGTGTATACGCCTCGGCGCGGGTAGTTGTTTTCGGATCAATAACGGTCGGCTTCATTCTGCTTAGCCTCACGGAGCCGGTTCAGGTTTTCCAGCACGAACGGACTGTTTGCGGAGATGCGTCCCAGCGTCGGACATTCATCCATCTGTCCGCAGTCGGCGCAGGTATCCAGCCCCTTTTCCCGAACGCAGTTATGTACGAGGCAGAGTTTGTCGCAGAACGGCGTTTTTGCGCCGTCAATCCGACAGCCGGTGCAGTTTATCATTTCCGGTGTGATCGGCACGCCGTTGAGCTTTGTCCACAGGACGGCGGTTTTCTCACGCAGGGTATTATCGTTGGTAATCGTTGCGATTCTGGCATCGCACTTTTCGCAATCCAGCCCGCAGCAGCCAATCAGTTGATTTGTGTATTTCATAGTTGCCTCCATAAACTCCGAATTTGTCCGTTTCAAATCAAAGAGAAGATTTTCATTTTGCGTTCCTCCTCGGAAATGCGTCATAGCTTTACTCCGTTGTTCTTTCGCTTTGGCATGGGCAATTCCTCATACATTGCCTCAAACAGCTCTGTAAGAAACTCCTTGCTGTCGACCTCATCCACCGGCAGCATTTCTTTCGCTCCCTCATACGGGAGCTCACAAATTGCCGCAGGCATAAGTTCCAGAGCGGATATTGTTTTCTTTACAAGCAACCGATCATCATAGATCCCGCCGACGATTTTACCGCGGTAATGGAGAGTAAATTCTCCCATCATAGGACGGTAAGAAATATCGTCCAGATCTGATAGCTGTTCTAAAATGAAATGAAGATACTCTTTACCGGATGCCATTATTTCTCCTGTTTAACAAAGCTGTCCCGGCAGCTTCCGCTTTTCCTTCTTTGGGAAGGCGGCTTCAAACCGTTCAAACGCTTTCGGATTCTTCTCGCATACAAAATAGCCCTCTGGGTCTTTATAGGTGCCGGAAATGCCGTCCAAAAAGCCAGGCGTCAGTTCCTTGATGAGAAAATAATCCGCCTCCGGGTCGTCGGCATACCGCACGCCCTTTGTTTTGGCAGGCACAAAACCGGACTTTCCATAAAAATTAATGTTGCCGGTGATGGCAAGTGCTCCTGCACCCGTTTCCTTAGCTTTTTCCATGGAATAGTCGAGCAGTTTCTTTCCGTAGCCCTTCCGTTTGTATGCGGGCGCAATGCCGATGGGGCCGAAGGTCATGATCGGCACCTTCCGTCCATCGTCGCAGTCGATTTCCGATCGCACATAGATGATCTGCCCGATCAGCTCACCGTCCAGCTCCATGACGAAGTCCAGCTCCGGCACGAAA
>ERZ1673738.4798-NODE-4798-length-12996-cov-7.148829_pt1 | contig 12996 bp, 9 predicted proteins | sample MGYA00580198_ERZ1673738 | MGnify/ENA primary metagenome ERZ1673738 (study PRJEB41218, sample SAMN15661784) | gut metagenome | host: Homo sapiens | place: Canada: London | collected 2015-08-20/2019-03-30 | study: EMG produced TPA metagenomics assembly of... | reverse complement strand
ACGTCGGCGGTTCCACCGCTAACGGACGAGGAACGAAGTTCCGAGAGCCGACGGGACACGGCATCACCACAGGGAATTCCGCCGCAGCTCCGGGATTTTGGTTTCGTGGAGAACTTTTTCCTTCTGAAAGCTTGACAAAATTGCTTTTCGAGGCTATCTTAGAAGAAAGCGGTTTCGGGGACCGCGTTTTTTGATCTTTCGGCTTTGATACCGTTTTTCAAAAGGGGGGAGAAAATCGGGATGAAAGGGCTCAGCACTCATTTTCGCAGAGCGATGAATCATGCGCTGTCACTGATGGCGGCGGCAGTGATCATGGCTTTTTTCTGGTGTTTTTTCCGGCTTCCCGATGCCAATCTTCTGATGGTGACGTTTGCATTTCTTGCCACATCCGTGTTATATGACGTGGATGGCTGGAAGGATCGCCTGAAACTCTCCCTGATCATGGCGCTTTATGCTTCAACGCTTCAATTTCTGGTTGGAATCTGCCATCAGGCAAAATTTCTGCAGGTGATCCTGCCCGCCCTCTTTTCGTTTTTCACTCTGCGTTCGCTTGATAACCGGTGCGCCGCATGTGCCGTGATCATTGTCGGTTACCTCGGATTCTTCGCTCCGGGCGGCTTCATGCCGTCCATCGACCGCGCCATCGGGATTTTTGTGGGCGTGATCGCGATCATGCTTGCCACGGCTCTGGTCGGGCTGGTGCATCTGCGGCACGCCTATATCTCGACTTTCGGGAAGCCGTTTACCTTGATTGAGGCGTGGCGCATTACGCTGATGCTGGGATTCGGGACGTTTATCTCAAATGTCCTGAAGCTCTCACAGGGACCATGGATCATGCTGACCATTGTCTTCATCTATCTGGCGGTCAATGAGACACAGGATCACGTCTATTTTTCGAAGCGGCGCATTTTTTCGGTGCCGCTCGGACTTTTTCTCGGCGCGATGTATATGAGTTGTCTTGTCTATTTCAACTATCAGTTCATCTATCTGATTCCCCTTCTCGGCGCACTCGGATTTTTCATCCTTTATTATTATGACGATTATTTCTTTTTTACCGTGATGTTCATGGTGGCGTTTTCGATTTATGCCGACTGGGCGACCGGCGACATGCATCAGTTCCATATTCGCGAGATGATCCTTTCCCGTTCGCTTGCAACGACGATCGGAATCGTCCTGGTGCTTTTGTTTCAAACTTATTTCCTGCCGGAAGCCGGGCAGAGAAAGGCGGATTCCGCATGAAGAAATTGCTTGCTTTCCTGAAACGTTATCTTCTCGTATTCAGCGTGATCGCAGTCCTTGCACTCGGCACGGGATACTGGTTCTACTGGCATTTGAAGCCTTTCACGCAGAATGCTTTCGTTTTTGCGAATACGCGTCCGGTTTCGCCTCTGGTGGAGGGATTCATTACGGAGATTCATGTGAAGAACAATCAGTTCGTGAAGAAAGGCGAACCGATGTTTACAATCTTCCAGCCGCCGTATCAGTTGAAAGTCAAGGAACTGGAGAATGAGATCCGGTCGAAGGAGGCGGAACTTCGCAGCCTGCGTGCGCAGATCAAAAGTTCCGAAGCGGAAATCCGGCGTTACAAGGCGGAGCTCGCCAACAATAAATACCTTTCCGAACGGGCGAAATACATGTATGGAAGCGAGGCTGTCTCACAGGCTTATGCCGAGGAGCGGCTCCGCGCGATGCAGGCGTCCGAAGCGCAGGTCGCCGCCACGGAACATGCGGTCGAAGCGCTGGCTCATCAATGCGATTCCGTAACGGCGCAGATCGCGAAACTGAAAAATCAGCTGGATTTAAGCCGTATCTGGAGCGAACTCACGGTTGTGCGGGCGCTGAGTGACGGCTATATTACCAATATGACGATTACGCCCGGAGGTTATTACAAGCCCGGCGATGTGCTGTTCGGCTTCATTGATTCGGAAGTCTGGTGGGTTCAGGCGAATTTCAAGGAGAACGAACTCTCGGAGATCAGGGAGGGACAGCCCGCGAAAATCTGGCTGTGGCAGTATCCGGGGCATGAATACAAAGGGGTGGTCGAAGCGGTCGGGTGGAGTGCCGAGCGCCGCGAGATGTCGCGCGAGACGGGGCTTCCCGTTGTGAAGAAGGAGAACGAATGGTTTCTCCTGCCGCAGCGGTTTCCGGTCCAGATCCGGATACTGAACCCGGACAGGGAGCTTCAGCTTCATCACGGAGCGAGCGCATACGTGGAAGTGGAGATTCCGTCGCGTCCGGTGCGTCAGTTCTTCTGGGAAGTGTTTTTGTGGTGGTAAGCGAAGGAAAGGCAGTGTTATGTGGAAAATAATCCCGGTGTTTCTGCTGCTGGCGCTCTGCTGCGCCGGATGTTTTACGCGTCCCGTGGAAAACTACCGGAATCTTGCCGATTTCAAGGAGAATTTCCCGAAACTGGATATTGCCGAGCTCTCGAAGAAAAAGGTTCTTACGCTTCGCGACGCACAGAAAACGGCGATTGCGAACAATCCTGATTACATTGCGGCATATCATGCGGTTTCCGCCGCGAAGTTCCGCTATTACCGTTCCCTGAGTGCATATCTGCCGACAGTTGACCTCAATATGAGTGTCGGGCAGTCGCTGGAAAACAGCCGTGATCTCCGGAATCCGCCGGAGGGAGTTGTGCCGCGTGAGAATCATTTTTCGACGGATATCGGACTCCGTGCCTCCTACCTCATATTTGACGGCCTGGCGCGTGAATTCGCGGCGTTGATCGCGCAGAAGGAATATAAGAAAAGCGTTGCGGAGGATGAGAATATCAAACGTCTCCTGATCCGCGGCGTTGCCTATGCCTACTACGATGCGATTCTCGCGCGCGAAGCGGAGCGCATTGCCGAGGCGGATTTAGCATTTCAGACCTCCTCTCTGCTTCAGGCGGAAACCCGTTACAAATACGGCAATGTGTCCAAGGCATCGGTGCTGAACTTCAAGATTCTTGCGAATGCGGCGCGCAGTTCGATTCTGAATGCGCGCTACCGTGGCGAGGTTGCCCGTTTTGCCCTGACTGCCCTGATGGGGTATCCCACGCTGGATTTCCCGAAGGAACTGGAGCTGACGCCGCTTGAAATCAAGCCGGAGGAGCTTATGCTGGACCTTGATACTTATCTGGACATGGCGATTGCGAACCGCCCCGACCTCCGCGCGGCGCGTTTCATGCTGGAAATCGCACGCTGCCGGACGTTTTCCGCCTATTCCGGCTTCCTGCCGGTGATCAATGCTTATCTCGGACTGGATTTCAATACAAGCGCCTCGAAATATGGGGCATACCGTGTGCATCACTCTTATTACAACAATGCAGGGTTCTCCTATGGCGTGACCGGTGAATGGAATCTGTTCAGCGGATTTTCCACATACAATCTCCTGCGGGAAAGCAGAGCGATGGAGCAGATGACGCGTTTCAATCTCGACAGCGCTTTTCTGAGCGTGATGAACGAGGTCAAGGATGCCTATGCGAATTATAAAAATGCCCGTGAACAGGTTGCGATCTATCGTGAAATGATGAAGTGGGTATTTGAACAGCGCCAGTTGGTTCAGGTGGAATACTGGGGCGGACGCGAAACGATCACACGCCTGAACGGAGCGCAAAGCGATCTTGTCAACGCCGAGGGGAAGCTTGCGATTGCCGCCGTTGAGCTGAACAAGGCGATCGCCCAGTTGAATGCCGCCGTAAACGTTTCGTTTGAGGATGAACTGGAACACCAATATCCCCAGCCGGGCTCCGGCACGCCTCTGGATTCCCTGCTGAATTCTCTCGACCGCCGGTTCAATGCGCCTGTCGAGCCTGTTCCTTTGAAGAATCCCGCCGTAAAGGGACTGGATTGAACCGACAAAACGTTCCCGTCTTTTTATCGTTTGAACTGTATCCCGGACACGCAAAAAAGCCGTTCGGCATGGAAACCAAACGGCTTTAGTAAATCACTCAAAAAACGGATCAGATGTTGCGGTAGCTGTCCCATTTCGGGTCATTCGCAAATGCGGATCTGTAGTAATCCTTGAGCGTGAGCTTTGCGGCTGCTTCTTCATCGACGATGACGGTGCAGTCCGGATGGAGCTGGATCGCGGAACCGGAAACCATGGAGGTCATCGGGCCTTCGATCGCTTTCGCAATGATGTCGGCTTTGCGTGTGCCGGTGACGAGCATCAGGAGGCTCTTGGCGTCAAGAACCGTTCCGACACCCATTGTGAGGGCGCGTGTCGGCATTTTCTCGCCTTTGGCGGGATCGAAATAGGGTCCGTTCTGAGCCATTGTGACAGGGGTCAGGTTGACGGCGCGGGTTCTGGATGAGAAAGAGGAGGTCGGTTCATTGAATCCGATGTGGCCGGAAAGACCGATTCCGAGGAGCTGGAGGTCAACGCCGCCGGCCTCTTCCATCAGGCGCTCGTATTCCGCGCATTCGATTTCCAGATCTTCAGCCATGCCGTCTTCAAGGTGCGTGTTGCGCTTGTCGATGTTGATGCGGTCGAAGAGGTGGAAGTTCATGTAGTAACGATAGGAATTTCTGTCCTCTGCGGCAAGGCCGACATACTCGTCGAGGTTGAAGGTCTTGCAGAGAGAGAAGTCGAGTTCGCCTTTCTTGTTCATGTCGGCGAGCTTGTGGTAAAGATTCTCCATTGTGGCGCCGGTCGCGAGACCGAGTGTCAGGTTGGGCTTCTGGCGCAGAGCGTCAGCAATGATCGCAGCGGCAAGCTGTTCGGCTTTTTCCGCTGTCGGCATGATGATGACTTCCATTGAGTCTTTCTCCTGTTTATTTGTTTATAAATCGTAGAACGATTTGGGACCATCATAGGACATGCGGCGGACCAGGTTTTCCGCGAGGTTCTGCGGCATCTGCCCGCGCAGCACGAAGATGCCGACGACATCGCAGAGGACGCGGCGGAACATCTCGAAACGGGATGCGTATGAGAGAATCTTGCGGGAGTCGGAAACCATGCCCGCGAAGTTGTAAAGCAGGTCGACCGAGCCGATATACTCGAGCTGTCTGCGCATTCCCACCGGCGTATCGTTGAACCACCAGCCGGAACCGAGGCGGACCATTCTCCCGAATGAGCGGGCGACTGTCGCAAGAGACGCCTGATGATGCGGATCAAGGCAGTAGAGTACGACTTTGAGCCGGTTGTCGAACTTGTTGAGGAATTTGCAGAGCGGACGGACAATGTCGATCATGTGGTCGGAAACGTCGCCGCCGACATCGGGGCCGAGGGATTTGAACAGCACGTCGCGGACGTCGCGGACCGCGCCGATATGCATCTGGAACACCCAGTTCGCTTTCGCGTCCATTTCCGCAACCTGAACGGTCAGGTAGGACATGTATTCATCAATTTCAACCTGCGTAAGCGTCTTGCCTTCCATGGCTTTCCTGAATGCGCGGTCGGCGTCTTCTTTCGTGGCGTCGCCGGAAAGCGGATACTGGATGCCGTGGTCGCTGGCGACGCATCCGCGCGCCTCGAAATATTCATGGGACTGGCGGAGAACATCCACGAGTTCATCAATACCTTTGATTTTTACGCCGAAACGGTCTTCAAGCTTTTTGATGTAAGCGGGGAAAGTCGGCTGGTAAATGTTGACAGCCTTGTCCGGGCGCCATGTCGGACGAATCACCTGTCTGCCGAATGCCTTGTTGGCGGTCTCGTGATGCTCAAGGGTATCCGCCGGATCGTCCGTGGAACACATGGCTTCGATGTTCTGCGCCTTTACGAGTGTCTGCGGAAGTCTTGTTTCAAGAGAAGCGACCGCCTTGTTCCAGAGTTCCTCCGCCGTTTCCGCGGAGAGCAGAGCGTTTTCGATGCCGAGACTGCGGCGAAGGTCAAGGTGAATCCACTCATAGACCGGATTGCCGACGAATTCGGGGAAGACTGCGGCGAGTTTGAGCCATTTCTCTTTATTCGTTGCCGTTTTTCCCGTGATGAATTCTTCGGGGACGTTCCGTTTGCGGAGCATTTCCCACACATAGTGATCTGTCGCCGCACAGAGCTGCCAGGGGTCTGTATATTTTTGATTTGCAGCGATTTCCGCAACGTCCGCATGATTGTGCGCATCAATGACGGGGAGTCCCTTTACCGTTTCAAAGAGTTCCGCGCCGATCTCATTTCCGATCAGATATCTGTCATCCAGAAAAGCCATGATAAAAATCCTTATTTTGTTTTCCACATTTTACAGTTAATATAGACGGAATAAAGGATAAGTCCAGAGTGTTTTTATGAAAACCGCGTGAAAAATAGCTTTCCTGTATTTTTATTTATGGAATATTGACAGGAAAATGTTTGAAATGAACAGTACATCAAAAGGCACGCGGGATGAAAAAACTGTTCCGCGTGCCTTTTGATGCCGCAGCCGGTTACTGGTTTTTCAGGTAATTCCTGACGGTTTCCGCCTGGAGCGGCCATTTTTTGATCTCACGGTCGCCGAGGATGATGACGCCTTCCACAATTCCTTTCGTCATATATTCGCGCGCCTTGTCGAGCTGGTAAATGAGCAGTTCAGGCAGGTTTCCCGCATCGCTGTATCCGTATTCATGGAGAAAGATGCCCTGAATAATCGGTTTGCCGGGGAATTTGCTGCGGCAGAGTGCAAGTTTTTCGTCGTATTCCAGAATTTCATCCTTGTGCCAGAACCAGAGGTTGACGACATCCATGTAAGGCTGGATATGGGAAAAATCCTTTTCATCCAGTTCATGCACATAGACCACGCCGTACATCTTGAGCTCAGGATTATATTTTTTCAACGCTTTGGAGCGGGCTTCAAAACGTTCCGGCAGGACGACTTTCAGGTAATTTGTCGTTACATCGTCGCACATTGCACCGACGACATTCGGGAACTGAAGAGATAATTTACTGAGGAGCTCCGCATTTTCTTCGTCCGTGGCTCCTCCCTGTGCGCCGGGCGTGCGGCAGTTCGCGTTGACCTGGCAGAGCATTCTCTTGTATTTGCCGTGAATGCCGAGCATCTTTTCATTGGTCGGGCCATAGACGTATACAACGTTTCTGGCGTCATAATAGTCTGCGCCTTTTACAAGCGTATCATCCGCCATGGTGCCGCCCCAGTAGGGAGTCGGCCCGCCCCAGACCCAGAGATTGTCGTCGCCGAGTTTCACGAATTTCGAGGTGTCCGGGCGTGGTTCCGCTGCCAGCATCTCTTTGATGAGGGCGTCCAGCGCCGAGTTTTCCGGTTCGATCTCTTTTACCCATTCGGTATCGATTTCAGTCATTTGCGGATCGTCTTCCACATAACCCGCCGGACGCGGAGCCGCTGTCGCCCCCAGTTTGACGTTTCTGTGTTTCCTGATTTCGCGGCATTTGGCAAAGAGTCTTTCAATTGCCATGTCGAGCTTGCGACGCTGTTCTGCACTGATCTTCATCTGCTGTGATCCTTTTTTATGGTTTTGGACATTGAAGAATGTCCTTTCATATCTATATTATAAGTGGAAATGAGATAAAATAAATGTCATAAAATGGAGATTTCATGTCAATTCATACCGAAAATGATTTTCATCTGAATCCTTCCCCGCCGTTTGACGTCCGGATTGTATTCTGCGGCTATACACGGGTGGCGAACTGGAATTACACGAATGTCAATCTGCGTGTCTGGCTGCTGTACTGGAACCGGACTTCGGGCGCGGAACTGGAGCTGAATGGAAGCGTGAAAAAGATGGAGCCCGGAGAGGTGATCCTGATTCCGCCTTATACAACGTTTTCCACGAGGCTGCGGGAGCCTTTTCAGCATTTTTACATCCATTTTGAAGCGAAGGCGCCCTTCGACCGTGTGAAACGGGAGTTCCTGTGTTTTCCCGCCTCCCATGCCGCGAAAGTCCTGCCGCGTATTCTGAAGGCAAGGGATGAGGTATCACGTGCTCTTGCGTTTCGTCTCCTGATTTATGAATATCTGCTGCGGATTCCGGGAAGTGCGTTTCTTCCGCCGGGGGAGTCCGTGCTGGACACGAGGATACTGCGCGCGCTTGATATCATGAATCATGAGCTTGCGTTGACGCGCGACAACCGGGGCATCTGCAAACGGATCGGGATGTCGCTGAACAACTTCTACCGTCTTTTCCTGGCGGAGACAGGGACGACTCCGAAGCATTACCTTTTGAACCAGCGCATGGAGTCGGCGCGCCGTCTCCTGATTGATTCGGAGAAAACGATTGATGAGATTGCTTTCGAGACGGGATATGCGGACCGTTATCATTTTTCCAAAGCGTTCAAGAGTTTTTACGCCTGTCCGCCGGTTGCTTACCGCGGTATGTACCGTCACAAATCATAACCTGCGGTGAAACAGGCGAATCCGGATTGATGTGCGACTGTGATGAGATGGTTTCAGGCAGGCGGGAAAGCCGAGGGGAGCTTGGACCGGCTGACCGGGTCCCCCCTCGTTTTTCTGCTGCGGGACGTTGTTTTTTCATGCGTCTTTGCGCCTGCCGCCCGCGGGAGCGGACAACGTATGGAATCGGACCGTTTATTTTTCAATCTTGACAGCTTGTGCTCCGTTGGAGGCGACAGCGCCGCTCCGGACCGGTTTCCCGTCCAGACAGAGCTGATAACTTTTCTTTCCTGCGGAGTAATTCATCAGCAGGACCAGAAGATTTCCGTCTTCATCCGAGAGCACTTCATATTCATCACGGCTCCATCCGGGAAGGCTGATACGTCCTTCGACCACCCGATGTTTACGGAAGAAAGGTTCGTGTTCCGCCAGAATCCTGCTGACGGCGGCAATGGCGGAAAATGTCCGGGCATCCAGTGACGGGTAATGATAGATCAGAACCCCCGTATTACTGTCCGCGGCGCGGCGCAGGAGAGTTGCTTCGGTGAGCGACGCGGGAAACGAGCGGTCCGTTACGGCATACGGATGAGCAATCGCGCCTAACATATAGCGGGTGTTTCCGATTGCTTTGCGTGTCCGTTCGATATCCGTCTTCGGACACCCGTAACCGCAGGCCGCACGGTCCATTTTTCCTTTGAGCATTTCCCAGTTCACGCCGTAAACCAGATTGGTGTCAGGGTTTTCGTAGCCGCTGTAAACCGAGAATGACGGTTTTGCGGGAAGTGCCTGCAGGGCGTCACGGAACATTCCGCTGATATCCGCCATTTTGCGGTTCATGTAAACGGTCCATTCCTTCAGATATTTTTTTCCGATTTTTTCCGGTGAAACCTCCTCCGCAATTCCCGCCGATCTGCGGAATCCGGCAAGACAGCGCGGGCAGAAGCAGGAAAGATAGGAGTTCATGACATGGGATTCATAATCCCACATTACATCATCTGGTGAACCGGATCTCTTATACCAGTGCGGCATTTCCGCTTTCATATATGCGGCAAACGCAGGGTCTTTCACAATGATGCCTGAACAGATCATGGACTTGACTTTTTTCCCGTTTACATCAATCTGTTCGGTTCCCGGATGTTTTTTCAGAAAAGGAAGCGGGGAAAAATTCCAGGGCTCAAAGTTGATCAGGGTAAAATACGGAAGCTGTCCGTTCGTCCGGAAATTCACTTCATTGACACCCATTTCCGCAAATTGGCGGGCAAAGATTTCTTGCAGTTTGCTGGAGTCCATACTGCGCATCCAACTGCACCACATTTGAATTTGCATGTCCTTGAGTCTCGCTCCGTTCAGTTTCGGATAAAGCCGGACGGCGACACGGCGCGGGACTTCCTGAATCGATGCTTTCCGGCTTCCCGCATGAAAATAGAATTCACCTGTTTCCGTGTTCGTGTGTTCCGGTGCACGGAAAACGAACGCGATCCATTCGTGCGAACCCAGATTCGGATTGTATTTCACCTGATTGGCAATCCTTACGGCATAACGGCGGAAGTTTTTCCCACCGTGCTGCACTGTGCCCTCATCGGATATTGCGAGGTTCCATTTTTTGTAATATCCGGAAACTCCTTCCGCGGCATATCCTTCCGGCAGGTCGAAATACATGGTATAATCATCCAGAACAAAACCTTTCACCCCGTGGGGACGGAACAGAATCTGCTGAATTCCGCCACGGTTGACGCAGATCTCCTTTGCTTCCCAGTTCGGCCAGATCACGGAATCTTCCAGCAGCAGCCGGCATTTGAGGACATTGTTTTCCTGCTTGAATCCGGCGAGCGGTATTTCACTTCCGCCGACCGTGATACGGGCATTCTTTTCAGGTGTTCCGCTGATTTCCGCCATATTCATGCCATTGTTCAAGGGCGTTGCTGTTTTCACGATTTCTCCATTCAGGCGGAACTGTGCATTTTTTAGATTATGAGTCAGCATCGCCGCACGTGCCTGCATGGAATAAGCGGGAGAAAGAAAGAGACGGTTCAATGCCGGATCGAATGTGCTCCAGCGGAATGAAAAAGTTCCATTCCGGTTCAAATGGAAATCCGCTTCTTTTCCGTCGGAGAAAGTTTTCCGGACAGGCGATGAGGGAAACTCCACGGACGTTTCGACTCTTGCCGGGGAGTGGAACGCGAGCTTGTTCCGCCCCGGCAGGAAAGCCGGAGGGGCAGCCAGGGAAAAAGGAACGGACTGTTCCGTAAAAACGAGTCTGCCGAGCGGGCAGGTATGAAAACTTTTCTCGCAAATCTGCCAGGCGCTTTTTTCATTCCTGCTCTGTTCGATGCGTCCTGCCATGATTTCCCAATTCTGATTTCCTCCGGGGATAACTCCCAGCGACGCAAACGGGATCGCCATCTCCACATTCCAGAAGCCGTTGCCGCGTGAAACCGCGGCCTTTGCCCCTCCGGACCATTTCATATCGCGCGTTTCCCAGAAATCGGGTGCGGAACATCTGGAATCCAGAATGGCGCCGTTCGGATTTATGACGAAATCATAGGCCACGGACGAGTCTGCCGATGGTTTGAGAAGAAGCAGTACACAGTCATCCATGTAAATCGCCGGATCGTCATTTTTCTTTACTTTGTCTTTGAACTCGTGAAGGCGGTTTTCAAGAGGATTCAGGCAGCTTTCCCTGCAATGGAATGCGACATACAGGTATTCGTTGTCATACGCGAAACGGATTGAGGTCTGTTCTTTCGCAAAACGGTTTTGCGTATTCAGAATGAAAGGTTCCGCCGCAACTGCATTCCGCCAGCAGGCGTCGTCCGGATTTCCGTCTATTTCCGGCGGGATGGCGGCTCTTGCGGCGCTCGTCAGTCCGTTGACGGGAAGAAGCGCCGGTCTGTCTTTCTCCGGTAATTCGGAATGTGTGGATACGGCAAAGCGGTCCAGCCAGACTTGCGTTTTAGCATCGCAGCCGTATTGGACGGTCAACGCCGGATACCCTGCCCGCGGATCGACGGGGCCGATCCGGAGCCATTCCCAGGCGCCTGAGGTCTGAAAGACACCGTGTGCGACACGCTGGAATCCATTTTTCAAGATTACGGTGAGAGGCGCGGCGGTATCCTTTTTCAGGCGCAGGTAAAGATAAACATTCCTGCCGGTCGCAGGAATTGGGATCTGCGCGGCTTCATACCAGCGTTTGCCCCAGACCGCCATTCCGCCGGACGCATCTTTCAACCTGACTTTTTTCCCGTGTTCCGCCGGATAATCCTCCGCTTCGAAGTCCGCCTGTTTTACTTCGACATCTTTCAGTGCCGGTAAAGGTTCTTCCGTAATTTTGAATGCGCGCAGACGGAATTTTGCACTGCCGTCAACCAGAGAATAAATGAACAGTTTCATGCCTGCCTGCGGGCTGAAAGCGGAAAAAGAAATTTTTTTCCAGATGCCTTCCCGCAGAGGGATTGCCGGAGAATAGGAGAGATTGGAGGCGCTTTGGAGATAATACTGGATACTGCCGCTGCCTTCCGCCTCGAATTCGATTTTTACACGGGTGCCGGCTTTGCATCTGACGGGGAGCAGGACTCCACCCAGTTTTGCATTCGATTGAACCTCAAGGATGCCGTTTTCAAATGCCGCCGAACTTTTTACGGCGGTTTTCTTCTCCGGCAGAATCGAATTTTCCTTGCCGGACAGCAGAAAGGTTCCGCAAAGAAGCAGGGTGCAGAGTATGGAATACTGTGGAATCATATCGTAATCCTTTTTTTGTTTTTTTGTAAATGAATGAAATATATTTTCCGGTTATTGGAATACATGTGGTTCTGCGCATGCGGTCCATGATGAGCCGGTCAGTTGATCATCGAACCATGGTGCGGTAATGCAGCGTTTCCCCGCCAGAAAACTGGTGACGTTCTGCACGTGCCCGTCAAGCTGGACCGTATTCGCACGATTTTGATGTCTGTAATGCCATGGATAGGTTTTATTGAATGTGCTTCCCCAGGAATTAACCCAGGAACCGAAATAATGGTGATACCCGTATTTCTTGTATGTATAACTGTCTGGCCCTGAATCGGCAAAGATTGTAGTTCTTGACGGATATTTCAAATAGATGGAACTTAATTTGATCATCGTCGGTTTCTGGTATCCGAAGATATAAGCCTGAAGCCCGTAATTCAAATCTGAATTGCTGAAGCTCCAGACATCCATCGACGGACATTTGGTAATCTTCCTGTTGATTGTTTTATCCGATTCCATCTGTTCAAACCATGAATATTTTTTCCCGTCTCCACCGAAATAGTTTCCTCCCGAGAGACACCATTCCTGTGAGTCGGTGGCATAAGATAAGAAAGCCAATCCCAGTTGTTTCAAATTGTTTTTACAGGCAATGTCACGTGCTTTTTCCCTTGCCGCTCCCAGCGCCGGCAGAAGCATTCCTGCAAGAATGGCGATGATCGCAATCACGATCAGAAGTTCTATCAGAGTGAAAATTCTTGTTTTCACCCTGCGAAGTAAGAATATCGAACAGGGAACACGGAAGGAAGAAGTAGAAAAACAATTGAACATTTGAACATTGGAACAATTCAACAATGGAAAGAAAGAAGGAACGGGGAAACATTTGAACAAGCGAACATTAGAACAATTCAACAATGGAAAGAAAGAAGAAGAAGAAGTAAGATCAGGGGACTGGCAATGTTCCGTCCTGTCTTGCTGCCGGAATGAAATACCACTCTTACAATTTT
>ERZ1673738.4793-NODE-4793-length-13013-cov-14.481401_pt1 | contig 13013 bp, 10 predicted proteins | sample MGYA00580198_ERZ1673738 | MGnify/ENA primary metagenome ERZ1673738 (study PRJEB41218, sample SAMN15661784) | gut metagenome | host: Homo sapiens | place: Canada: London | collected 2015-08-20/2019-03-30 | study: EMG produced TPA metagenomics assembly of... | reverse complement strand
GAATCGCTCCACTGTTCTCCGATGAGTTTTGGGTGACACGTTGACGAAGTTAGGACTTCTTCAATACCGGCATATACAAAGGTGCTGGCAGGCAGTTTGGTTATCTTTGTCTGACTTAAATCCACCTTTTTCAAGTTATAGCAATAGTAGAATATATCTTCTTCAAGTTGTTCCAGAGTCGAGGGAAATATGACTTCTTGAATGGTAGAATTGAAGAAGGCCATATTTCCTATAGATTTTAGTCCCTCATTAAGTATTACCTTGTTTATTTTGCTGCCGTTAAAAGCATTTTTGGGAATAGACTTCACGCTATTGGGAAGCGTGATTTCATCGTATCCTTTCAAAACCTCCGTCAGAACTCCATTTTCTACGCGGACAGGTGAAACCTGAATAGTGAAGCTTCTTTGCTTTCCTTCTATCGTTATGGTTACTTCCTGTTTGTCGACAGGGATAGATGAAGAGAAACCACTGATCTGTTCCGGGGCAACACTCACAGGTCGTTGTTTCCCATCATCATATTCGCCTGTCACTTTGAGTCCAGTTAAGTCTATACTCTCTCCTAATGCATAAATCGTTTTTGCAGGCAGTTGGTCAATAGAAAAATTTTCAAGTAAGGCTCCTGTCGGTTCAGATGGTTTTTCCGTCGGAGGTGAATCCTTTTTATATTCATCGTTTTCGGTGCTGCAACTTATTAATGTAAATCCTGCTACCATTTGCAGCCAAAGTATTATAATTATATGAAGTCCGGTTTGTTTCATTGTAATCAAGGTTTAGTTAGGGAATTGGGTCAAACGTATTTCTATTTTTACGACTTTTCCGGCTTCTACGCTTCTGCCGGAAGACCATATCTGGTAATTATCAGGGCCGCCTCCTTCTTGTACCACGAATGTAAAGAACCGTTGCGACTGTGCTGCGAACCATTCTTCTTGTGGTAAAATAAAGGTGGCTATCCCGCTTTCATTGGTCCGGGCAACCGCAGTAGGTAAGGTCAGATTATCTTTCTCAAATACTTTATAATCTTTTTCATTATACATCTTTACGGGAATACCCGTTGCAATTTTTCCATTCTCATCATAAACGACAACCACTACTTTAGCTTCTCTCACTTCTTCGTTTCCTTTTTCACATGCTATCATAAAAAGTATGATACCTAGTAGAATAACAATTTTTCTCATAATCTTTTTTTCAATTTTAATCGAATGCAAAAGTAGCGAGATTGTATCAATTTTGAGTTATGATACAACCTTATAAATCTAACACCTCTATTTGGAAAATGTTGATATTCAGATTGTTATTTTGTGTGGTGCTTCAGCTTTCTAACACAGGTCTAACACCTATCCGAAAAGTGATAAAAACAGGTCCTTGTTGGTTGTTTCCGCTGATTTGATACGTGATTTGAGCCGTGACTTGCGGGCATATACATTAGCTACTGTATCTTTTATAAACAGACTAATTACTTGTGGGGAAAAACCGACAAAGACATAACATAATAATCGGATGTCTGCTTCTTTCATTGCAGGGAAGTCGGTACGTAGCTTTTGCATGGCATTATCATGACAGGTATTTACAATTAGTTCCAGTTCTTGCAGCATCTCATTGTTCTCCGAAAAGTCGGTGATGATCTGCTTTACTTCCTGAAACATGGCAGCCTGTTGCGATGAGGTGTTTTCGCGTTCATAATAGGTTTTTCCTAGTTTGTCGATGATGTCAAAACGAGAAGCAATCAGTCCTTTTAAATGATTTTCTGTGTCGCGTTGTCCTTCCATACGCTCTGTCAGGGTTTTATATTCGGAGTTGGCTTCTTCTACTAATAGCAGATAGTGGTCGGTACGTTCGCGTTGCAGTCGCAGGCGTTGGCGGATGATATAATAGCTTATACCTAGCAGTAGGATAATGATACTTATGGAGATGATTTCTAAAGTTGTGCGGTTTTTCATTCGATACTCTGCAAAAGCCGATTGTTCCTGAAAGTATTCTCGTTCAACCATACCAGCAGAAAACTGCATGTTTGATCGTGTCAGCGAATCGGTCAGGTAGATATAGCGGTGTATATTTTCGGTTGCCTTTTCAAAGTTTTTGGATTGTGCTTCAATACGGTATGCAGTGTATTGTAAGTCTGCCATATCGCGGATATCCGTGGTATTAGCTTCCGCCAGTTTCAGGTAATGGCGTGCGCTGTCTATCCGATTCTTCAGTAGGTTTACATCCACTAGTGTGTGGTATCCATATAATGTATCTTGCCGGGCGGAAAGTTCGATACGTTGTAGTAAGTCATGAGGAATCTGTCGTTTGCCAGATACCACATAAAGCGAGGCAAGGTTGGTGAGGCTGGCTTTGGCTAAATGATCGTTCTTTTGTTCATCAGCTAAATCAAGAGCTGCAGAGTAGAGACGTATTGCTTTCTCTATATCTTTTGAATGAAAAGCTGCTGCTGCCATATCAAGTGTCGACTCTGTTTCTTCACGAACATGATCCGACTGTCGGAAGTTATTACGGGCTTCATGGAAATAATGGTAGGCCCTGCTATAATTCATCTGTTCATAATATACTTCACCGATTTGACCGTATAACAGTCCTGCATAATAAGGCTCATTAGTGTTTTTCAGCTTTTCTTCAATTTTGAGAAAAAGGCGCAATGCTCCCGGTTTGTCTCCTGCACGTAGCTTGATACGTCCCCAGTAGTAGAGGGTTCTGCATTGATTGCGTAAATTCTTCGGGCGGTGTGCATAATAGCTCCATGCTTTTTGAATAAGTGAATCGTCGGTTATTTTAATATGATTCTTATCTAAAGCTGCAGAATAAAGCAAAGCATATTTAGCCTGTTCGGCCTGACTGCCTTCCCTCTTAAACTGCTTTAATATTGTTAAGGCACTGTCCGGTTTGTTTTGTAACAGAGCTTCCACTTCGTCAAGCCGGGAAATATATTCTCTATTATAACATCCTGTAAAAAAGAGAATTGCTGATAATCCAAGTATAATTCTGTATTTCATGTTGTGAATGTAGTAAAAATCTCCCGGAATTATTAAAAACTGGAGTGAAGAATTTATTTTTTTGCTGTTTCCTGTTGTTACTTTATTGATGGTTGCTTAATTGATGCTTGCTTATAGTCCTGTCAAGGCACAGGACTGTGCTGGCAAGGTAGGTGTTCATACTTTTATGACATTGGTGCTTCGGGGGATATTTTTAGTACGAAGATGGTTGCCAATAATCACTCTTTCCTATCTCTCACATCATAGTAAGTACATAAGATGTGGTCGCTATATCTGTTTAAAACCAGCAGTTGTTTGTATGTTAAGTCACTGTATCCCATATGTTATCCTATATATATTATTGTATTAACTAACCGACATCTTCATCGTTCCACCCGGGTGAACGGATCATTGCACAATAATGAACTAACCTGTCTACCAACGTGATAAAGACTGCTCACCTGGGTAGAACGATGAAGATGTCGGTTAGTTAATACACAAACTTTAGTTGATAAACAGGTTAAGTCAGGCTATACTACATGCAAAGAAGCGGTAAAGTATATCTCATGGAAAGTACATTTCAGCGGAAAGGACAGGTACTTATGAATGAGATGAGAGATAACTCTAAATGTAATGAGAGATAACCTAAAACAGGTGCTTTTTGATGGATAGTAAATGAGAGATACCTTTCCGAATAGGTATCTCTCATTTACTATATTATTGACTATAAATATATTACATATCCAACAATGAGACCGTGAGACTAAAATTATTTTTTTCTTTCTAAGAGCGATTACCGGTCAACCGTCTTCGTACCAAAAGTGGAAGACTTTACCGTGGAGGATATTTCTGGATTATGGATTTATTTTCGTTCAAATTCGGATATTCGCCTCTTTACAGGACCCACAACTCGTTCGGATGGATTGAAATTTAAAGACTTGGACCACATTAATGATTCAGGTATTAATGACCTGAATGGTGGAGATGAAGCACCTGATCTTATTGTATAATGGATACTTTTTGTAAGATAATATGCAAACGCCCACAATCTTGGTAAGGAATTAACCGATAAACTGATTTTGTATCCCGCTATAGGTCAATGTAATTTTATGCATCGCCCTTGTCACTGCCACATAAAGCATATTTCTATCTATCGTAGAATGATAGTTTTTATTATCAGCCTGTGGAATGATTACTTCATCAAATTCCAGTCCTTTTGCCATATGTGCAGAAGTAACAACAACTCCTTTTGTATAAGCTGAACTTTGACTTGACAAAAGCGATATGTTATCTGTATGGACTTGGAGTTTTTGAGCAAGCGCTTTTGCCAGAGTTTCTGTTTTGCAGATTATTCCCAAAGATGTATATCCGGAGTTTCTGAAGTCCGATATCAAATTAGCAATACCTGTAGTTTCTTCTTCTGTATTCTTAAATTGAAGAATTTCAGGCTGTTCCCCATGTCGCATAATGGGTTCCAGCTCCTTGTTTGTCTGAATTTTCTGTGCCAGACAGGTAATTTCAAATGTAGAGCGATAACTCTTACAGAGTTTCATTATTTCTCCGGTGATAAACACTTTTTGAATCATGGCAGCAGTTGAAGAACCATAGGGATTGACAGATTGAGAAGCATCTCCAAGAATTGTTTTCCGGCAGGGATAAAGTTTTTGGATCACTTTGTATTGTATGGGAGAATAGTCCTGCATTTCATCTATCAGAAGATGTCTGATATGAGTTTGAGTTTTATTTCCATCCAATGCGAGATGCAGATAAGCCAGAGGAGCCATATCTGCATATTCCAGCATACGATTCTTTCGCATCTTGAACATTTCAGGTTTTCCGGCCCATTCGAAAAAATCTTTATAGATCTGAAGGTCGTTATTTCCTGAAAACATATTCTTAATTTCTTTTCTCAGCAGATTTTTCTCAGCGGTAGTGACTGTAAGGTTATACTGGATTTTCATCATTTCCAGAATGTAATCCGTCATGGTTTCAAATCGTTGGCGTATGGGGTAACGATGGAATCGTTTGAATTGTTCCCCTATGAATTCAGCGGGAATAGTGATATACTTGGCAATTTTTACATTAGTCGCTTTGAAATAGTGATTTTCCATATGGAGGATGAATTTGTCGAGTCGGGAAACAAACTCGAAAGAGGCTTTGTATTGTATACGTTCGATAAAATCCGGAACCGGTTTTTCCAGTAGTTCCGAAACTTGTCCGAAGAAATCCTGATACTTATATTTGTTGTTGAGGACGGTGGAGAGAATTTGTTCCATGCTGGCTTCCGGTACGGTTGTTTCGCCAAGTTCCGGGAGGACATTGGAAATGTAATCAGCAAACACTTTATTGGGAGAGATAATCAGGATATCTCTGGATGCAATCTTTCCTTTTTGCGCATAGAGCAGATAGGCGATGCGATGTAATGCAATAGATGTTTTTCCCGATCCGGCGACTCCCTGTATGATGAGCACAGGCGTATCTTCGTTACGGATAATCCGGTTCTGTTCGCGCTGGATAGTCGTGACGATATTTCTCATCTTGTCGTCTGCATTGGAACAGAGCTCTTTTTGCAGGATATCATCATGAACAGTGACGGAACTTTCAATCATGTATTCCATCTTACCTTTACGAATGCGATACTGACGTTTGAGTGAAATCTTTCCATGCACTTCGCCTGAAGGAGAAGAATAAGTGGCCTCATCTGACTCATAATCATAAAACATACCCGAAATAGGTGCCCGCCAATCGTATATCAGGTTTCTTTTGCTTTTGATATCAAAGAATGTATGGATACCTATGTATATAGGGATGTTTTTGCTGTCGCTTTTATTTTCCTTAAAGTCGATTCGTCCGAAGTAAGGAATATCCAGTATTTTACTCAGGCGATTGCGTTTGTCTATCACATTCTCGCCTCGTGCAAAATGATTCAGGATACTTTCACGCATGGAACGGATTTCGTGAGGATCGATGTCCTTATTGGACCATAGATAATCTTTGTATTCCTGCAGAGTGTCTACATGCTCTTTTACTGATTTGTCTGTGCTGTTTATCGTATCATTGATGATATCGATCACCTGTTGCAAATATTCTTTTTCCTGTTCTTCTGTTCCGTTGAATATCATATATAAATTCAGTTTGGGTATTAAAAGTTGATTGAAAGGCTGGCAAAGTTAGTTGGATTCAGTGTGGTATTAAATAGTTATTTATAGCTATATCTAAAGCCTTTTTCTTATTTTTGTACGCTCATTTAATCAAGAAGAAAGATGGATATCCTCGACATTGCAAGAAAAAATCAACAGAAGGCATGGGAAATAATAAAGAAAATCAATGTAATTCCGATATGGGAGGGTATTGGTGCACAGATTAATCTGGTTGGCTCTCTTCGTACGGGATTGCTGATGAAACACCGGGATATTGATTTTCATATATATACGCCTTCTTTAAATTTAGCCGATAGTTTCAGGGCAATGGCGAGACTGGCGGAAAACACGTCAGTGAAGAAGATAGAGTGTGTGAATCTTTTGCATACTATTGAGGAATGTATTGAATGGCATGCCTGGTATCAGGATTCGGATAATACACTCTGGCAATTTGATATGATACATATCCGGAAAGGTTCCCGGTACGATGGATATTTTGAGAAAGTAGCTGAACGTATTTCTTCCGTCTTGACGGATGAAACTAAGCGGGCAATTCTTCAATTGAAAAATGAGACACCCGAAAGTGAAAAGATTATGGGGATAGAATATTACCAGGCTGTTATACGGGATGGAGTACGGACTTATGCCGGGTTTGAAGAATGGCGAAAAAAGCATCCGGTGGCAGGAGTGTTGGAATGGATGCCTTAATCAGCTCAATATGCCCGACTCATATCCTATGCGGATAGCTTCGATGGAATTTTGCACCCCTAGTTTCCTTAACAGATTTTGTCGGTGAATATTGACGGTATGAATGCTGACGCACAGTTTGTTTGCTATTTCCTTACTCAACAGTCCTTTTTGGATGAGGTGTAATATTTCTGTTTCCCGTTTGGTGAGAGGGTTAGGGACATGAAGCGATAGAGAAGGGGAGAATATAGCTCCATTTTTCAGATTGAGTACAGTACAGTCTACTGTTTCGGACTCTTCCTGATCGGGCGAAATATCGATATTCCCGATTACCAGCCATGCTTTTCCATTGACTGTCTGCTCCAGAACCTGATGCTTGCTGACGACACGTATGTATTGTTGCTTTGCATTAAGAATACGAAAACTGTAAATATTAGAATAATCGTTTCGTTGTTCCGGAGGCAAGTTGTAAATAAACTGACTTAATTTAATTTGTAAGGTGAGCAGTTGTGCACGGTCGTCCGGATGAATCCGTGACTCCAGATAGTCTCCCTGTTTTTCCAATGTTGCTATCTTATGGCTGTCATATCCCAGTAAATCCACAAAATTCTGAGAGGCATAAGCGTATCTGCATTTGTATACATCAACTACAAATGTACAGTTGCCGCTTATCTTGGAAAACTGGTGAAGCATGGATTTATCACGCTCCCATACGGTGTAGTCTATGTCAGTAAAAGACAAGCGTTGTTTTGCCCACAATTCTTCCCGTGTGATATCTATAGACTTGGTTTCTGGCATTTGTGGAATTGTTTTTGGATTGAAGTATGACAAAAGTAGACATAATCCGGGATATTATCAAGGAAGGAGAGGAGATTTACTTATTCTTATTGTTTCATACAACAATCGTGCTAACAAATGATAATAAATGAACATCTCTTGAAAAATAAATAATAAAAAGATAGTTATCTAATTAATTGTATTATCTTTGTTCCCAGAGTTTGAGTCACGAATCATTATTGTGTAGTTCTTCTTTATAATATATTATTAGTAAGTAGTCCTCTTCTGTAATTATCCTCCTCACTCCAATTTAGTATTTATTTTTAATAAAATTTTAGATGAACATTTACATTTCAGGTTTAAGTTATGGCACAAATGATGCTGACTTAACAAATTTATTTGCAGAATTTGGAGAAGTTTCTTCTGCCAAAGTTATTTTTGATAGAGAAACTGGCAGATCCAGAGGATTCGCTTTCGTAGAAATGGCGAATGATGCAGAAGGACAAAAAGCTATTGACGAATTGAACGGCGTTGAATATGACCAGAAGGTTATTTCAGTGAGCGTTGCACGTCCTCGCGCAGAAAAACCGTCATATGGTGGTAATCGCGGAGGTGGTTATAACAATTCAAGAAGATATTAATATCAGCATAAAAGCAGAAGATGATGTCTTCTGCTTTTATATAAATTGTTCCGTTTCATGATTTAACGGAGGTGTTTCTGTTATACAGAGAAAACGAAAAATCATTTTACATTTAAGTTCTGCTAATTCTGCCTCTTTTATGCGCAATATCAGGAATATATAATCCTGCACTTTCCATTCTGACAATAGATTTATTAGACTTTTTTGTAATACAATACTCTTGAAAGAACCAAGAGTGAGAGTTTAATAACTAATATCCAATCAGGCAAATAGTCAATGATGAAGGCGACTTTGAATACTTGAATAAATTATATTCAGGTTGTGACGACTTTGAAATGGCCAAACACAGAATGAAATATATGAAATCATTTTTTATAGGAAATATTGAAATAAAGGTACCTGTTATACAAGGTGGAATGGGAGTTGGGATATCATTGTCCGGTCTGGCGTCGGCAGTAGCAAACGAAGGAGGAGTAGGAGTTATATCATGTGCTGGTCTGGGACTGCTTTATCCTAGAGAAAAAGGTACTTATACCGAGAAATGTATTGGTGGCCTGAAGGAAGAGATTCGTAAATCACGCATGAAAACAAAAGGCATTATTGGTGTGAATGTCATGGTTGCCTTGTCGAATTATGCTGATATGGTGCGTACTGCGATTAATGAAAAGATTGATGTGATATTTTCCGGTGCCGGACTTCCGCTTGATCTGCCTTCATATCTGATTCCGGAGAGCGTAACGAAACTGGTACCTATCGTATCTTCTTCGAGAGCTGCCAGAATAATCTGTGATAAATGGCAAAAGAATTATAACTATCTGCCGGATGCGATAGTAGTTGAAGGACCCAAAGCTGGCGGGCATTTGGGATTTAAAAAGGAACAGTTGCAAGATCAGAATTTTGCCTTGGATGTATTGATCCCTGAAGTAGTGGCGATTGCGGCCAACTATAAAGAACAGAAACATATTCCGGTGATTGCCGCCGGTGGGATTTCGACGGGTGAAGATATTGCTCATTTTATGGAACTGGGAGCTTCGGGAGTACAGATGGGAAGTATTTTCGTGACAACTCTCGAATGTGATGCTTCGGAAACTTTTAAAGAAGTGTATATTCACTCCAAATCCGAAGATGTACTTATTATTGAAAGTCCCGTTGGAATGCCGGGACGGGCTATTGACGGAGAATTCATTCATAGCGTGAATGATGGTCTGGAAAAGCCAAGGAAGTGTTCATTCCATTGCATTAAGACATGTGACTATACGAAAAGTCCTTATTGCATTATTAAGGCGCTGTATAATGCAGCCAAAGGAAATATGAAAAAAGGCTATGCTTTTGCCGGTAGCAATGCCTTTCTGGCAGAAAAAATAAGCAGTGTGAAGGAAGTAATGAATACACTGGAAAGCGAGTTCTTTTTAGCGACTCACAAACTGGCTTAATCTCTGAGACCTTGCATTTCCGTGATTGGATTTGTCCGAGTCTCTCACTATATATAAAATTAACCGCTGCTTCGAAAACAGCAAAAACAACATTTATGACATTTAAAGAATTAAATATAACCGAACCTATTTTAAAAGCAGTTGAAGAAAAAGGATATACTGTGCCTACTCCTATCCAGGAAAAAGCGATTCCTGTAGCATTGGTAAAAAGAGATATATTAGGTTGTGCGCAAACTGGAACCGGAAAAACCGCTTCTTTTGCAATACCTATAATACAACATTTACATCTCAATAAGGGAGAGGGCAAGCGTTTGGGAATTAAAGCTCTGATTTTAACTCCTACGCGAGAACTCGCATTACAAATAAGTGAATGTATTGACGATTATTCAAAATATACACGTATTCGTCACGGAGTCATTTTTGGAGGTGTAAATCAACGCCCACAAGTGGATATGTTGCATAAGGGAATCGATATCCTGGTTGCTACTCCGGGACGCCTGCTCGATTTAATGAATCAAGGGCATATACGATTGGATAATATTCAGTATTTTGTTTTGGATGAAGCAGACCGTATGCTTGATATGGGCTTTATTCATGATATTAAGCGGATATTACCGAAACTTCCGAAGGAAAAGCAGACTTTATTTTTCTCGGCTACGATGCCTGATACAATTATTGCGCTGACTAATTCTTTGTTGAAGAATCCGGTGAAGATTTATGTAACACCGAAATCATCAACTGTAGATTCTATAAAACAGCTGGTTTACTTTGTGGAGAAGAAAGAGAAAAGTCAGTTGTTGATTTCAATCTTGCAAAAATCGGAAGATCGGTCAGTACTTATATTCTCGCGTACAAAGCACAATGCTGATAAGATCGTTAAAATATTGGGTAAAGCAGGTATTGGCAGCCAGGCTATTCATGGAAATAAGAGTCAGGCAGCACGACAGTCTGCGTTGGGCAATTTTAAGTCGGGAAAGACGCGGGTGATGGTTGCTACTGATATCGCTTCTCGAGGAATTGATATTAATGAGCTGCCGTTGGTTATCAATTATGATCTTCCTGATGTACCTGAGACGTATGTGCATCGTATCGGACGTACAGGAAGAGCTGGAAATGAAGGAACAGCACTTACGTTCTGTTCTCAGGAAGAACGTAAATTGATTAATGACATTCAGAAGTTGACAGGCAAGAAACTAAATAGGGCTGACATTGCAATTTAAGAGCAATCCCTTACATTATTCATTAAAATATAGTATAAATTAAATATAAGTTCTATGGCAAAATCCATTACGGTAGGTAAACGTGAAAATGAAAAAAAGAGACTCGCTAAACGAGAAGAAAAACAAAAGAAAAAGGATAGTAAGAAGTTATCCAGCAAAAGCAGCTTCGATGATATGATTGCTTATGTCGATGAGAATGGAATGATAACTTCGACTCCTCCGGCTGAAAATGTAAAAAAGGAAGAGATAAATCCGGATGAAATAATTATTGCAACTCCAAAGAAAGAAGATGAAGAACCTGTTATATTAAGGGGGAGAGTTGAATTCTTTAATGAGGCAAGAGGATTCGGTTTTATTAAGGACCTTGCCGGGGGTGACAAGTACTTTTTTCATGTTAATAATGTCGTTGGCAATATCTCGGAGGGTAATATTGTAACATTCGATCTAGAACGGGGTGTGAAAGGTATGAATGCGGTCAATATCTGTCTCGAAAAGAAACCGGTGGAGAATTAAAATAAAACAAGATAAATAAGTATTGAAACTTATTTTATAAGATACATTTGCTTGAGTGCAATCTGATAAAATAAAAAAATCCCTTGAGCCTCAGAGGTCCAAGGGATTTTTTGTGCGCAAAAACAGCGTCGTGTATGAATGGTAAAATAGAGAATTAACAGGAAAAGAATACAGTATAACGTACAAAAATGGCAAGAAATAATTGTTCATTATCTCTACTATTTCCTACCTTTGTCTGCTGAGGCTGAAATATTATTAACTTTTAAACGCAGAAAACATGAAGAACTTATTGATTATGGCATTTTTTCTTGGCTTGACTTTGCAACTCTCTGCAGGGACCGGAGGAAACAATGCTGTAATTGTAGAAAAGACTACGGCAAGTCCGATGGAAAAGACATCTGTTAATTGGCAGAAAATGGCAGATGGTATGTCAAAAGCCCTTATAAAGCATTTTTGGGGTGCAAATTTTAAAGGGTATGAGAACCGTTATTATTTCAACTATGGTAGTGATCTTTCTAATATGACTACCAATCATTATTGGCCACAGGCGCATGCTATGGATGTGATGGTAGATGCGTATATGCGTACCGGAAGCAAACAGTATCTGAATATTTATCCGTTATGGTGGGAGGGTGCACCGAAGTTCAACTTCTCAGGCAGAGCCGAAGATCCATGGTGGAATGTATTTGTTGATGATATGGAATGGATTGCTTTGGCACAGATTCGTATGTTTGAAAGCACTAAGGACACCAAGTATCTGAAGAAAGCCAAGCAGATGTACGATGATTGGATCTGGTCTACCTGGGGACCGGAAGATGAGGCTCCGTGGTTTGGCGGTATTACCTGGAAGACGGATGTGGCAAAATCTAAAAATGCCTGTTCTAATGGTCCTGCTGCTCTGATTGCTGCCCGGTTGTATAATTTCTATGATGCTATAGGCAAAACGAGGGGAAAATCAAAGCAGGCCTATCTGAATGAAGCCATCAAAATATATACCTGGGAGAAGAACAACTTGTTCGACCGTCAGACCGGGGCAGTATATGACAGCATGAATGGTGAGGGTAAGATTACTAAATGGACATTCTCGTACAATGCGGGTACTTTCTTGGGAGCAGCTCATGAACTGTATAAGATTACAGGAGATAAACAATATCTGGCAGACGCGGTGAAAGTTGCTAATTTTGTGATTGATCATTTGTCAACAAACGAAGGTGTACTCCCTGATGCAGTAGGTGGTGATGGTGGTTTGTTTCATGGCATTTTCTTCCGTTATTTTGTGAAACTGATTAATGAACCTGCGTTGGATGGTACTAATTATAACAAGTTCCGTAACTACATAACTCATTGCGCTACAGTTATGGCAGAGCAGGGAGTGAATGGGAAGACTATGCTGTACAGTGGTCGTTGGAGAAAAGCACCTGCCGATGATGAAGGTGTCGGGTTAACGTCCCATCTGACCGGCTGTATGCTGATGGAAGCTATGTGTGTGCTAAAGCAGAGGTAATAGAATAAGAAAAAGAGATAAAATAAAAATCCCTTGAACTTCTGAAGTTCAAGGGATTTTTATTACTGAGTTGATAGTGGTGCCACCAGGAATCGAACCGGGGACACAAGGATTTTCAGTCCTTTGCTC
>ERZ1673738.4792-NODE-4792-length-13013-cov-62.228430_pt1 | contig 13013 bp, 13 predicted proteins | sample MGYA00580198_ERZ1673738 | MGnify/ENA primary metagenome ERZ1673738 (study PRJEB41218, sample SAMN15661784) | gut metagenome | host: Homo sapiens | place: Canada: London | collected 2015-08-20/2019-03-30 | study: EMG produced TPA metagenomics assembly of... | reverse complement strand
CCGTAGAGTAGTACAAATTGCACAAAATCCACACCCCAAACACCCATTCGATTAGGCACTTTGCACAAACGACCTTTAGTCACTAACAACAAGAGCGTAAGGGCTAGGGACTAGGGCATGGACTTTAGTCGACTAAATCTGGGGGCTAGAGGATGGTGACGGGGTGCTTGGAGTAGGGGACTCTTTAGTTCAACTAAACGACTAATTTAGTCACAGTAGTAAATGTAGCATTTTATACAAAAAAATTAGTGGAAATTTGTGCAAATTGACGGTTGACAGATTTGTGGGTGTATGGTATAATGTATATAGAATAAAAGAATAGGTTAGTGTGAGGGGTAACTAAACAACTAATTTAGTCTTTTAGTCAGAATTAAGAAAATCGTTTAGTTGACTAAACAGAAAGGAGAGTTTATGGATTTAGCTGAAATTATTAATTTGATTGGTAGTGTCGGTTTCCCTATCGTTATGTGTTTGGTCATAATGTATTTTTGGAATAATCAGTATACAAATACGGTGAAAGAACTCAAGGATACGATTAGTCGACTAACAGAAGTGGTTGCCGATAACACAAAGGCACTTGCCTTGTTGGAACAGAGATTAGGAAAGGAAGATGAAGATGGCGAATAGTAAGTTAATGCCTTTCGAGTTTGAGTATTGTACGAATAAGAAAAAGGTTTTTGAAAATTATTGCAAGTATACATTTACAAGAACACAGTCTATGTTCGTATATACTGGACTTCCGGACACTATACCTGTTCAATGGTTGGAAAGTTATTTACAGAGAAATGGTTCTTGTTGTATTGCCGAAGTTGAGGGTAAGTTGTATGCGTTACTTGGAAACGCTGGCGGTGAGTTAGATGAATATTATCAACCTACTACATATACAGTTGCAAACCCAGCCTTGAAGTTGAGTAAAACTTATAAGATTGGTGAGGATTGTGTGTATTGTAGAAATGATTTTGACACACTCGGACTCACACCTTTGATTTCAAGGTACTGTGGATTGATGACTGAAAATCTTATCACTGTTAGAATATCAGACATCAATATGCGTATGATGAACTTGTTGTCAGCACCTGATGATAATACCTTTCAGTCGACTAAACAGTATTTGAAAGACTTGGAAGAGGGTAAGTTGGGAGTTGTAGGTGAGTCACCATTCTTCGAGGGATTGAGATTACAGTCCAAAGGTGTTGGAAATGGGGACTATATGATACAGTTCATCGAGTTACAACAGTATCTTAAAGGTTCTATGTACAACGAATTAGGTATCAATGCCAATTTCAATATGAAACGTGAAGCGTTAAGTGGACAAGAAGTTGCTCTGAATGACGATGCTTTAATGCCTTTGATTGACGATATGTTGAAACAGAGGAGAGCAATGTGTGACGAGTTGAATAGAATGTTTGGCTTAGAAGTTTCTGTTGATTACGGTAGTACATGGCATAGTAATGTTCTTGAGAAACAGCTTGTTAGTGAAACGGAACTTGGTGCTGATAGTGCAGAAAGTGAAGAAGCGGCTGGTGATGAAAGTGCATTGCCGGACGACAAAGACGCTAACAGTGTTGATGAAAATGGCGATGTTAGTCGACTAAAAGAGGAAGAAGAAAATGAAGATATTGTGGACAGCGATAATAATTCTTCTGATGATACTTCGCCGCAGACAGACGAGAGCGTTAAAGATGACGTGTCAAATAATGAATCAACTGACGAACATGGTGTCGATGATGACGGTGGAAACTCGGATAGTGCAACTGATGTGTCAGAAGAAGAAACTGAAAAAGAAGAAAGTGGACAAGAAGAAAACAAAGAAGTAGACAGTGAACCGACAGAAAAAGAAGAGGGTGAAAACGATGATAGTAAGTCCGATGAAACTGAGAGTGATGGAGATGTTGGAGATACATCTTCGGAGAAAGATGATGATGATGAAAAGGGGGATAAGAAATGAAGTTAAAAGAATATTTGGCTAATGCTCAGTTGTTCCCCCTTATGGGTGTTAGTCAACTAAACGAAATTGGTGAACAGTTAGATGATATGTTAAAGTTACAACATGGACTCAAAACTTGTAGTTCAATAATCACAGAGTATGTTGAAAGTGATGGAACTGTATCATTGGAACATCAAAAGTTGATAGCCAAATACGTTTATATGCAACACCAAAATAAGTGGGATAGCCTTTTCAAATTTGCTGAAGAGGAAGTTGAACCACTTGTCAATAAAGTTTCTACTACTACAACCACGTATGGAAAGATTGTTGATGAACTTGCTGGTGGTAGCGATAGTCAAGAAGAGGTTGGTAAGATAGCCGGATTTGACTCAGCAAATTTCGTTGACAGCAATAGTAATGAACACAAAACCACGTATGGACGTACGAACAAAGCAAGTAACACAGGCACAGACACAGTTAAAGTAGAGGAACGAAGTGGGCAAGCAGAGCGTTTAGTCGACTATACACTTAATTTTTGGAACAGATATGGTATCACTAGAACAGTTTTAGCTGATGCCGCGAACATATTAACCTTACCTATTTATGAATTGGAGGAATAAAAAATGAAAGTTGAACAGATTTATACTTTATGTAATCAGATTAGTGGAGAGGTTCTTGGAAAAGCAGACCTCATGCAGACAGATTTGTCTAACGTAGTTGCTTATGGTGAAGAGATTATCGGTGCTAATGCACTTGATAACTATGTTAAGTCTTTGATTGACCACATCGGTAAGATGGTATTCGTTGACAGAGTGTATGCCGGCTCTGCACCTAGCGTGTTAATGGACGGTTGGGAATTTGGTAGCGTACTTGAAAAGGTAACTATGTATAAGTTACCGGAAGCACAGGCAAACGCTTCTTGGAACTTACAGAACGGTCAGAGATATGAAACAGACATTTTCACAGCACCTGAAGTTAGTGCTAAGTTCTACAACGGAATGTCTACATTTGAAATTCCTATGTCCTTTGCAGAAAAACAGGCTAAGAGTGCTTTCAGTTCTGCTCAGCAGTTAAATGCTTTCTTCAGCATGATTCAGACTGCAATCGAGAACAGCATGACAATTAAGACTGACCAGTTGATTATGGATACAATCAACTCCATGACAGCTGAGACTTTAGTCAACTATAATGCTGCGGGAGATTACAGTGGTGCTGGTAATACTCGTGCTATCAACCTGTTAAAGTTATACAATGACAGATTTGGTACACAGTTAACTGCTGATAAGTGTATCAGTGACGGTGGTTTCATTAAGTGGGCAAGTTTCATGATTGGCTTGTATTCCGGTAGAATGACTAAGTTAAGCACTCTGTTTAATATCGGTGGTATGGAAAGATTTACTACTGCTGATAGATTACACCTTGTAATGCTTGACGAGTTCTCCAAAGCAGCTGATGTATACTTACAGAGTGATACTTTCCATGAACAGTATACTGCACTTCCTAACGCTGAAACTGTTCCGTTTTGGCAGGGTTCTGGTACTGCGTATGACTTTGCAAGCACTTCTGCTATCAACGTTAAGTGCAACGGACATGAAGTTGAAGCTGATGGTATCTTAGCAGTTATGTTTGACAGAGAAGCACTTGGTGTAAGTAACCTTGACAAGAGAGTTACTTCTCAGTACAATGCTCGTGGTGAGTTCTACAATAACTGGTATAAGTTCGACGCTGGCTACTTCAACGATTTGAATGAGAACTTCGTAGTATTCTACGTAGCAGATACTCAGTAATCTTGGTGGGGTTTAGTCGACTAACAAGTTGGCTAAACCCTATTTTTATAGAAAGGAGTAGTAGTATGAAAGTCATTTTGTATAAGACAGTAAGCGAGAAAAATAGAATAACAAAAGTATTAACAGACGAAGTGACTCTAAACGGTGCTTTAAGAGATGCTAGTAGTGTTGTAAGCCCTAGTATCTTAGTTCAACAGGAAGTAATAGGCTATAATTATGCTTATATTCCAGAGTTTGGACGCTACTATTTCATCAATAATATTACTGCAATGCGTACACACGCTTTTGTTATAGACTTAAAATGTGATGTTTTAATGTCGTTTAAAGATGAAATTATGGAAATGAGTGGTGTTGTTAGTCGACTAACAGAGGGAAGTCCTTACGCACAGAGAGATGTGCTGTGTAAGGTTACTGAAACTCATAGGAGATTGGATTTTCCGGAAACTCCATTTACTAGAAATGGTAGTTACGTTCTTATATCGAAAGGGGGATACTAAAATATGGCTAAAGGAAAGAGCGTTTATTTACTACCGTTTAGCCTTAAAGTTAATGGTAGTGTCGTTGCAGATAATAGCAAGTATTTAGTTGGTATGTATACTAAATTTCCTAGTGCTTGTATTTCAACTTTTGACTTTGAGAATAGTGATTTAGGTTATATAACTTGTGATGAGAGTGTAAGCAATACAATATATATCTTTGTAATGTCTACCGAAGCAGTACAGTTGGACGAGACTTTTGACTATGAAAGTTGGATATATTCAAGTTTTGGCTGTTTATATTATGAAGATATGGTGAGTAGCGATATTGATGATATCAAAGAAAACTATTCTCCTATGTATAGTGGACAGTTGGATACCTTATCTGACTATAATTTTGTATGTGGTTGGCTAGTTGGTGCAGACAGCTTACCTAATAATATTGAGCCTGACGAATTACTGTTAGTAGGTGGTTCAAGTGCTGTTGAGATTACCTTTGAGATTGGCGAAGAATACACTGTTACACCATCTTCACCTATATCTGTCGGAGAAACTGATGTTAATTTAGTTGTTACTCTCATTGATGGATATGTGTGGGGTGATGGTTCGCAGACTATAACTATTGATGGCAATACTATTGAGGGTGTAGTTAGCGAAAACACTTGTACATTTACTTTGAATAGTGGTAATGTTGGTAGTGGTGGTGCTTTGACTTGGGGGTTAGACTTTGAGATTTATGTTCCACCGGCAACAGAAAGACATGACTTCTTTACTGTATATATTCCTACTAATGAGAATATGGAAGTTATTAACAATGCTATATTCTTAAGTGGTGCTGAAACAGTAGATGTGATGCACTATTTCAGTAGTTATAAGAAGTTCTTCTGTATAGTTCCCATTGAGGGTTATAAACAGTTAAAGGCTAGTAAGTATGACTTCGGTGTTACATCGCCTTATACTAAGAGTTACACTTTGAATATTGATTGTGGAAGTATTCAGATTGATGAAACTTTTAAGAGTGTTATGGATTATGCACCTTTTAGTCGACTAACAATCTTCTTACCGTTTATCGGTTTCCAAGAGTTAGATGTGTCTATGGTTATGAATAATGTATTACACGTTGTTTATACCGTAGATGTGTTGAGTGGTAGATGCTTGGCTAAACTGTTTGTAGTAATTGGGGAAAATGAATGTTGTATTGCTGAGTATGGTGGTACTATTGCAAGCGATGAAGTGTTTTCGTCAAGTGGTCAGTATAATGGTAGTTATGAATTGATGACTTCCATGCAGTTAGGTGATTTACAGACCTATGTATTGATTAGTAATAAAGAACCATTAGAGGGAAATGTGTCAGAGTATGATGGTTATCCTACTAATGAGGTTATAAAGGTGGGTGATGTTACAGGTTTCGTAGCCTATGATAAGATTTTTGCAGTTGGAATGACTGCTACTGAAACTGAGAAAAGAGAGATTGAAAGCATTTTAAAGAGTGGTGTTTTAGTCGACTAAAGGAAAGGAGTGTTCTTATGACACACAAAGAATTTATTGAGGTAATCGCCAAGTATGTTATCAAATATGCTAACGATTATGGAATTAAGGTTCACAGTCCTATTATTGCACAGGCAATCTTAGAAAGTGGTTGGGGTGTTAGCACTTTGGCTAGTAAGTACAACAACTTCTTTGGTTTGAAGTGTGGTGGTAGTTGGAAAGGTAAGAGTGTGAACATGACAACTACGGAAGAATATACTGCTGGTACTTTGACAGATATTCGAGCTAACTTCAGAGTGTTTGATAGCATTGAAGATGGTGTAAAAGGTTACTTTGAGTTCATCAATTATAGTAGATATAGTAACTTGAAAGGTGTAACCAATCCAGAAGAATATTGCAGACTGATTAAGGCTGACGGATATGCTACAAGTGCCACTTATGTAACTAACCTTATGAGAGTTATTAGAGATAATAACTTAACAAGGTTTGATGGAACACAGGAAAACTTAGAAAAGGAGAATGAAGATATGGTTAGTGGAGATATTGTTGGAAAACAGTTGACAGGTGCTGAGATTATTGAGTTACTTGCCAAAGAGGTTATCAAAGGTATATATGGTAATGGAAGTGAGAGAAAGCAGAAACTGGGAGAATTATATCCTATCATTCAGAAGCGTGTAAACAAGTTGTGTAAATAAAATGTGGTAGTTCTAAACTAAGAAGAGAGGGCGATGAACCCTCTCTTTTTAGTTGACTAAACGATTGCATCATGACCACATTGTACTAAGTAGTTTCGTACAATTTCTCCAACCTCGTTGTCTTGATAGAATACTTGGTCATCTGCAAAGAATTGTCCTATTTTCTTATTCAGTTTTAATGAACAATGACGCATATTCCTAATGTGATTAGGTCTTGGGTTATATTCTAATTCATAGATTATGTCCTTATCCTCGTTTTGGATAGGAGTTGTCTTACGATGAATGTATGTGAATAAGGAATTGTTTGTGTTGATTATCTCACATTGGAGAAGTTCATCGTTGAACCTCATAAAGTATGTGAATATAACATCTTTTGGAAGATACTTGTATGGTAAGTGTGGGTACATAGCCATTTCCCATGAACCACCTGTAATCATAGTAAGTTTAGGGTTATCGAAAGCAAAGTAAATGTCAGACGGTTTACCTTTCTTGGAGATAGAGTCTGCGTATTCTACTGCTACACGAAGTTTTGACTCACCATATTTGTATACTTCAATAGCACCTTTGTCCATTTCTTTAATGTGTGTAAGTCCCATCTCTGTAAAGTATGGACAGTATTGGTTTACTGTATTACCAGCCATGAATATCTTTACATCAGAACGCTGGCGAACTATTGTAGAGATAACGTTCATAAAGGTAACAAATTCATCGGGTAGGTAATACTGTCTTGTTAAGAACTCGTCAAAGAAGATAGTCTTAACTTTTGGATAAGATGTTGACTTATCGTGTTCTACATCGGATAATGCAAATCCGAAACAGAAAGGCTCTGGTGCTGAAATCATCTTTCCTGTTCTTGCATCGGGATTTGCTAAGTACCACTTTCCGGAGTAAGAGTATATTGTGGCGTATTTACCATCTGTTAGTTGACTAACAAGTCCATCTTGAACTAAGGCATCGAACATCTGCTGACCACGTTTACCTCTAAAGTCCTCTTTCCAACGTCTTACCAAAGCACCTTGATGACCATGTTTACAGTAATTTTCTAAGATGTATTTTAGAATTGCGTACGTTTTACCGTTGGAACGCTCTCCGAATATAATGTTGTATTGACAATCTTTTGATAGTATGGGTGTTAAGCTGTAAAACTTAACACCACTGTCTTTATTTTCCATATGCTATTCCTCTCTTTGTTGTATTCCACAGATATAATCCCAAAAGGCATCTAACATTGAAATCTTGAAAGGTGCTGGTTCTAAGTGGATTGATGATTTTTCGTAGTAGGTGAATTGTTCTCCTAAATAATCTACCACTTGACCTGTCCATAATTGGTCTATATATGTGTGAGTGAGTTTTCCGGTTCTACCCGCCGGTATGTCAAGGGAACGTGTGAAGTGTTTGAATACTCCATCTATTCCATAAGTTTCGAGCATATATTCTTTGATTGCTTTCTTGTTTACACCGGCAACTGTAAATTCTATATCATTACCTTTCTGTACTAAGTATCTCTTAGCACCTAAAGTTTTGAACTTATCGTATGTTCCCTCATAGTCCCAAACTCCTATGAGTTTTCTCTCGCCTTTTATTGTCATAGGCTCAAAATCTTCCATCGGTATTCCGTGGAACTCAGATGCTTTTTGCAGAAGTTCTCTTACATGGAGATTATAGTTCTGTATGAAGTCTTTATGTCTATCCATGTTGATAGCCTTGATAGAGTCTGTATCTGAATATACATAGTCTGAACCAAATGCTACAATTCCTTTGAAGAGATTGTGTCTTGCATGAGCTGTTACCCATACTCCCCAAGGATAATATAGAAAACGACTTGGGTTTTTGTTGTATCTGTTTAGTTGACTAACAGGTGTTTCTGAACCGACTTGCCATTCGTCTGCATACAGTTCTTGGTGGTATTCGAGGTCATCACGTACTATGTCTGTTACAGCCATTCCATACGCTGAGTTCAACATCGCTTTACCTTGTAGATATTCGTCCTCTTTTCCGACTACACCTTTCAACTCTGTTTTGTCTTTGTAGAATTTTACAAGACATTTTACCAAAGAGGTTGGTAAGTATCCACGATAGAATGTGTAGAACTTTCCAATTTTGATACCGTCCCATTTGTAGAATTGACGGTATATATCGAAGTCTAATTCTGTTATAGTGGTTTCGAGTATCTTAGCATCTATCACTCTACCATTGTTAAGGTGGTAACCCTCAATGTATGAACAACGTGATGATGATATTGGGTTTTCTATCGTTGTTGTAGGTCTAAGATTGATAAACTGTACTTGGAATATACAACAATATGATTTTAGATAGAACTCCAACTCTTTCATATCATGCACTTCCACTTCTCTTGGACTAGACATTGGGAAGTATTGTGCTATCATAGTGAATGGATATGATGATGTAAAGTCTATCGAACCAACTTGGCTAAGTTCTTGGTCTACATAGTTTATGTTAGCATGAGTGAACCCACCTTGAAAAGCCGCTTTACACATTTTGTACTGTTCATGTGTGAGTGTGAGAGATTGCATTACATCTCTGTACTTGTAGGCTTTTAGTCGACTAACATCATCAACTTTGCCACTTGTAGCAAGACACTGTTGTTGACAGTATCTACGAACATATCCTGTTTTTGTGTATGGGATATGTGCTATATCTCCGTTCTTATCAATCTCTTCTTGTATGTAGCAGACTACTACTTGAGTATCTTGTGTACAGTATTTCAACTCTTTGTCTGTTAGTGGTGTATTGGAATGTCTGATAAGAGAGTAGTCCAAGTCACCAACCATCTTCTGAGTTTTGTAGACACGAAGTTCATCTGCTAATTTTGCAAGTGAATAGCCTGATAATCTGTATGAACAACGGAACTCTATTCCCTTTGTAGTTACTGCGTACAGTGGTCTACGTTTATCGTCTGCAAATATATCATGCCACTCAAACCATTTACGCATGAACTGAAATTCATATTCAAGATTGTGAATGTACATAATTGCTCTTTTGTTGTACTTGATAAGTTCAAATACTTCTGCAATACAATCACATAACTGTACGAATTGACTCCAAGTTCTTCCTATGAATGTTGTACCATTTACATTACAAGTCCAAATGTACATAATTGCTTTCTTTGCAATACCGTCCATAAAGGAAGATGTTTCTATGTCAAATGAAATTGGAATGTTTAGATAGTGTACTTTGTGAGAGTAAACCCACTTAAAGTTTTCCATCTCTTTGATTTCATTTAGTCGACTAACAACTAATGACTTGTCTATGTCACCTGTGTTAGAAGAAGAAACCGCCACCAAAGAATCCTGCATAAGGAACGATAACGTCCTCATGTAAATCACCCCCGAACATTGAATTTTCACGTGTATTGAGGTCTAAGATTTCGCTCATGTATTCCATAGCGTCATAACCCTCGTCTACTGCTTCATAAGTTGCATTGATTAAGCGTTGTGAACCGTATAAGTCAATAGATGCTTGTGCAAATGATGACCAATTTCTAAACGCTTCCATAACCATAGACATTGTATCGTCCATGCACTCGCCTTTTTTAAAGTGTGGTGGTATATGTGAAGCCACACCTTTTACGAACTTAGAGTCCCACAACTTTGCTTCGTCAAGTGTAGACGTAGGCTCTTTAAGATATGTCTGTATCTGGGTTGCTATCTTTGTAAGTTCGTCTTGATATTTCTCTAATTTGTAAATAGAATTGTGTCTTTCAGAGTCTAAACACTCTGCTTGAGTTAAAACGCCTAAGAGTAATTCTTGATAGTTACCGTCATATAATTCTATCGCCGGAACTGAACTTAAATTGTTGTACAATAATGATAGATAACTTTCGTCTGCTTTTACAGCAAATGGATAAATCTCTGTGTACATTGTGTGGAACTTTTCCATTTCGTGCTCAAATTCCATCGTATCTAATGCACCACCCTTGCCACCACGTGACATTGAAAATGCACTACCGAGAAGTTTACCTATTGCACTAAATAAACCCATAATTTTAATCTCCTTTCTGTTAGTCGACTAAAACTCAAAACTGTTTTAGTCAACTAAACAAACACCAATAGGGTAGTGTCATGTGGTTTACACACAACCTACCCTACTAGCCTAATGGATTAGATTACTTCTACGAGGGTCAATTCGTCCCCAACTTTTGTTTCACCCTTAGAAAGTTTAACCTGAAGTCCACCCTGTCTGCGAAGTTCATCGCTTGCAGCCTTAACATCGCCGTCCATAGCATTTACGAAGTCTGTAAAGATACGGTCTAACACTGTACCACCGTTGCAGAAAACGGTTGCGTCCTCAGCAATGTTGAATACTGGATACTTGCCTTTTGACTTCTTGGACTGAATGTAATCAAATGCTACGATTGTTACTCCGTCCGGATACTTTGCGATAATGTCCTCAGTAGAGATTTTATCTCTGTCTGTCATTACCTCACTAAGTGTTGTCTGTCTTTTTGCCATGCTTCTGAAATCTGCCATTTTTCTACCTCAACTTTCTGATTTTTTACGACTTTACTGTCAACTTTTATTGGTTTGTTATTTATTGTTAGTCGACTAAAGGCTTGGCGAGCCTAAAGCCGACTTACAACCTAAGATTACTCAAAGTCCCATTCGATGTTTTCGACACCTAATGACGCAAATGCTTCTTTAAGGACTTTTATAATTCGAGCGATACACTTCAAGAACTGTCTATGGGATATGTTGTTGTTGTCATATAATGACTGTACTACAATTTCCCAAATATCTATAATGTCTGTCGCAACCTTAATAGGACTGTCATCATGTAGAAGTGATGACGTGACGTCTTGATACATTTCAATAGTCATATCGTCTATGGCTCTACGGGTTTGAGGGTAACTTGTTGTTGATAAACTGATAACTTTCATACTGTTACTTCCTTTCTTAGTTGACCTATTTCATTTGGCTTTTTAGTCAACTAACAATCGGCTCGTGTCCGCCGATTGCCTAAGCATTACTTAGTTAATTCTGCTCTGAGTTCCTGTAATTTACGCATTACTTCATCAATCTTTGCGTCTACTGTGCCGTTGTGTTCAACGTCTGCCATAGCCTTAGCATAGTTCTCAAATGCTTCAATAGAAGCGTCTAAGTTAGTCTGTGCATAAGTTTCCGGAGTTGTATTCTTAGGAAGTTTATCCTTGTCATAATCTCCTAACTTATCAGCCTTAGCTAAATCTGACTTCTGTTCCTTAACTTCCTTAGCTTTAGTTGGAATGGCACGAATAGATGATACAGCGTCACGCATAGCCTTTGTAGACATCTGACAGTTGATTTCGCCAGACTGTAAAGCTTCGATTACTGGAGTTACGTCCTCACCATCTTTTACAAGTGGTAACAGTTCAATCATCTGTCCTACTGTGAGTTTAGGTAAGTTAGGCTTGTACTGTACGTTTCCGTCCTTATCCTCTGTCAAAAAGGCTCTTGCACTTCTAAGATAGAGTGATACAGTTGCAGGCTTGTAGTCGAATACTACTCTACCAAAATCTGCTACTGTCTTAAAGCCGGCTGATTTGTAAGACTCGTCCTTATCCATACTGTCAAACTCGTGTGCTATTGCAAGGATTGCAAGATTGCCAGCGTCACGATATTTCTGAATAGACTGTGTATGTCTGATAAGGTCTACGTTGTAGAATGTCAATTCCTTATTCTTACCATTCATTGCCATTACTTCATAGGATACAATGTCTGCGTTTGTGTTTGTGTTTTCAGTTGCTACGGTTGTGTTTTCTGTGTTCTTTTTCATAGTGATTACCTCTACTTTCTTTTTAGTTGACTAAAATATTTTTGTGGTAGTTGCTAATGTTTCACGTGAAACATCTTGCAACTTTCTATCGAAAATGTTTCACGTGAAACACGAACCGATTGTTAGTTGACTAAACACTATATTCAATTATCAATGTACGTTTGTAAGATTGACTTACTAACTACCTTACAATGTTATTATATCATATCTTGTAAACTTTGTCAAGTAGTTTTTTAAGATTTTTGAAGTAGTTTTCTATCTATCTATTGCTATCACTTCTCTTATCTTGTATTTATTATAACATACTTTAGAAAGTTTGTCAAGTAGTTTTTTTTGTTAGTTGACTAATAACATTGTTTAGTTGTCAAAGTTCTTTATCTATCTTACAAGTATATAATAACATAGAATACGGAATATTGCAATAGGCAAAATGCACAAAGTTTATAGTTGTTTTTTGTGCAATTTGCACAAAGCCCGTTTAGTGACTAAAAGGGGGAACGTGTGTTCGTTTTCCTATACCTATATTCTATGAGTATAGTATACCACAAAATGAACCAAAAGTCAACTAAAAAATTGCACAAAAAATACGACTAAAAACAGTCAAAATTTGTGCATATTGCCTTTATTGACTAAACATATGTTCTGGTAATATTGCACAAAAAATCAGTGGTTATAGTCGACTAAATTTGTGCATATTGCCAAAACGTATGTTCTGTTCTGTTTGTGCATATTGCACAAAAATAGGTCGAACTTGTGTTCTGTTTTTGTGCATATTGTACAAGGTTTAGTCGACTAATCGTTTGTGCATATTGCACAAAAAACACCGATTTAATTGCCCTCTTTTTGTGCATAATGTACTACTCTACGG
>ERZ1673738.4781-NODE-4781-length-13031-cov-26.236359_pt1 | contig 13031 bp, 9 predicted proteins | sample MGYA00580198_ERZ1673738 | MGnify/ENA primary metagenome ERZ1673738 (study PRJEB41218, sample SAMN15661784) | gut metagenome | host: Homo sapiens | place: Canada: London | collected 2015-08-20/2019-03-30 | study: EMG produced TPA metagenomics assembly of... | reverse complement strand
TCCGCCGCTGGCGGCGGTCGTCGCCGTTGCTCCCAAAGGGAGAGGCACTGGCGTGCCGGTCAGGCCCACGCGGGACGAGCAAAGTCTGATTTTTTCGGAAACAGTAGTGCCCTGCTACAGAGGGCAGGCCCTTCCGTTCTGTAAACTTTCCGCGCACCGCTTGACTTTTGCGGGGAAGGGCATATAATAAAGATGACGGATGTAGAAATAAATACGTCATCGGGCAACACCAAAAGAAAAGACCCCCTCTCGGAGCTGCTATCTCCGAAAGGGGGCTTTTTGCGTCTGTGGGGCTAAACCTCTCCGTCAATACTGCGGCTCACGGTCAGGCTGTCCTTCGTACAACCTCTCAGGCGCTTCGCGCCAGCTCCCCTAGTAGGGGAGCCTCTGGCGAAGAGGCGAGGCTTTCCGGTATGCCAAGGCCTCCCCTCGATAGGGGAGGTGGCATCGCGCAGCGATGACGGAGAGGTTTAGCAAAGACGGGCCTGCCCGTGAGCTTCTGGGCGCCTTTTCACCCCTAAACCTGCGCGAAAGGGCCTGAAACCTGCGTGAATCGCACTTGCGGGGGGCAGCGGGGCAAGTTATAATAGAATTACCGAAACACACCGCACGAATGGAGGAAACGACCATGAAGCGAACGAAACTTTTGGCCCTTGCCCTCGCGGGCGTGATGGTGCTGGCCCTGCTCACCGGCTGCTCGGACAGCAGCTCCAAAGCCAAGCAGGTGGAAGAGTATTTCCGGTACAGGATGAGACAATTTGGTGACTATCAGAAGGACGAGACGCTGGACAAAAAGCTCGAGGGCATCGCACAGCAGTTCCAGCCGAGCTGGCTGGCTGGTGAAGATCTGCTGACCAGTGAGGCAGAGCGCATCATTAAAGAGGAATTGGAATACTATCTGGTGACAGGCAGAGTTCGGCTTTGGTATGGAGAAGTGAAGCCGGGCCAGAGCGCACTGGCGCAGGCGGAGAGTATGAAGCAATGCAAGGGGATAAGGTATGATTCTTATGGGGAATACTCCGGCCCGCAGCAGCCTCTGCAAGCCATAGCCTTTACAATGACGGGCGAGAAGAGTGACGGCCACCGCTATTACCTCGCACTGGAAACGAACGCCACCATCAAGACCCCGCAGACTTGACACAGGAGGAGAGAGACTACTGCTTGGTGGTGCTTGTGCTGGCCTGAGTGGGGGGCTGAGGGGCTAAACCTCTCCGTCATCGCTTGCGCGATGCCACCTCCCCTATCGAGGGGAGGCCTTGGCATACCGCAAAGCTTCACCTCTTCGCCAGAGGCTCCCCTACTAGGGGAGCTGTCACCGAAGGTGACTGAGAGGTTGTACGAAGGACAGCCTGCCCGTGAGCCGCAGCCGTGCCGGAAAGGCACGGCTTTGTTCAATTTTCCTATGTCCCTCCCTCGAATACAGGCGGAAACCGTCAAAACGCAAAAAAATCGCTTTCCCTCTTGCCAAACGGGGCAAAACGCGCTATTCTATAGTCACAGTTTAACGGTTTAGCACGGTAAAGCGGTAAAACGAAGGCCGCGCCTGCTGACCCCTGAGGGAGGAACTTTGTATATGAAACGTCTGGTCTCTGCTTTTCTGGCCGGTGCGATGGCACTGAGCCTTGCTGCCTGCGGCGGTGCCGCATCCACTTCCACGGCTGCTTCTTCTGCCGCCGCCTCGGCCTCTGCCGCCCCGGCAAGCTCTGCCGTCGCCGACAGCGACCTCGCCTACATCCAGTCCAACGGCAAGATGGTCGTCGGCTACACCGTCTACGAGCCGATGAACTACACCGACGCCGACGGCAGCTTCACCGGCTTCGACACCGAGCTGGCCACCGCCGTCTGCGAAAAGCTGGGCGTCGAGCCGGAGTTCGTGGAGATCAACTGGGACACCAAGGAGACCGAGCTGGCCGCCAAGAGCATCGACTGCATCTGGAACGGCCTGACCCTCACCGATGACCGCGAGGAGAACATGGCCTGCACCAAGCCCTACGTCAAGAACGCGCAGGTGGTCGTGGTGAAAGAGGGCACCGACTACACCTCCACCGCCGACCTCATCGGCAAGACCGTGGTGGCCGAGGCCGGTTCGGCAGGCGAGACCACCATCACCGAGAACGCCGACCTCTCGCAGGCCGACTACGTCGCAAAGTCTGTTCAGACCGACTGCCTGATGGAGGTGGCCGCCGGGACTGCGGACGCCGCCATCCTTGACCTGACGCTGGCCTCTGCCATGATCGGCGAGGGCACCGACTACGCCGACCTCAAGATGGTGGACGAGCTGAACGTGGAGGAGTACGGCGTGGCCTTCCGCAAGGGCAGCGACGTCCCCGACGCCGTCAACACCGCCTTCGACGAGCTGAAGGCCGACGGCACCATGCAGGCGCTGGCCGACAAGTACGGCCTGACCCTCGCCGACTGAGATACATTATTATAATAAGATAGGTGTAGTGATCCTGTGACTGTGATTCTCGAGCGTCTGACCGGCGCATTCGCGCTCAACTGTGAGCTGTTTTTCCTGACGCTGCTCTTCTCGCTGCCGCTGGGCCTCGTGGTGGCCTTTGGCTCCATGAGCCGGTGCGCGCCGCTGCGGGGCGTCGTCAAGACCTTCGTGTGGGTCATCCGGGGCACCCCGCTGATGCTCCAGATCATCGTCATCTACCTCGGCCCGGGCCTGCTGGGCATGACGAACCCCTGGCCCTCCGGCGCTTCGGGCCGTCTGGTGGCGGCTGTGGTGGCTTTCGCCATCAACTACGCCTGCTACTTCTCCGAGATCTACCGCGGCGGCATCGAGGCTGTGCCCAAGGGCCAGACCGAGGCCGGGCAGGTGCTGGGCATGACCAAGAGCCAGATCTTCTTTAAAGTCACCCTCTTGCAGGTGGTCAAGCGCATCCTGCCCCCCATGGGCAACGAGGTCATCACGCTGGTGAAGGACACCTCGCTGGCCAACGTCATCGCCAACAAGGAGATCATCATGATGGCGAAGGAATACAGCGCCAAGGGCCTCATCTGGCCGCTGTTCTCGACCGCACTCTTCTTCCTCGTCTTTGTCGGCGCGCTGACGCTGCTGCTGGACTGGGCCGAGAAGAAGATGGACTATTTCCGCTGCTAAGGAGGATAGAAACTATGGCATTACTCGAAGCCTCCGGCATCGGGAAGAACTTTGGGGAGACGAAGGTGCTGAAAGACATCTCCCTCACCCTCGAACAGGGCGAGGCGCTGGCCATCATCGGCTCCTCCGGCTCGGGCAAGACGACCCTTCTGCGCTGCCTCAACTTCCTCGAGCGGCCCGACACCGGCGTCATCCGGGTGAACGGCGAGACCATGTGGGACGCCGCCGACCCCGCCACCCAGCGGGAGAGCGAGGTGCGGAAAAAGCGCCTCCACTTCGGCCTCGTGTTCCAGAACTTCAACCTCTTTCCCCAGTACACCGCGCTGGAAAACGTGATGCTGGCGGGGGAGCTTCTGGCCCGGGAGCAGCCCGGCTACAAGGCCGACAAAAAGGCCGTCCACGCCCGCCTCGAGGCGCAGGCCCGGGAGCTTCTGGCCCAGATGGGCCTGTCGGAGCGGGCGGGCCACTACCCCCATCAGCTCTCCGGCGGCCAGCAGCAGCGGGTGGCCATCGCCCGTGCGCTGGCCCTCCACCCGGACATCCTCTGCTTCGATGAGCCGACCAGCGCCCTCGACCCCGAGCTGACCGGCGAGGTCCTCCGCGTCCTGCGCGACCTCGCCGACCGCAAGACCACCATGATCATCGTCACCCACGAGATGCACTTTGCCCGGGACGTGGCCGACCGCATCCTGTTCATGGACGGCGGCGTCGTGGTGGAGGAAGGCCCGGCCCGCCAGCTCATCGACCACCCGCAGGAGGAGCGCACGAAGCAGTTTTTGGCGCATTACTCCGAATAAGATAGGCTATGGCCCTCCCCGCTCGGGAGGGCTTTTTTGCGTATGCGGCGCATGGTCAGGCTGTCCTTCGTACAACCTCTCAGTCACCTTCGGTGACAGCTCCCCTAGTAGGGGAGCCTCTGGCGAAGAGGGGAAGCTTTGCGGTATGCCAAGGCCTCCCCTCGGTAGGGGAGGTGGCACGCCGTAGGCGTGACGGAGAGGTTTAGCCCCTTTTGTGCCACTCACGCCGAAAACACCCCCATTCGCGCAGGTTTTATTGACATCCTCTTGATTTTTTGGTAAATTTGCATCAAGAAAGACCGGTTCTCGAATGACGAACAGACCAGAGAAGGACATACTATGAGACTGAAAAGCGCACTCCGGCGGGGCGTAGCCGCCGCCGTCATCGCGGGCATCGTGGTAAGCTCCGGCATCCCGGCCTACGCGGCCCAGTGGGACATCGCCGACGGCAACATCACCGTGAAAGCGGGCGAGGCCGAAGGGACGAACAGGGTCACACAGGGCGAGAAGGATGTGGAGGACACCGACACCGTCATCACCGGCAAATCAGACGAGCACACCGTCACCATCGACACCTCCGAGGGCAACGTGGACGTCACCTTCGACGACCTGAAGATCGACGCCAGCGATAAGGGCGAAGCTGCTGTCCGGGTCGAGGGCGACGGCGATGTGACCATCGAGCTGGACGGCAAAAACGAGCTGAAGAGCGGCAGCTACAATGCGGGCCTCGAGAAGGACGGCCACGAGCCAGAGGGCACCCTGACCATCAAGGACGACAAGGGCAAGGACGGCTCCCTCACCGCCGAGGGCGGCGACAAAGGTGGCGCAGGCATCGGCGGCGGAATGGAGAGCACCGGCAGCAACATCAAGATCACCGGCGGCACGATAGAGGCCGTGGGAGGCGAGGGAGCTGCCGGTATCGGCGGCGGTGTGTACGGCCAGGGCCGCGACATCGAAATTTCCGGCGGCAAGGTGTCGGCCACGGGCGGCGATGCGAATGAAAATCTGGATCCCTCCCGCCCCGGCGCGGCTGGCATCGGCGACGGCGCAGGCACGGAAGGCCGCGAGATAGACCCGGATGCGCCGCCCAGCAACCCCGACAACCCCAATCACATCATCATCTCCGGCGACGCCGAGGTGGAGGCCAAGGCGGGCGCCAGCACCGGCGGCAAAACTGCGGCCATCGGCGGCGGAGATGTCGGCGAGATCCCCAATGACGCCCTCTCCGACGACGACCACAAGGTAACGGGCGGCAGTCTGACCCGCTACGACCCCGACGGGAACAAGAAGGAGGACTACAGCTACGACAGGCGGACGCCCTCCCAGCCGGAGCAGCCGGACAAGCCGGACAAGCCGGAACAGCCCGATGATACCGAGAACAACGACGACGAGGACGACGAGGACGATGCTCCGGACACGCAGGCTGGCGAGGTGCCGGGCCGTGTGAAGCAGATGTACGAGACCACCGGCGTGATCACCCATCCGGATGGCACACAGGAGCTTGCAGATGTGACCACGGCAGAGTATGACCCGGTCAACAAGGTCCTGCGCTTCGATGCCCACGGCACACTCTTTCGGATGACAGGCGACTCGCTGCGGGAGCTTGCAAAGGAGGTCCATGAGCTTCGCATCCGGTTCCTTGATGGGGAAGGGCGGGAGATGGAGGCCGTCATTCCGCTGGCCCGGATCGAAGATCTGGTCGGCATGAATGGTGCATTCGAACTCGAGCTGTCCCAGGAGGGGCGTTATCGGTTCCATATTGTGGGGCAGACGGGATATGATAGAAAAACATTCTCGGATGAGACCGTCCTGCGCCAAAGCGGCAAGGAACTGATCCTCGTGTACCGCGTTGGCGATGAGGAGCAGAAAGCGCAGGAGACCGCCCGGGTGGAGGAGGCGATCGCCCGCCGTAAGCAGGAGAAAGAGCAATGGGGAACGGTCCTCTCCGGTCGGGAAGGCGGCTCCCTGAGCGGACTGCCCGGGCTGACTCAGCCGGGAACGGGTGCCGTCGGTGACCTCAGCGGGCTGACGACTCTCTCGCCGGACAGCCTTACCACGGCCCAGCAGCCGAAGCAGCCCGCCTCCGACCAGACGGTGTGGAAGACATTTACCGGTAACATCGTGAAGCTTGCGGGCGGGAAGCAGGACAGCAAGAAGGACGACCCGGCCCCCTCCGTCGGTGACCTCAGCGGGCTGACGACTCTCTCGCCGGACAGCCTCACCACGGTCCCGCAGCCGGAAACAAGCGCCCAGCAGCCGGAAACAGGCGGATGGGTAACGGATAGTCAGGGTGACTGGGTGTGGAAGCCGGGCAAAGATGACAGTCAGCCGCCGGATTTGAGAGGAAATTGGGAGACAAGAAAATGGATGGGGAGCAGCGACGATTATTGGTGGGAATGGCAGCCGGTGCAGGAGGGTGATCAGTTATATTGGAAACCAATCCTGCAGACACGGATCAGGGATCCCTTTTATGACTCCGCATATTGGAAACCAAACAAATGGGTAAGGCTCTCTGACTATAGTCCGTGGGATTTCTTTTATGACTCCGCATCTTCTGACTCTGCATGGATGTACGATTATGAAGGCTGAGAGCGTGCGCTGAGAGGAAGTGCGGCAGGAGGGCCTTGCCGCTCCACTGCGCACAATCACCAAAAACCGCCGATAGAAAATAGCAATGTTGTACGAAGAAATCTGCCCAAAACCCCTTGCAAAATCACGATGAGCTGAGTATAATACCACTCATGAAATGCAAAACGTCCTGCCCCTCGTCCGGCAGGGCGTTTTTGTCGGCAAAAATCCGGCAAAGAAATGTTAAGTGACCGCCCGGGGAGGGGCTTTGTATGACAAAAGACATGACACAGGGCAGTCCGCTCAGGCTCATCCTTGCCTTTGCGGTGCCGCTGATGCTGGGCAGCCTGTTCCAGCAGTTCTACAATCTCGCCGACACCATCATCGTGGGCCGCTTCGTGGGCGTGGATGCGCTGGCGGCGGTGGGCAGCGTGGGCGGCCTGAACTATCTGGTGCTGGGCTTCGTCAACGGCATCGCCTGCGGCTTCTCCATCCCCATCTCGTGGACCTTCGGCGCGAAGGACTACCGCGAGATGCGGCGCTACACCGCCAACACCGTCTGGCTGAGCCTCTTTTTCGCCGCCGTGCTCACGGTGGTGACGGTGGCCCTGACCCGGGCGGTGCTGGTCTGGACCAATACCCCCGACAACATCATCGACATCGCGGACATCTACATCCGCACCATCTTCTGGGGCATCCCCTTCACCCTGCTGTACAATGTCACCAGCGCCCTCATGCGTGCGCTGGGCGACAGCAAGCGGCCGCTGTACTTCCTGCTGGTGGCCAGCGTACTGAACATCGGCCTCGACCTGCTCTGCATCCGCATCTTCCGGATGGGGGCCTTCGGCGCGGCCTTCGCCACCGTGTTCAGTCAGGCGGTGGCGGGCATCGGCAGCCTCGTCTACATCGTCCGCCACTACCCGGAGCTGAAGTGGAGCGGAGAAGAGGGCCGTCTGAGCGCCAGCCACTGCCTCAAGCTCTGCAACATGGGCATCCCCATGGGCCTGCAGTGCAGCATCACCGCCATCGGCAGCGTCGTGCTGCAGGGCGCGGTGAACGGTCTGGGCAGCAGCATCGTGGCCGCGCAGACCGCAGGCGGCAAGGCGGCCCAGTTCCTCTCGGTGCCGCTGGAGAGCATCGGCACCGCCATGACCACCTACGCCAGCCAGAACATGGGCGCCCACGACCTGAAGCGTGTGGACAAGGGCGTCACCACCGCGCTGGGCATCGGCTGCGTCTACAGCGTGGTCTCCTTCCTCATCCTGCGGGTGATGGACGTGCCCCTCATCAGCCTCTTCCTCGAGAGCAGCGAGGTGGAGATCATGGCCAACGCCCGGAGCTTCATCTTCTGGAACAGCCTCTTTTACATCCCGCTGGCCGTCCTCATCATCTACCGCTACACCATTCAGGGTCTGGGCTACTCGGGCCTTGCCATGTTCGCAGGCGTGGCCGAGATGGTGGCCCGCGTCATGGTGGGCTGCTGGTTCGTGCCCCTCTGGGGCTATTTCGCGGCCTGCATCGCCAACCCCGTGGCATGGTTCTTCGCCTGCTTCTTCCTCATCCCGGCCTACTTCGCCGTCCGCAAGCGCCTGACAAAGGAGCTTGCCGCAGCACGGGTGGAGGATTGAGAGACTGCGGAACTTCTGATAGCTTCACCAAACGAAACGCCCCCAAGGAGCGGTAGCTCCAAGGGGGCTTTTTTGCGCCTTTCGCTCATGGGCAGCTTCGCCGTTATCCGGAAACCTGCCCTCTTCGCCAGAGGCTCCCCTACAAGGGGAGCTGTCACCGAAGGTGACTGAGAGGTTGTACGAAGGAGAGCCTGACCGTGAGCCGCTGCGGAGCTGAACCTCTCCGTCACGCCTGACGGCGTGCCACCTCCCCTACCGAGGGGAGGCCTTGGCATACCGCAAAGCCCCGCCTCTTCGCCAGAGGCTCCCCTACAAGGGGAGCTGGCGCGAAGCGCCTGAGAGGTTGTGCGAAGGATGGCCTGACCTTCAAAGCTCCCCCATATTTACAAATCCCCCCAAAACCGCTATACTATATATAGTTGTGTCAAAACGAGGAGGCGGGACGATGGAGCGGGAGCTGGAACAGCTGGAAGGCACGGTGGAGGACATCATCTACCAGAACGAGGACAACGGCTACACCGTGTTCGAGGTATCGGGCGGCGGTGTGGTAACGGTGGTCTGCGGCGTGGTGGGGGAGCTTCACGCAGGGGAGAGCGTCGTCTGCCGGGGGCGGTACGAGAACCACGCCACCTATGGGCGGCAGTTCCACGCACAGGAGTGCGAGACCGATATGCCCAAAGACCTCGAGGCCGTCTATGCCTTCCTCGCCAGCCGGTCGCTGCCCTACATCGGCGCACGGACGGCGGACAAGATCATCGACAAGTTCGGCGCGGCGGCGCTGGAGGTCATCGCCAACGACCCCGCCCAGCTTACCCTCATCCCGGGCATCTCGGCGGACAAGGCCGACCGCATCCAGCAGGAGTTCAAGCGGATGTTCGGGATGCGGGAGCTGATCGCCTATCTGGCCCAGTTCGAGATCAGCCCCCGCCGGGCGATGGAGGTCTTCCGCACCTTCGGCCCGGGGGCCATGACGGCCATCCAGCAGAACCCCTATCTGCTCTGCGGCGAGCCGCTTCAGCTGGACTTCCGCCACGCCGACAGCATCGCCCAATATTACCAGATGGCGGGGGACTGCGCCCAGCGGCTGGAAGCCGCCCTCCTGCGCACCCTCCGCCACAACGCGGGCAACGGCCACACCTGCCTGCCCCGCGCCCAGCTGCTGGCCACGGCCTCGAACTTCATCCACCAGCCCCCCGAAAAGCTGGACGAGGCCCTCGCCCGCTGCCTCGGGGCGGAGACGCTGGCGGAAAAGACCTTCGACGGCACGGAATATATCTACCTGCCCGACCTTCTGGCCGCCGAGCAGGACATCGCCGACCGTCTGGCCCTGCTGACGAAGCGGGGGAAGCAGACGGCTCACGGCCTCGACAAAAACATCCAGATCCTGGAGCTGGCGCAGGGTTTCGCCTACGCGCCCTTGCAGCGGGAGGCCATCCGGAAGGCGATGACCGAAAACTGCCTCGTCCTCACCGGCGGCCCCGGCACCGGCAAGACCACCACCGTCAACGCCATCCTGCAGCTTCTGGAAGATCAGGCCGAGCGGGTGGCCCTCTGCGCCCCCACGGGCCGGGCCGCCAAGCGCCTGAGCGAGCTGACGGGCCGCAAGGCCTCCACCATCCACCGTCTGCTGGAGGTGGACTACACCGGCGGCGTGGTCAGCTTCATCCACAACGACAAGAACCTCCTCAAATGCGATGTGGTCATCCTCGACGAGATGAGCATGGTGGACGTCAGGCTGTTTCAGGCCCTTATCGCGGCCCTGCGGTACAGCTGCCGCATCATCATGGTGGGCGACGCCGACCAGCTGCCCAGCGTCGGCCCGGGCAATATCCTCGGCGAGGTCATCCGCTCGGGGCTGGTGCCCACGGTCTGCCTCAACGAGATCTTCCGGCAGGCGGCCCAGAGCCTCATCGTGGAGAACGCCCACCACATCATCTCGGGCGAGCCGCTGAAAAAGGGCGGCAAAACAGACGATTTCTTCTTCCTTGAGTCGGACGGCGACGCGGCGCAAAAGCTCGTCTGCGACCTTGTGACCACCCGCCTGCCCCGCAGCTACCAGTTCGACCCGGTGAAGGACATTCAGGTGCTCTGCCCCACCAAGCTCGGCCCCACCGGCACGCAGGCCCTCAACGTGGAGCTGCAGGCCCTGCTCAACCCGCCCCAGAAGGGCAGGCCGGAATTGCAGAGCGCGGCCCGGGTCTTCCGGGTGGGCGACAAGGTGATGCAGGTGCGCAACAACTACGAGATCACATGGCAGCGCATCGGCGGAGAGCAGGGGGTAGGGGCGTACAACGGCGACATCGGCATCGTGGAGTCCATCGACCCCCGCAGCCGCTCGATGGTGGTGCGGATGGACGACCGGCGGCTGGTCTACCCCGCCGAGAACCTCAACGAGCTGGAGATCGCCTATGCCATCACGGTGCACAAGAGTCAGGGCAGCGAGTTCCCGGCGGTCATCCTCCCGGCGGCGCAGGTGCCGCCCCGCCTGTGCTACCGCAACCTCTTCTACACCGGCGTCACTCGCGGCCGGAAGCTCTGCATCGTGGTGGGCCGCCGGGACGTCGTCAACCGGATGATGTCCAACGTCCGCCAGAACCTCCGCTACAGCGGCCTCGCGGCCCTGCTGGCGGAGGCTCTGCCGCCGGAGAATCTTCCGGTCATATGATGCTTTCCGAGAGCGAGTGCCTCTCCCTATGGGAGAGGTGGCTGCGAAGCAGACGGAGAGGGCAAGCCCGCTGGGATAGAGCCGCAGACACAGCGATAAGCAGCCCCCCCCCGTCAGAGCGATATTATCGCCACGCAGCTGCTTCGCCATGAGCATCCTTGCCCTCTCAGTCATCGCTTTGCGATGCCAGCTCCCCCAAAGGGGGAGCCTTAGGCAAACCCCCGCAGAGGGTTTCTTTTTCCCCTCAGATATGCTATACTATAATGTGTTTTGATGACCCTCGCCCGGAGATGGGCGATCGCAATAGAGAATGGGGCAGCAGAGAAAGGAATTCACGACTATGGCACAGAACGACATCGGTATCGATCTTGGTACGACGACCATCATCATCGCGCAGGAGGGGCAGGGCGTCGTCCTCAACCAGCCCAGCGTAGTGGCGGTAGACACCCGCAAGAACTGCGTGCTCGAGGCAGGAGACAAGGCCCTCGCAATGGTGGGCCGCACGCCCAACTACATCTCCGCCATCTTCCCGCTGAAGGACGGCGTCATCAGCGACCACACCATGACCCGCGAGCTGATCTGCCGCTTCGTCAATCAGGTCTACAGCTCCCACATGGTCAAGCCCCGGGTGGCCGTCTGCGTGCCCGCCGCCATCACCGGCATCGAGAGCGACGCCGTGGTGGAGGCCGTCATGGCCGCCGGTGCCCGTCAGGTCTACCTCATCGATGAGCCGATCGCCGCCGCCCTCGGCTCCGGCATCGACATCACCGTCCCCGATGGCCGGATGATCATTGACATCGGCGGCGGCACTACCGACATCGCCGTGCTGAGCCTCGGCGGCAAGGTCAAGGCCACCAGCGTCCGCGTCGCGGGCAACCACTACGACGAGGAGATCCTCAAGTTCGTGCGCAACAAGTTCAGCATCGCCATCGGCCAGCGCACCGCCGAGAACCTGAAAAAGAACGTGGCCTGCTGCCCCCAGAAGGCCGACTTCAACGAGACGATGGAGATCAAGGGCCGCAGCCTGCTCACCGGCCTGCCCGTCCGGGTCAACGTCTCCACCGCCGACCTCTACGAGCCGGTCATGCGCCTGAGCGAGCAGATCGGCACCGCCGCCCATCAGGTGCTGGAGAAGACTCCTCCGGAGCTGGCCGGAGACATCTACCGCAACGGCGTCGTCCTCACGGGCGGCGGCGCACAGCTCCACGGCCTGCCCGAGTACCTCAGTCAGGAGCTGAAGGTGGAGGTGACGGTCTCGCCCGACCCCGTCAACTGCGTGGCGCTGGGCACGGCCATGAGCCTGCGGATGGGCGACAAGCTGGAGACCGGCTTCACCGACGCCACCCCCCGCATGGGCCGCCGCTGAGGGCTTGTTCACAGTCTGGTGAAGAAGAACATGATTTTTGTTCATAGTTGTTGAATCGACCCGGAAAATATTGTATAATACTTTCAAATCGGTTTTTGCTGTCCGCCCGGCGGTCGGCAAAGAAAAAAGTAACTAGGAGGAAGACCATGGATTTAGGTTATGATGTGATCGTTACCATAACCGGTATTGTGCTGGTGTTTCTGATCCTCGTCCTGCTGATGGCCATCATCACGCTGGAGGGCAAGATCTTTGACGCCATGAACAGCAAGAAGGCAGCCGCCAAGGCTGCGTCTGCCGCAAAACCGGCTGCTCCTGTGAAACAGGCCGCTGCGCCCGCTGCCGCACCCGCAAAGGCTGCTGCCCCGCAGGTGGAGGCAGGCATCCCCGGCGACGTTGTGGCAGCCATCATGGCAGCCATCTACTCTATGGGCAACGGCAAGTACGTGCTGAAGGCAGTCCGCCGCGGCAAGAATGGCTGGGGCAAGGCTGGCGTCAACGACACCACCGCGCCCTTTTAACACAGGAGGAAAAACATGACTCAGTTTATTGAGACTCTGGTCGGTATTTTCCAGAGTTCCGGCTTTGCCCGGTTCGGTGAGCCGGGCGGTATGCTCTACGCCGTGATGATCTGCGTGGGCTGCTTCCTGCTCTACCTTGCGATCGTCAAGGAGTTCGAGCCTCTGATCCTGCTGCCCATGGCCTTCGGCATGATCCTGGCCAACCTCCCCGGCAGCGGCGTCATCCATATGCAGTATTTCGTCGGTGACGGCCTCGAGCACCCGATGTGGGTCGAGATCCTGAACAACGGCGGCCTGGCCGATATGCTCTACATGGGCGTCAAGCTGGGCATCTACCCGCCGCTGATCTTCCTCGGCATCGGCACCATGACCGACTTCGC
>ERZ1673738.4772-NODE-4772-length-13056-cov-4.217752_pt1 | contig 13056 bp, 9 predicted proteins | sample MGYA00580198_ERZ1673738 | MGnify/ENA primary metagenome ERZ1673738 (study PRJEB41218, sample SAMN15661784) | gut metagenome | host: Homo sapiens | place: Canada: London | collected 2015-08-20/2019-03-30 | study: EMG produced TPA metagenomics assembly of... | reverse complement strand
CGGGAAACCCAGCGAAATCCGATGCTTTTAAGGCTGGCAAGAAGCGAAAAAGGCAACGAAAACAGAGAAAGTTGCCGAAATCCGCTGCTTTTCCCCGCCTCACGATTTTACCCGGGAAAGTTTCTTATAGCTCCCGCTCCATATCTTTTTCCCACTTACCTTTTGGGCACGGATGCTTACCTGCATTTTCTTGCTGCGGGTTAAAGTGATTTTCGTTTTCTTTGTGTAAAACCACCGTGTTTCGCCGTTCTTTTTGTATTTAACACGGATCTGGTATCTTGTGGCTGCCTTACACTTTTTCCATTTTATGGTAAGTTTATGTTTACCTTTTTTCTTTTGCGTTACTTTTTTTATCTTGAGAGATTTGGTATCAAATTTTTTGGCGGGAGCCGTGGTGCTGCCCGGTACTGCGGTGATGCCGGGGGAAGGGATTCCTGTAACCGCCGGACTTTCCGAAGGGGATTCAAAGCTTTCCGGAATCGCCGAGCTCGCCGGCGAATGACTTATCGTTGGCACTGAAGTCTTGGAAGGTGTTCCCGCAGGGGCAGGAGACACTGGTATTGCCGAATCCGTCGGAGAAGGGTTTACAACCGGAGTTGTGGTTGGCACTGAAGTCCCGGAAGGTGTTCTCGTAGCTGCCGGAGTCGCCGAACTTGTCGGCAAAGGTGTTTTTGTTGGAACCGGATTTCCCGAAGGCTCTATCGTGGCCGATGGAGATGCCGATAGTTGCACCTCTTTTTTCAAATCCTCAATGATATGCTGCAGCGAATTTTTCAGATTCAGGCGTGGTGTAATATAAATGAGGCCGGAATCTGCGATGTAAGTATAAACGGAATCACTCATAAGTAGATATTTTTTTGTATCAGCAAGAAGAGCTTCCCGGCTTTCGTAAGTTTTATTTGCTTCAAGAAATCCCATAATTACCGCTGCACTGCCGGCGGTCATGGGGGAAGCCATCGAAGTTCCGCTTTTTTCCGCATATGAATTGTAGCGGGTGGTAGAGAGAATGGCCTCGCCCGGACAAAGGATGTCGTAAGGAGCCGGGGAAGTATCCACAAAATTTGAAGAAGTCCAGCAGCCATCCGTTGTATTGCCCGCCATTACGCCAATCACGTAGGGATAGGCGGCAGGGTACATGGTAGAGCTTGAAGAGGCTCTTCCGTTATTGCCGGCTGCTGCGACAAGAAGACAGGAAGAGGAAGCTTTTTCCAATTCTTCAGCGAAAGTGCTGTTTTCGTTATAACTGCCAAACGACATATTGATCACGTCTGCACCATTGGCGACTGCGTACTGAACCGCTTTTGCGGCATTGGCAAACGAAAAACTGTTTTTATAATTTCCTGCTTTTAAGATCATGATCTTTGTGCGGTAACCGACACCGGCGTAGCCGACTGCATTGTCCGGATTCATACCAATAATCCCGCTGACGTGCGTGCCATGGCTGGTGTTGGAATCATCTTCCGGGGCTTCATAACGAAGCGGGGCGGATGGATTATCCGGGGCCGGAGTGGGAACATTGTTGATAAAATCCACGCCGTAAATATCGTCGATGTAGCCATTGCCGTCGTCATCCACATTGTCCGTGCCATTTCGTTCCGCTTCATTGATCCATAGGGAATCGACGAGATCTTCGTGAGACAATTCCGCACCGGTGTCAATGACCGCGATCACGGTCTCTTTGACCGGGTAACCGTCCAGGACAGCAGCGGTATCATCAGCGCCGATCGCCGCAAGGTAATACGGGGAAGCGGAGGCAGACGAAGATTCTGTCGAAAGTGCCGATGCTTGTGAGGACATCGCGTCCGGCTCGGACGGCGTCCATACAAACATGTTAAAATATGGAAAAAGCAATAAAACAACAAATACAATACAAATCCGTTTCATATAAAACCCCCTTTGTGCTATTTGCTGCTTCCAGTTTACCATATTTAGAAATGTCTTACAAGGCTTGCAAAGACACATTTTTTTCATAATGTTAGTGTTGTAAGATGGTCTATTCTGTGATAACATCATACATAAGGAGGTGGTTTGGTTATGCTTCAAAACAAACGAAAAACCATAGGGGTATTTGCAGAAAAAGTCAAAGAAGAATTTCAGATGCGTTTGTGCCAAGGAATCATCGAAGAAGCAGAACTACAGGGATATAATGTGGCAATTTTTACAAATTATGGAAAGTACGGACAAAATAATCAACATTTTATCGGTGATCAAATGATATGGGACCTGCCATGTTATGAGGAATTTGCCGGATTGATACTGACATTGGATACAATGAGTGAAAAAAGCAGCCGGCAGAAGATCCTCGACAATGTGAAGAAATATTGTCATTGTCCGGTGGTCAGCATTCGCGAAAAAGTGGAGGGAGCAGTCAACTTTCTTGTGGAAAATACGACCGGGATGGCAGGACTTATCCGGCATTTTATTGAATTACATGGAAAAAAGCGGCTTTGTTTTATGAGTGGACCGAAAACGTATTGGGATGCGAGAGAGCGGATGCAGTGCTTTTTAGATACGATGAAAGAATACGGACTTCCGGTAACAGAACATCAGATGTTTTACGGAGACTATTGGTACAATATGGGAGCTCAGGCGTGTGACTGGTTTCTGGCGGAAGACGAGATGCCGGAAGTGATTATGTGTGCGAATGACCATATGGTATTGGCGGTGGTAAGCGAGTTGATCAAGCGGGGAATCCGTGTGCCGGAAGATATCTGTGTCAGTGGGTACGATGGACTGCTGGAGACACTTTCCTTTACGCCGGCGATCACGACAATGCGTGTGCCTTTCCAGAAAATGGGAAAGCAGGCGGTGGAGTTGATCGCAGAAAATCAGGAAACCGAGGATTGGAAAAAAATCGATAAAGTTTGTTTTGAGGCGGAGATTTTGGCGCGAGAATCCTGCGGATGCATGGCAAAAGCGGGCGAAAAGATCATTTTGGAAAAGCAGCGCGAATACGATCAACTGCAGGCGGAGCAAAACCGGGCAACGCAGTTTGACTATATGTCCATTTACTTGAGTCAGGCAGAATCCATTGAAGATATCGCAGATTATATTGCAGAATTTCATAAAAACATGTACGGCATCCGCGACTATGCACTCTGCCTCTGTGAAATGCTTCACGATGCGCAGGGGTATAAAACGTATACCGATCAGATGGAATTGTGCGTTTATATCAAAGACAATGAGCAGAAGACCGGAATCCGCATTCCATTTGAACGGCGGGAACTTCTGCCGGAAGAACTGATCAGCGATAAACCGCAGGTGTGGTATTTTGCGCCGATTCATTTTCAGGACAGCTGTTACGGTTATGAAGCCTTTCAATTTTGGACTTGGGAAAATACGGCAAAATTATTCTTCCGCTGGAATATCAATATTGGCAACAAAATTCATGATCTGCTCATTGAAGATAAGATGAAAACGTTGATCGATGAACTTGCCTATATGTACGACCGCGACGAATTGACCGACTGGTACAACCGCCGCGGACTGGAAAAGCAGGGTGTGCGGCTGTTGGAGCAGGCAAAGCAGGAGAAGAGCCCCTTGTTTTTGTGCGTTATCGATCTCGATGGAATGAAGCAGATCAATGATAATTTCGGGCATATCGAGGGAGACTTTGCATTGAAGAAAGTATGCGAGACGATTTCGGGGGCGTGTCGGGGAGAATATTTGTGTGCGCGTACAGGTGGTGATGAGTTTGTCGTATTGGCAAAAAATGTAACCGAGATGGAAGGCCGCGCATGGATGCTGAAAATGGAGAAAGAGTTGGAAAAATTCAACAAAACCAGCGAAAAACCGTATGCGATCCATGCCAGTTACGGAATTACGAGCCGTGTGCCCGAGGAAACGGAAAGCATGCAGCAGTATATCAAAGAAAGTGACGAAAAAATGTACCGTTATAAAGTGATGAACAAAAAACGGCGCGGTGAGGAACTCCGTTGAGATAAGGTGGTATGTCAGAGAAAATGAATAAGAAAAACAGGCAAAATTCTGTTCTTATGGGGATGCTGATCTGTATCGTCATTGCATTTGCTGTGACACTCGGTGGCTTTGCCATTTTGCGCAGACAGATGGCAAAGACAGATCTTGAGGAAACGAAAGAGCAGTCCTATGAGGCACATTATGCCTTTATTGTAGATAATCCGGAAGACGAATATTGGCAGCAGGTTTACGAGGCGGCAAAAGAAGAAGGCAAAAAGCAAAATATTTATGTCGAGCAGATTTTTGAAAATGTGTCGCAGACATATGAGACGAAAGAATATATGGATATTGCGATTGCAGAAAAAGTCGATGGCATTTTATTGCAATCCTCTTCCAAATCGGTCGGCCCGGAGATGAATGCGGCGATGGAAGCCGGAATCCCGGTTGTGACGATGCTGCATGACAACTACAGTGGCAGGCGGTGCGCGTTTGTCGGAGTCAATGACAGCAGTCTCGGAGACAGTTATGCAGAGTTGATACAGGAAAATATTTCCAAAAAGAAAAAAGATGTCCTTCTGCTGATGGAAAAAAATGGAGACCTTGGAGACAATAATCTGGTTTTGCAGACCATCCGGCAGAAAGTGCAGGGAGCAAAAATTCGAGTACAGCTTCTTGAGGGAGAAGATGAATTCGCGACAGAAAAAGCAGTCAGAGACTGTATTTTGGATGAGAAACAGTGCCCGGATGTACTTGTCAGTTTGTCTTTGGAAGGAACCGCATATGCGTATCAGGCGGTTGTTGATTATAGTAAAGTAGGCACGGTCAAGATTATTGGAGCTTATGAAAATGATGAGATTCGGCGGGGGCTGGGAAAAAAAGTAATTGCAGCGAGTGTGGCGATTGATTCAGAGGCGATTGGAAAGACGGCAATCCAGGCATTGCAGGAATATAAGAAAAACGGTATTGTAAACGAATATCAGATGATACAACAAAACGTGATAAGAGGTGGAAAATGAAGCGAGCGTCGATTAGCACAAAAATGATCGTATTATTGATATTTACATCGGTTATGACACTGTTGATCAATGTTATGATGTTTCTTAATATCAATCAGGTACTTGTTCAGATTGAGCAGGTATATGCGACCAATGTGCAATTAAATAAAATGACAGAAGAACTGGATAAAGTGCATTCCGAGATGTTGGAGTATCTAAAAACGAGAGATTCCGGTGTCTTGCAGGAGTATTACATCAGCCAGCAGAATCTGTCTGAGCAGCTGGCAATGGTGCAGGAAGAGACGATGGACCGGCAGACGAGTGTGTTAAAAAATAATATTTATTATCTTGGAAAAAATTACCTAAAGATTTCCGAGGAGGCAGTAAAGGCAAAGCGTGGACGAGATGTGAACACTTATGGGGAGCGCTATGAAGATGCCGGAAAAATGAAAGAATATCTCAATGGCTACATCAGCAGCCTGAACAATATACAGTTTCAGGGAAATTCTCATAATTACCTGCTTTTGCAAAACTTCCTATATTATATGGAAGTAGTAGGAACGATTATGTTCTTCGTCGTTGTACTGTGCGATACGATCATGGTCGTTATGATGACGCGGCGTCTCACGAGACCGTTGAAAATTTTGTCGAGGCGCGCGAAGGAAGTTACAGCGGGGGATCTTTCCGTGGACATCCCGGTATTTCGCACCGGAGATGAAGTTGAGAGTCTGTCAAAAGCTTTTGATAAGATGATGGGAAGCATACGCGAATATGTCGAAGCGCAGCGTGTCAGCATGGAAAAAGAAAATGAGATGCGTGAAAATGAATTAAAAACACAGACGTTGTTAAAGGATGCCCAGTTAAAATACCTGCAATCGCAGATCAACCCCCACTTCCTATTTAATACATTGAATGCGGGAATGCAGCTTGCGATGATCGAAGATGCGGATAAGACGGCACTTTTTATCGAAAATATGGCAGAATTTTTTCGTTACAATCTGTCACGTATCAATGAAGATGCGACACTTGCGGATGAAATTCAGCTTGTCGACCATTATATTTACATTCTCAATGTGCGTTTTGCCGGAGATATTCATTATAAGAAGGAAATCGAGCCGGGACTGGAAAATGTTCTTGTGCCATCCATGATCCTGCAGCCACTTGTCGAAAATGCCGTGCAGTACGGTATCCGAGGCGTCGAGTGGGAAGGCTGGGTTACACTGCGCATCTGGCAGGAAACAGGGACCGTTTATATCGAAGTCGCTGACAATGGGCGCGGCATGAGCCGGGAACTCATCGAACGTGTGCTGCAGGGAGAAAATGTAAAAAACAGGAAAAACAGCAAATCCAATGGAATCGGTATTTACAATGTATTGGAGCGGCTGCAGATGTATTATACGACGGAAGATGTATTGGAGATCATAAGTGACGGTGAAGGAAAGGGAACGCGCTTTACTCTGAAAATTCCGAAGGAGGTGAGACCATGATAAAATTACTGCTGGCAGATGACGAGGGAATTGTACTCGAATCCATGCAGCGGATCGTGGCGAAAAATTTTGGAGATACGTGCGAAGTGCGGACGGCAAAGACCGGACGAGCTGTCATTGAAGTTGCAGAAGAATTTCGACCGGATATCGCAATATTAGACATTCAGATGCCGGGAATCAACGGAATTGAGGCGATTGAAGAGATCAAAACATTCTGCCCGAGAACCTGTTTTATCATTATGTCCGCCTATGATACGTTTGACTATGCGAAAAAAGCGATGTCACTTGGCGTTATGGATTTTATTACGAAGCCTGCCAACACTTCGCGTATCGTCTCGGCACTTGAAAAAGCGATGGATGAAGTGCGCAAACAGCAGAGACGATGGGAAAAAAGTCTGGAATACAAGGAAAAATTGGAAGCCGTCGTGCCGATCATTGAGAGCGGAATGATTTATTCGATCTTATTTCAGGATAACTATTCGGGAGATACAGAACGTTTCCGTGAATTGCTCGATATTCCGGGAGATTATGGAATGATTCTTGTGATCGAAGTCGGCGATGCGATCGAAAACCGAAAAATGACGAATGTCGTCGGAATGTCGGTTAAAGCGCAGAAATTTTACGATGAATTCCGCCAGATCGTGAAGGAATTTTTTCCGGCGACGGTAGGACCGGTTATGACCAATAAAATCGTCGTTTATGTGCCGGCGGCAGCTCCGGAAAAAGAATACAATGAACGAGTAAAAATTATCGAAAAAACCGACAATATGATACAGAAACTGATCTCGCGTATTGAATTACAGTTTCGTGCCGGAGTCGGAAGCATCCGCCCGGTGGATGACATTTATCCGTCGTATCAGGAAGCCTGTCTGGCGTTGAAAAAGGCTGAAGGGACAGTAATGCATATCAATGACCTTGTGGCGGCGCAGGATGTCGAGGAAAATTATCCGCTGGAGACAGAAAATGCGATGTATGTGGCACTCAAACGTGGTGATGTGTCAAAAACGCTGGAAGAGGCTGCGCAGTTTTTTGATTGGATGCAGAAAAATTATGCTTCCTGCCTTGACGATGTCCGCCTGAAAGTGTTGGAACTTGTCATGTACGCCGAGCGAATCGCTTTTCACGAGGGCGGAATGTCTTATCATTTCCGCGACCGAACGAATTATCTGGCGACGGTAACCGGTTTTACAACGATGGATCAGCTGCAAAGCTGGTTTCTTGATCATATGAAAGCAGCGGCAGAGATCATTCATGTGAAGGCGAGTGAGAAATATAGTGATATTGTTGCAAATGCGAGAGATTATATTGGGAATAATTTCCAAAAAGACATCTCGCTGGATGAAGTGAGTCGTGTCGCCAATGTCAGTCCGTATTATTTTAGTAAAATATTTAAAGAAGAAACCCGCGAGACGTTTGTCGAATATCTGACGGGACTTCGGATGGAACACGCAAAAAATCTGCTGCGGGAAAAGGAAAAAAGCATCAAGCAGATCTGTGTGGAATCCGGTTATAGCGACCCGAATTATTTCAGCCGGATTTTCAAAAAGACAGTTGGTGTGACCCCGTCGGAGTACCGAGAAGGTTAGAAAGAAGGAACGTATGAAGCAAGTAAATATAAGAAAGATCTGTCTTTTGCTCTGTGTGGCAGCAGTCGTTTTGCTGACCGGATGTGGCGCAGGCGAGCCGGAAAAGAAAAGCGACTCGGACGGAATCCGGATCGGATTTTCTTTTGATTCCCTTGTCATCGAGCGGTGGCAGAGGGACCGCGACGTCTTTGTATCACGGGCGCAGGAACTCGGAGCTGCCGTCAATGTGCAGAATGCCGGCGGAGATGTGGCGGCGCAAAAAAAGCAGATTTCGTATTTTATTGAGCAAAAAATGGATGTGATCGTCGTTGTAGCAGCGGATACAGCGGCACTCAGCGATGTGGTCGCGCAGGCAAAAGAGCGGGGAATCCGCGTCGTTGCCTACGACAGAATGTTGGAAAATGCCAATGTGGACCTGTACCTCTCGTTTGACAGTGAAAAGGTTGGCGAGATTTACGGCGATGCGATCACCCGGAAATTTCCAAAAGGCGCACAGATACTGGAAGTCCTTGGTTCGTCGGAAGATTACAATGTGAAATTGATGGAAAAAGGGCTGGCTTCCAAATTAGGCAGTACCTATAAAGTTGTAGAAAAAAATTATGCAAAAGGCTGGATCGCAGAGCAGGCATATGATATCGTTTCAGAATATTTTTCCAAAGGGAATTCTTGTGATGTCGTGGTGTGTGGCAATGATGATCTTGCAACACAGGCGATTCGTGCACTTTCGGAAAACCAGAAAGCCGGAAAAGTGTATGTCCTTGGGCAGGATGGTGATCTTGCCGCCTGTCAGCGTATCGTCGAGGGGACTCAGGGGGGAACGGCATTTAAAAATATTGACGAGCTTGCGGAGAATGCGGCAGATCTTTGTGTGAAACTTGCCAAAGGCGAAGATACCGGTGTGAAGGCGACGATGTCCGATGGCACTTACGACGTACCAAGTTACCAGTTTTCCCCGGTTTTCGTTGATTCGGAAAACATCGATCAAGTGATCATCGAGGGTGGCTTCCATACGAAAGAAGAAGTATATCTCAATAAAAAAGCGAATTAAGAGCAGTAGCACAATTTTGAAATTAAGATTGTGCTACTCTTTTTTTGTGCTGTCAGGAAAATCGCAAAATTGTCCATTTCATCGTAAAGCATTCCTATTTTGATTATGTTATATTAAACCTAAAGAAAATCATGAGTGGTTACACATAAGCAAAATAAATTGAGAAGGAGAATGGCTATGAAGATGATAAAAAAATGGATCGCTTGCCTGATGGCAGTCGGAATGATGCTTTCGCTGACCGCCTGCGGAGTAAGCGGAGATCAAGTGGCAGTCAATAAGCCACAGCAAAAAGACCCGGATGCGAAAAAGCGGATCGCGGTTTCCATGCCGACAAAGGATCTGCAGCGCTGGGCACAGGACGGAAGTAATATGAAAGTGCAGCTTGAAAAACAAGGATATGACGTAGATATCCAGTATGCGAACAACGATATCGCAACGCAGGTCAGCCAGATTGAAAATATGATCGCTGTCAATCCGGATGTTTTGGTAGTTGCTTCTATCGATGGTTCGGCACTTGGAACTGCTTTGCAGGGAGCGAAAGGACTGGGCATCCCGGTTATCTCCTATGACCGTCTGATCATGCAGAGCGACGCCGTATCGTATTATGCAACATTTGACAATGAACTTGTCGGAGAACTTCAGGGACAGTACATTGAAGATAAACTGGATCTGAAAAATGCAAAAGGACCATTTAATATCGAGCTTTTCACCGGTTCTTCCGACGATAACAACTGTAACTACTTCTTTGGCGGTGCGATGAAGATTCTCCAGCCGTACATTGATTCCGGAAAACTGGTAGTTCGTTCCGGTTCAACGACGTTGGCAGAATGTGCGACAGCAAACTGGTCCACTGAGGAAGCCCAGAAGAGAATGGAAAATATTCTGGCAGCGTACTATCAAGATGGTACAAAATTGGATGCGGTATTGTCTTCCAATGACTCGGTAGCAAATGGTATCACCAATGCACTGGTCGCTTCTTACAAAGGCGACTTCCCGATCCTGACCGGTCAGGACTGTGATATCACATCCGTAAAAAATATCATTGCCGGCAAACAGTCGATGTCGATCTTTAAAGATACGAGACAGCTGGCATCCAAAGTAGTAGAAATGGTTACAGCGATCATTGAAGGAAAAGAAGTTCCGGTCAATGACACAGAAAGTTATGACAATGGAAAAGGAATCGTGCCAACGTATCTTTGCCAGCCTGTCTTCGCAGACCAGGATAACTATAAAGAAGTGTTGATTGATTCCGGATATTATAAAGAATCTGATGTGAAGTAAGGAGGGGTGACCGATGGCAGAATATATCTTGGAAATGAATGGAATTACCAAAACATTTCCCGGCGTAAAAGCACTGGATAATGTCAATTTGAAGGTGAAAAAAGGTGAGATTCACGCACTGGTCGGTGAAAACGGAGCCGGTAAATCGACATTGATGAATGTCCTCAGTGGAATCTACCCTTATGGAAGTTACGAAGGTGACATCGTTTACGATGGAGAAATTTGTAAATTTAAGGAAATTAAAGACAGTGAGAAAAAAGGTATTGTAATTATCCACCAGGAACTCGCACTGGTACCGTATATGACAATCGCAGAAAATATGTTTCTTGGCAATGAGCAGGGAAAGAAAATGGCGATTGACTGGACAAAAACCTACGGACGTGCCGAGGAGCTTATGAAAAAGGTAGGGTTGAAAGAAGATCCGCACACTTTGATCAAAGATATCGGAGTCGGCAAACAGCAGCTGGTAGAAATTGCCAAAGCACTGGCAAAGGATGTAAAACTTTTGATCCTTGACGAGCCGACGGCATCGCTCAATGAATCCGATTCGCAGGCACTTTTGGAACTTATGCTTGAGTTTAAAAAACAGGGAATGACATCGATCATCATTTCCCACAAATTAAATGAAATTTCTTACGTGGCAGATAAGATTACGGTTATCCGTGACGGCTCCACGATTGAGACGATGGATAAAGAAGTGGACGATTTCAGTGAAAACCGTATTATCCGCGGCATGGTTGGACGAGAATTGAGCAATCGTTTCCCGGCCAGAGAAAATGTCAAGATCGGCGAGATTTGTATGGAAGTCGATCATTGGACCGTTCATCATCCGATGACACCGGCAAAGAAAGTGGTTGACGACGTATCCTTTTATGTACGCCGCGGCGAAGTGGTCGGCATCTCCGGTTTGATGGGAGCAGGACGTACGGAACTTGCGATGAGTCTGTTTGGACACAGTTACGGAACCGGCATCAGCGGAACGATTAAAATGAATGGAAAGGAAGTTCATCTGAAAAATGTACGTCAGGCGATCGACCACAAACTTGCGTATGTGACCGAAGACCGAAAAGGCAATGGATTGATCTTAAGTAATCCGATTTACACCAATACGTCTCTTGCGAAAATGGACAAAGTCAGCCGCTATGGTGTGATCGACAAATTAAAAGAAGTTCAGATCGCAGAAGATTACCGGCAGAAACTTCATACGAAAGCACCGTCGGTTTACCAAAATGTGGGAAATTTAAGTGGTGGTAACCAGCAGAAAGTGCTTTTGGCAAAATGGATGCTGACAGATCCGGACGTATTGATCCTGGATGAACCGACACGAGGAATCGACGTTGGAGCCAAATACGAGATTTATTGTATCATCAATGACCTGGTGGCAGCAGGAAAATCTGTCATCATCATTTCTTCGGAATTACCGGAAGTGCTTGGCATGAGCGACCGCATTTATGTCATGAATGAAGGTAAAATGGTGGGCGAAGTAGACGGAAAAGAAGCAACCCAGGAAATTATCATGTCATATATCATGAAATCAGGAAAAGGAGCGTGAATGAAATGAATCAGGTGAAAGAAGCTTTGAAAAAAAATACAATGGTGATTGCGCTGATCATCGTTGCGATATTCTTTACATTTATGACAGATGGAGCACTCCTCTTGTCATCCAACATAACGAACTTAATCGCACAAAATGGTTATGTCGTTATTCTTGCAGTAGGTATGTTACTTTGTATCCTTACCGGTGGTAACATCGACTTGTCCGTCGGCTCGATCGTGTGCCTGGTCGGTGCCGTAGTCGGAAAATTGATGGTAAATGGCGGCGTTAATATGTGGGTAGCCATCGGAGCCGGTCTTCTCGTAGGACTTGGAATCGGTGTATGGCAGGCATTCTGGATCGCCTACGTCCGCATCCCTCCGTTTATCGTAACTCTTGCCGGCATGCTTTTATGGCGTGGTGTCGCACTCCTTGTACTGGATGGCCTCACAATCTCCCCGATGCCGGATGAATATATCGCATTGTTTAACAATTACGTACCTGGTTATGGAACCGCTCTTGCAGCCGGCATCCTGATCAGTGTAGGTTATATCGCTTCCGTTATCTGGAAACGAATTAAAGCAAAGAAAAACGGATATCAGCAGAGCAATCTTTACGGCGATATCGCAAGATGTGTCATCATTACCGCAGTGGTTATGTTTGTCTGCATCAAATTGTACAGCTACAAAGGTTTGCCGACAATCCTCATTCTTCTTGCCGTAATCGTAGCAGCTTATGCTTACTACACATCCAAAACCGTTTCCGGCCGTTACTACTACGCAGTCGGCGGTAACGAAAATGCAGCAAAACTCAGTGGTGTCAAGACAAACCGCGTATACTTCATCGCTTATGTCAACATGGCAGTGCTTTCTGCAGTCGCAGCTCTTGTCTGCATCGCCCGTTTCAATTCCGCAGCACCTACAGCCGGAACAAACTATGAAATGGATGCGATCGGTGCCTGCTTCATCGGTGGAGCTTCCGCATACGGTGGAATCGGAACCGTACCCGGAGTAGTAATCGGTGCCATCTTCATGGGTGTCCTGAACAACGGAATGTCCATCATGGGAATCGACGCAAACTGGCAGAAAGCCGTAAAAGGACTTGTCCTTCTGGCAGCCGTAGCCTTTGACGTAATTTCCAAGAAAAAACAAAGCAGCAAATAAGAAGAACCAAGAATTACGAAGGCTGCACAGCAGCATTCGTAATT
>ERZ1673738.4770-NODE-4770-length-13058-cov-9.769976_pt1 | contig 13058 bp, 9 predicted proteins | sample MGYA00580198_ERZ1673738 | MGnify/ENA primary metagenome ERZ1673738 (study PRJEB41218, sample SAMN15661784) | gut metagenome | host: Homo sapiens | place: Canada: London | collected 2015-08-20/2019-03-30 | study: EMG produced TPA metagenomics assembly of... | reverse complement strand
TCAGTTCATTATAAAAATCTCAGATTTTTGTCTTGACAACTGAGCCACTATAAAAATTCACCATAAACTCGGAATCTATGATGAAAATGATAGAGTTAGATGTGTATATATTGGTTTCAGGTGAAAGAAAAACAGACGCAGAACTAGCTATGGAAAAATGGATTTATAATGTATTGGAAAACTCAGAAAACAAAGAAGATATAAAAAAATTTTTTGATACATCAAAATACAAATCATATTTGGTAAGTAATAATGAAAAAGTCAAATATATTTTTGAAAATTTTCTTGTAGATAAGTGGTTGAGAGAGGACAGAAAGTTAAATAATTATGTCCATGCGAATGGCATTAGATTTGTAATGGATAATTATGTATATCAGAACAAAAAGGAAGATAAACATAAAGAACTTATAGAGACACTTCAAAATATTACGGATATATTTTTGAGTTTGTTGTCAGTTATAGATAGTATTAAATTTCATTCATCAGATTATCTTGATGCTTTAGAAATGGAAATGAAGCCCCAGGAGGGAAGTCAATATTGGGTATGTCCAATAATTGTTGAATATATGAATGACAGGTTTGATAAGAAACTATTACAGTATATTCAGAATAATGAAGGAAATGGGATGCAATTTATGGCAGAATATTATAATCAAAATAAAGGGTAGGAGGATGAAATATGGATTGGACAAAATTTAATAATCATGGAGAATCCCCTAATCATGCATTTGAAGTAATGTGCAATATTCTGTTTAAATGTTGGTTGAAAAAGGAATATAAAGATAATATTTCTCACTTTGCGTTTGTAAATGGAAGTGGTGGAGATGGTGGTGTAGAAGCATATGGACTTTTAAAATCAGGTGATATTATTGGTGTTCAATCAAAGTGGTTTCCGCAGAAAATGGAAGCATCCCAATTTAAACAAATTGAAAATTCATTTTATACGGCAATTAAAGTTCGTCCTGAATTAAAAAGATATATTGTTTGTATCCCTAGAGATTTTACATCAAAGAAAATGGTGAAAAATAATCAAGTCGCTAGGGATACAGAAGAATCAAAGTGGATAAATCTATGTGAGAACATTAATAAAGAATATCCGGATGTCGTAATTGAATTATGGGATGAGACAAGTATACAAGAAAAATTATGTCTGCCAGAAACACAGGGATGTTATAGGTATTGGTTTGAATGCTCAGATGTGTTTGAAACAGAGATTTTGATATCATATCAAAGGGCAATAAATAGTTGGGCAAAAACAAAGTACATACCTGATTTGTATTCGACAGGTTATATTCATGACAAACTTTCATCTTTTACCGGTAGTTTTGAAGCTACAAAGAAAAAATATGATATGACTCAAAATATATATGCTATAGTTCAGAAGCTGAAAAGAGCATATGAAGATATATTGAGATTGCAATTTCCAGAAAACGAAAAGGCACTTTTTGAAAAGGTAAAATCAGATATTTCCGTTCTCGGAGAGTGGTTATGTATTATTAGAGAAATAGGTTCATTAGTTGCTAGTGGTTCTGACATAGAAAGGGACAATTTTGAAAAAAAATTTGAACTTAATTGTGATTCTTCGGAGTTAAAAGATAGTTCGTTGCATTTTAGCTATTATAATCATTTTCATGAAGTAGAAAGTATTTTGGATAATATTGAAGATGATTTTGAGCAGTTTAAGCGTTGTATGATTTCTGATAGTCATAATAAGATTATTTTTCTCGGTAATCAGGGAACTGGAAAGACGGCAGGAATTGTTAGTGAAATTGATCTTATGCTCCAGGATAAATCATTTCTTCCAGTATTAGTGCAAGCAAAGGATTATAGGAAAGGTGATAGTTGGTTATCCATTTTGACAAGAACTATAGGGCTATCAACGACATGGAGTGAATTAGAGTTGTTTCAAGCTTTAGAGAATGCAGCCTTGTTGAGAAATAGATATTTGAATGAAAGTTGTGATATTGTAGTTCAACCTAAATGCTTAATATGTGTAGACGGAATAGATGAAGCTTCTTCATGGAGCTTTTGGAAGGAACGAATAGAGGAAACGCAAGTCTATGAAGGTATTTTTCCAAATGTAAAATTTGTTTTTTTATCAAGACCATATGTATTTCCTAGATATTATGATTTGGATTACCGAGAATGTTTTTATACATTACCAAGTAGTGGAGATGTGTCTGTAAATGAATTATTTGATGATTATATAGCATTTTATAAGATTGATTTATGTGGTAATTATTGGATAAAAGAAAAATTGAGTACACCTATGGCACTCAAATTATTTTGTGATTTATATGGCAATAGTAGTGTAGGAAATTTAGATAAAAATTCGCTTGTAATTACTAAGTTGTTTCAGAAGAAAATTAATTCTGTTGAAGAGTCATACAGAAAACAAGAAAAAGAAACAAACCAACAAAGTATGATAAAAACAATATTGGTTAATATAGCTACATTGTTAACTAATAAGAATGAATTGACATTTGAGGATATCTTTAATGAGAGTAGGGAACCTATAAAAAGTCATTTAGAGGATTTATTATTTTTTATTGAAAAAGAGGGGTTCATATATTCGCATCAGATTTGTGAAGATGAGTTTAGCGAGCCAGTGATTGTATATTCATGGGGAATGCAGCCCGCATTCGATTACCTGATAGGAAGAAAATTATATGATGCCATTAGGAACGGAAAAAATATTCAAATTGAGTATACTAATGGTATTTATCAGATGCTTTCACTTATAGTTATAGAGGAAGATGGAAAACTAATTTCAGAATATTCAAATATTAAATTAGAAGAATCTGTTTTATTTGATTTGATATGCTATACATTAGCGAATACATCTGTTGAAATTGCGTCTAAATATCGTGATTATGTAAAAAAATTAATGCATTATTCAGAGGCTGAGTTTAGAGAAATAGTTAATAGAGTTATTATTCCTGTAAGTGAAATTAATAACCATCCTTTGGGAGGAAAGCTGCTTGATGAATTTTTAAAAGGCTTTGATAAACCAGCTCAAAGAGATATATGGTGGTCAATTCCAACATACTTACGAAATAATTATAATGCTAGTTGGCGAACATTTTCAGAGCTGGATTTGTCGATGATTGCACTATCAGATAAAGACAATTATATGGGCAAGCCATTAATTTTGGTATGGAGGTTGTCGTCGGTAGATAATGATGTTAGGCGTGATTGCAGACTTAAGTTAACAGAGTGGGGAATCAACAATCCATATGAGTATTTGGACTTATTGTTATATTGTGCAGATATCAATGATGAACAGATTGTAGAAGATATATTTGCAATAGCATATGGAATTGCGCTTGGGAAGTTTGTTCAGAAAGAATATCTTGAAAAATTATCATCTTGGATAGTTGAGAATGTTTATTCAGAAGAAGGCCTTTTTAAGTATGAAAATTCTGCAATTAGGTATTATTGCAAAGGCATTGTTAAGATTGCAATATCAAAAGGACTATGTGACGCAGAATGTGAAAAGAGAATATCAGAGAAATATATCAGAAAAAGTTCATTTATGCCTGCTTATAAAGACTCTTTTGATTCAAAAAGACTTTCTGGATATGGTCCAATATATTATGATTTAGCTCGATATGTATTATGTGATCATTTGGATAGATTCTTTTGTATTAACTATAAAACTAGAGAGTATCTAAGAGAAGCAGAAGAATTTATTGAAAAATATAAGAAGAAATACGATGTAGATATGCTTGAACCGGAAGGATTGATTATCTCTATTGCATTTCAATATTTACTAAACCAAGGTTGGGATGAAAAGATATTTTGGGAATGTGAAGATAAAAATAATTTAGGTATTGATATATGTATACGGAATACTTATATGCGATCTACTCATGGTGCAAAGTCTAAAGTAATGACTGTAGCCGAAAAATATGTTTGGTGTGTGAAGCATCGTATGGAAGCTGTATTTGCAAGTCAACTGCAGTATAACTATTATGGACAAGGTGTCAGGTATATAAGTGATTATTATGAAATTGATGACTTTACCAACACATATCAAGATTATGTTAATAGTAGATATACTAAGATAGAGGATAAATGGATTCATACAGATCAAATGGTTAAAACTCCGTATAAAGAGTTTTCTGCTGAGAATATTGAAAAATGGATGAAAAAGAAAGATACTCCTGATTTTACAGTATGGTTGGGTGAAAAAACAGATGCCAGAATATTGTATGCATATACGAATATTGTTAATGAGGTATTGGGCATAGAAGAGGCTATATGGATTTCTTCAGGGATTGTAAAAAATAATGATTTTGAAAAATTGATTGCAGAAGTGAATGTATATTCAGAAGAACGTTCAGAGTTATTGAATGTGGCAGAATTTCATTCATATGTTGAAACTTGTGGCTTTTATACACCGCAGGAAGTTTGTGCAGTTCAATCTGTTAAAGAAGCAAATGAGAGTATCAATATAGGGAATGAAAAAAATGTAATACAAGTTTATAAGTTGGTTGCTACATGTTTATCTGAACATATTGAAAATATAGAAAAAACATTTTATTTACCAAGCAGAATTGCCAGAATATTAACGGGTATAACATATGGTGATGGATATGAGTATATAAATGATAATAATGAAGTGGTATGCAAATATTCAGATGTTAGTAAAGGAGAGAATAATCAACAGGAATGTCTGCAAATCAATTCGCATATACTGGAATCTTCTTTAAAAGAAAATGATTACAGGATGTTTTGGGTGTTTAGGGTATATCGTAGTCCATCTAGTAAGGCTTATGAGCTTTATGGAAATGATATTACTCATGATACAGATAGAAGCTATATAGTCTGGTTTGATGAAGAGAAAAGTAGATATATTGAATTAAAAGAAATTGAGCCCGTAATAGCAGAAAATAATAATGATTATGTGTTAAAAGTTAAATCTTTATATGACGGATTGGATGATTAAATTAAAACTTAGGGTTAAAATAGGAGGTATGGGTATTGATATATACAGAAAGTGAATTGAAAAAGAAAATATATAAAATGATTGAAGAGTTTGAAAGTGAAGTTGTAGAGTTTAAGGAGGCAACGAGCAATTATTCATTTAATGATATTGGAAGATATTTTTCTGCTTTGGGGAATGAGGCAAATATAAGGGGTCTTAACGAAGCTTGGTTGATTTTTGGAATAACAAATGATAAACAGATTAAGGGGACTAATTATAGAAAAGATGGAAATCTTCAATCCCTGAAAAAAGAAATAACCAACGGAACGAATGAAAAACTCACTTTTTATGATATATATTGCATTGAAATGGAAGGGAAGAGAGTTATTGCATTTCAGATTCCACCGGCAATTCCAGGTATAGTTACTACATGGCATGGAGCATCTTATGCAAGAGAAGATGAGTCTTTAGTTCCACTACCTATGAATAAGATTGATTTGATACGAAGTCAGGTTGGAAGGGACTGGTCTAAGGAAATAGTGCCAGAAGCAACTATTGATGATTTGGATTCTGAGGCAATTGCATATGCTAGGAAGATGTTCATAAGACGAGAAGAAAACAGAACAGGCGCATCAGATATAATTGAGAGGTTATCTGATATAGAAGTACTCAATAAAGCTGGACTTACATTTAAAGGACAGATTACAAGAACAGCGTTAATGTTACTTGGTAAAAAAGAATCAAGCTTTTACTTTGATGGTTTTGTTCCGAGAATTACATGGACATTATATAATGCTGATAAATCAGTAAAAGCATATGAACATTTTGATATGCCTTTACTGCTGGCGGTTGATAAAGTATATGGCAAGATCAGAAATGAAAAATATAGATATATTGCAGACCAGACAACATTGTTTCCAGAAGAAGTGGATCAATATAATCCTAATTTAGTAAAGGAAATTATCAACAATTGTATAGCTCATTCTGATTACAGATTGCGTGGGAAAATAAATCTTGAAGAGTATGAGGATCATCTTGTTTTCATTAATGAAGGGGCATTTATTCCTGAGACAGTAGAACAGGCATTGGAGCCGGGATATAAACCTCCATATTATAGAAATGCATTTTTGTGTAATGCTATGGTGAATATGTATATGATAGACACAAATTCAATGGGAATTCCGATGATATATGAGATACAGAAAGGTAAATGCTTTCCATTGCCAACATTTGATTTAGATACTCCTAACAGAGTTGTTGTAACGGTGTATGGAAAAGTATTAGATCCTAATTATACAAGATTGTTGCATGCAAACGACGATTTGGATTTGAGAACTGTATTTCTTTTAGATCAGGTACAGAAAAAGAAGACTATTTCTAAAGAAGATTTTAGTCAACTTAAGTCAAGGAATTTAGTCGAGGGAAGGTATCCAAATATTTTTGTTTCATATAAAGTAGCAAAGGTTGTTGGAGACAAGGCAAATTATGTCAGACAAAAAGGATTAGATGAGGAAGTGTGTATGCATTTTATATTGTCTACACTAAAACTCGGACCAGCCAAGAAATCAGACCTATTGGCGGTACTTAAAGATGTTTTACCGGATGTATTGACTGATCAGCAAAAATCAAGAAAATTATCAAATCTTCTGCAAAAAATGAAGAAAAATGGAATTATTGATGTGCGTGGTATTGCAATAAATTCAGAATGGTATCTCTTGACTAAGGACTAAAACAATATATTTTTTAGTCGAGGATAGTCAAGAGTTTAGTCGAGGATTTAGTCAAGGATAATGCAACAAACAGGAGACTCGCAGGAGCGCATGCTGCAAAATCCGCTGTACGAAGCGGCCTAGAGTCTGTTAGAATTATGTCAAAACACAGCAATGCTCCGACACGACGTCGGGGCAAGGCGTTACCGCGCCATGGACGGCGCGTAAAAGCCGGTTGCGTCAAGCATAGAAAACCTTTAAGCATAATTCTTACAGCCTCTTGGCCGCGTAGTATGAGCGTATTTTGCAGCATGCGCTCCTGCGAGTCTCCGTCATTTTTAACTATCGGGTTTGACCTTTTATATTGCAAAAATATGATTTGTTTATGCGCGTGAAAACCAAAGAGTAATGCGAAACTCGGTATTATTATGTGAAACAATAGCCCGCCCATTCATCTGCTTCATCATAAGGGTAATATTTCTGATACCCATGCCGGTGGTATTAAACAGAGAGCTTTTATCTGCGATATGGTTTGTTATCTCGATACCTGCATCTTTACTCCGGTAGATAGAGCTTATGCAGACAGGCGCTTTGTTATCTGCATATTTGCATATATTGTTTGTTATATTGTTAAAAATCCGTCCGAGAAAGTTTGAGTTTACAGTGATTTTAAAATCCTTCCATATGAGCTTTTCTATATCAAGTGAAAAACTGTTTTCACGGAGGATAAAAGCCATCTCAGAAAGATAGTCACCTATTGCACTTTCCATATTGCATGGAGCGTCAAGCTCAAGAGCTTCTTCGTTGCAGGCAAGTGAATAGTCAAAAAGCTGGTCGGTAAGGCCTTTTATTTCGCATATTTTATTGAAAATCACATCTATGTGTTCAGTGGGAATCGCACCCTTTTTATTTTCCATTTTGATAATTTCAGCGTATGACTGCAGCCCTGCGAGAGGAGTGCGGATATCGTGTGCCATGCTTCGTATCAGCATATTTTTTTCATTGATCAATTCGGTTTCAGACTGCTCGACAACGTTTAAAGTGCCATATATTTGTGTGAGAATATGCCTGAAAATGAAAAACAAAATCACTATTGCTGTAATTAAAGTGAAGAGAGCATCACAAATAAGCAAAGTTTTGAGATATTTGTCCTGATAGTTATTATATATAAAAATTTTAGCTGTCCTGTCACTAAAGTTTAACGCTGTAAGATAAACAGATATTTTCTGATTATATAATAATAGATTTTGGGGCTTTTTGAGACTTAAATATTCTGTTGAAGCGTAATATGTTTCATTGTCAATGGATATGAGAAAAAATTCGGGCTTTTCTCTTTGAATCCATGCTTCAATGCTTTTAAAGTCGTTTGACGAAACCTTATTGTCAGACACATATTTTTGAAAGCTGGTAATATACGCAGCTTGTGTATTGTAAATATAGCTGTCGGAGCTTACATATTCATTTATTATTTTTTCCCCGCAAAGGTATATAGCTGTAAATACAGTAATTGAAATCAACAAAGCTATTAAAAATGAAATCAATAAGCTGCTTATGTATTCCTTATATCCGTTAAATTTATTCTTCAAATTTATATCCCTTTCCCCACACTGTTTTAATCAGGTGGGCACAGCCACAGCCGGCTTCAAGCTTATTGCGCAGATTTTTAATATGAACCATAATGGTGTTATTGGAAAACTGTGTATACGGTTCATTCCAGACGCTTTCAAATATATTTTGTGTTGAAAATGTCTTTGTCGGATGTGAAATTAACAGCAGAAGAATCTGATATTCTTTATCCGTGAGAGCAAGCTGTCTGCCATCGTAACTGACATTGTTGCATTTTGTGTCTAAGGTTAAGCCACATCGTTCAATAGTGGATGAAGCGGTGGTGTCTGATGCATCTGCATTGTCGTAGACGCGACATCTTCTGATAAGAGCCTGAATACGCGCTATCAGCTCCACGTAGGAGAATGGTTTTACAAGATAATCGTCCCCTCCGGCGGAAAGGGCTTCCATTTTATCGGTTTCAAGAGATTTGGCTGTCAAAAAGAGAATCGGAACATATGATTTTTCCCTGATTTTACGGCATACATCAATGCCGGAAATATTTGGCATCATTATGTCAATAATCAGCAGATCAAAGGTTGAGTCAAATTTTTTAAGCCCTTCTTCACCGTCATGCGCTTCTTCGATGAAGTAACCTTGATTTTCAAGTAAAATTCTAAGTGCATTTCTGATTGTTTCGTCATCCTCGATAATGAGTAGTTTATCCATACAAGCTGCTCCTCATATAAGTGAATAAGATTTATTGTAAAAACAAAAGTGATATAAATATAATAGCACATAAAAACACAATATGCGCTTAATAAAATCTGAAAAATTCTGAAGAAATCTGAAGTGTGGATGTACATGACAAGGAAAAATTCAGAAATTTTCATAACAAATTAAGCCGATTTTTCAGAAATATGAGATACTATATAAACATAGACGTCTATGGTAACAATACGGTAGTAAAAAATTACAAGGAAAGGAAAATATGAGACAGCAATTAAACAGAATTATAAGTGATAAAAAAAGTATAGGAATGATAATTTTTATGCTTGTAATTCCAATTTTGGATATTGTACAGATTTATTATCAGGATATTATTAAAATTAATGGAGAAATGGGGAAACCCTATCCGTTATATGTCACATTTTTATCATGCTATTCACAAGGGCACATATTTCAAATGATTTATCTGTGGTTTTTGCCATTATATTTGCTTGTAATAGTGGGAGAAGAGAGTATTGTTGATTATATTACAGGATATAAGAATATATTGATATGTAAAATGGGAAAAAATAAATATATTTTACAAAAAATGAAATCAGCCTTTATCGTCTCATTTACAATTGTATTTGTAGGACTGGGATTAAATCTTATACTATCACAAGTAGTATTTAATGGGGGAACAAATACACCGTTTGATGCAGAACCATTGAAATATGACAGTTCTGTCATGGTAGAAACATTTCTTTTTGAAATAAGCTATACACATCCATTGACAACGAATATAGTCTACATTCTTATAACGGCAATATTTGCCGGTGTTTTGGGAATGATGGGAGCTGCGTTGGCAATATCTATACACGAAAGAAAGATGGTATATGCGTTGACCTTTGCAATTTGGTTCATACCTATTTTGTTTAAAAATTCATCAATGCATATTTTTCAACCGTTTATGGAATATGGTTTTAATGTTGTTGTTCCAATGGCGATATGGTGTATAGTGCTTTACATTTTAGTGATTATAACAGCTATTATATGGGAGAAAAAAATTGTTGAAGTATAAATATTTAGTATGTGCTTTAATATATGTGGGATTGTGTAGTATAGATTGTTATTTTTCAAATGTACCTATGCTTAATTCAATAGGGCAGATGGGGATAACGGAGGATGTAATTTTCCTGAATATCCACAATTCAGGCAGTAATTTCTGTGGAATTAAAGAAATATTGGTTGTAGATACAATTCCTGTCTTATTGGGAATATACTATGCATTAGATAAAGAAAAAACATATATATTACTTAGATATAAAACGCGGGAAAAATATAATAATAGCCAGATCAGGATAATTATTGTAATGGCGGCAATATTTTCGGCAGTTCGTCAGATAGTTGATTATATTTTTACGGTGTATAGTTTTAATGGTGCAACAATTAAGAAATATCCATTTGTGCTGTATTCTCTTATGGAATTTGTTGTTATTTGGATTTTCTTTGTCGCAACAGGTCTTTTTTATAAAATACTTAGAGATTGTTTACAAAATGAACTTATTGCTCTTATAGGAGCTTTTGGAGTTAATTTTGTGCAATTCATTTTGATAAGATTTTGGCTCGTTAAGTTTTGGATACCGGGTTTAGATGTTGCTGTAGCATATAATTTTTTGGAAGGAAATAAATCGTTTGTAAGCTGTTTGGGTATTCTTGCAAAAAATATAGTAATGGCAATAGTTCTGTACATAGCTGGAATAGTAACGTTTGCAAAAAGGGATATTTTAAGAAATGAAAAATAAGTGGTTAAACATAATATTGATCATATGCATGATTATTATGCAAAGAGTTGTAATACAAATGAGTGGCTATGAGGTATATCAATTACCATTTGCCAGTACACTTTTTATTTTTGACAACCCAACAAGTAATTTAGTGCAAATTTTATATGCATATATACCATTACCATTTGTACTTTTTTACTTTTCGGGTAATGCAAGAGAAATTACAACCGGATATGGTAAGCTTTGGCTGATCAGATCTTATAGCAGAGAGAGGTTATACTTAAAAAATGCTATATTATCAGCAGCGAAATTAGCCTGTATAGTAATAGGTCAGACGATTATTTTTTTAATATGTGATGGGACATGGAATGATTTATCAAGTATAAAATTAATACAGGTAATAGTTACATATTTTGTTGGAGTATGGACATTGGTACAATTACAATTTTTACTTGAATTATTTATGGATGCCAGTATTTCAAATATATTTGTAAATATTTTTTTTGTGGTATCACTGATAATTGGAAATAACGTACTGATAAATCGTGATTTAAGCCGGATTGGAGTTATGCTTTTCCCCAATATGCTATTTGGAACGCGTAGTGGGATAATTTATCAAAAAAACATATATGTGAGATACGAAGCTTCAATTACATATGTGATTATATTATTAGTGATTTTAAATATTATTTCAATAATAAAATATAAGAAAACAGACATTTACTGAGGAGATGATATAGTATGATACAATTACAAAATGTAACAAAGAGGATAAAGGAAAATACGGTATTGGATAATGTATCGTATACGTTTAAAAGTGGTTTTGTTTATGGTTTATATGGGCAAAATGGTTCAGGAAAGACTATGCTGCTAAGAGCTATAAGTGGTTTGATAAATCTGGATAGTGGAAGTATTTTCATTGATGGGGAAAAGCTGCATGATAAAATTGAGTTTCCACCTGAGACCGGTATTGTTATAGAAAATATGGAATTGCTGCCGGAATGTTCCGCAAAGAGAAATCTTCAGATGCTTGCAAAGATAAAAAATATAGCTGATGAAAAAGATATAATCTTTTCTCTGGAAAGGGTGGGTCTGGATCCCGACTCTGATAAAAAAGTGAAAAAATTTTCATTGGGAATGAAACAACGATTAAATATTGCACAGGCAATTTTTGAAAATCAAAAGATTATATTGCTTGATGAACCGACAAATGCATTGGATGAAGAGGCAGTGCAGCTTATATATAAAATAATAAGAGAGGAGAAGTCAAGAGGAGCAACGATTATTGTAGCCACTCATCATAAAGAAGATTTAAAGGAAGTGTGTGATGTGATATTAAAAATTGCGGAGGGAAAAATTGTTGAGGAAAATGAAAATAAATAAGTATTTTCTTGGAATTGTTCTTATAATCATAATAATTATGTACTTTATGGCTGGAGTTCTTTTCCTGGGAAATACAAGAGAAGATAATAATATGAAAGTTAGTACTGAACAACAGGAAATAGCATATCAGACTTTTAAGTCTGAAACAGAAGGCTATAGTCTTGCATCAAAATACGCAGAAAATCTGCAGAATAATTCTTTGGACAAAGAAGCTATTAATTTACAATTGCAGGAGGCAAAGAAATTTTTACAGGATAATATTTAAAGGAATAAGCAGGGAAAGCGATAATTTTGCGCAGATGTTTTATTATTGTGGGATCATATATGGGTTAGATGATATTTACAATTGTGGTGATTATGAATTTGTAAAGGTTGGAATTGAAGTCAGAAAGTATATTATTAAAGTTCAAAATGGTGATATGGATGATGAGCTTGAAGCTGACTTATATGATAAGCTGACAAAACTCACTGCTGATGATATACAGGAGGTTGTCGAAGCAATTGATAATTAAAACAAGATAAAAATAGCAAAAATCTCTGGACACTGCAACAAATGGGATATGTACAGTTCTAAATTAACCCATTCTTTTGTAGTGCATTGTAAAACATAGCACGTCCAGAATAGTTCCAATACGCACAATTTTGACGAGGAAGATTACTTGAATAAAAGCAGATAAAAATCAGTTGTAGAAAATCCAAATAATGGATATAATAATAATATAGGAAAAGAGACGAACATAGATTTCTAACAGAAAGGACGTGATATTATGGTAACAACAGAATCTGTAACTATTAAAGTTCCGGTAGGAATGTCAAAATATCTGGTAACTATGAATCCGGAAACAGAGCTTACCCGAAATGCACTGTTGCTGTATCCATATATACTGAATCAGACGATATCCCATGGTCGTGCGGCTGAAATTCTGGGAATCAGAAAATCCGAGTTGATTGATCTGTATGATAAGCTGGGATATTCCTATTTTGATATGACGATGG
>ERZ1673738.4769-NODE-4769-length-13060-cov-7.694041_pt1 | contig 13060 bp, 10 predicted proteins | sample MGYA00580198_ERZ1673738 | MGnify/ENA primary metagenome ERZ1673738 (study PRJEB41218, sample SAMN15661784) | gut metagenome | host: Homo sapiens | place: Canada: London | collected 2015-08-20/2019-03-30 | study: EMG produced TPA metagenomics assembly of... | reverse complement strand
ATTTTATTTCTTGACATATCGTCAAAATTGGCTTACTATGCTTATATAATAACACGAATGTTATCGCATTGCAATATAGTTCAAGTTGACAGATAACCGAAAAATAGTTATCATTTTTTGCAATGTCACGGGTAATTATGCTGATATATCAAGCTCTCAAAATTTCTTTATGCTATTTTACGCAACTTTGCGTCACTTTACACAACTTTTTGCGCTCCCGTTTAGCATATTGGATGCACAGCACGTTCCGAGCTAAAAATAAATTAAAAAGTTATTTTAAGAAAGGCGGTTAATATGGGACGAAAGAAAACTGAACGCTTCCCCGAGAGAGGTAAACGTTTACAAACACTACTCACAGAGAGTGGCATGACGCAAAAAGAACTTTCGCAGAAAATACACTTTTCAAAAGAACACATTTCCTACGTTGTTTCAGGCGAGCGAAATATGTCGTATGAGATGGCGCGTTCTATAGTTAGCATTTTCCCCTCTGTACGTTATGAATGGCTTATGGGTTATGACGATTTCAAGACTACAGATGACTATGTACAGCACGAAATAGAAATAAGCGCTACGAACTGGGCGCAGTCGTGGAGCAAAATTTTAAATGTTCAGAGCAAAAGAGAAGATACAGCAGACCGCGCTTTTGATTTATTCCTTTGTATGTATGGAAAAAGGGGAACTGAGTTGACTTGGGAAGGCAATTTTTTTGGCACTGAAGAGTACTATAAATGGCATTCTAACATTTCCCTTCTATACGACGAATTTAAAGAAATATTCTCTAAATGGGACGAAGACACCCCCATATTTTATCCTATCCTCGATATAAATAACGGTGGCAACGAGATTCCTTGTTTAGCTGAGGATTATATTGCCGCCGTTAACAAGGTATCTGATTATGCACGGCTTGTTATAAATGATTTGATTAATACCAGTAAGGAAAAGGCCAAAGAAAGGGAAAAGTTGGAGTGGGGAGAAGAGGACGACCAAGAAGAGCTGGAAGAGGATGAGGAGGGTAACAATGGCTAACATACAAGCCCGGCGCGACAAAAGCGGCAAGCTGATATCCTACTCTGTCCGGGTGCATCGCGGCATAGGCGCGGACGGAAAGCCGCTCAAGCCCTACACGGCCACCTTCAAGGTATCGCCGACGTGGACGGAGAAAAGCGCACGAAAAAAGGCCGAAGCTTTCGCCGCGACCTTTGAAAAGGAATGCCGTGAGGGTGTGACCTCCGACAGCCGTATGAAGTTTGAGGAGTACTGCGAATATGTGCTTGAGCTTAAGGAGAGGCGCGGAGATAAGCACTCGACCATTGTAGACTACAGAAGCATGACACCGCGTATCTACCCAGCTATAGGACATATAAAGCTCCGTGAGCTGCGTCCTGATCATCTTAATGCATTTTATTCGCAGCTGGCGCAAAGCGGCTCAAACAGGCGCACAGGCGGCACACTCAGCAACTGCACAATACGCAGATACCACCGTTTCATTTCGATAGTCCTGTCTCAGGCCGTCAAAGAGGGACTTATACCCATGAGCGTCGCCGCAAGGGCGGAGCCGCCTAAGGTCGAAAAGCACGAGCCTAATTATTTGCAGCCCGCAACGATCCCGCTCATGCTGGACGCTTTGGAGCGGGAGCCTTTAAAATGGCGTATGCTTGTTCATCTCATGCTTGTTACCGGCGCACGTCGCGGAGAGATACTCGGCCTTAAATGGGAAAATGTCGATTTTGATAATTCACGCATATACATATGCCGGTCGATATCCTACACGCCTGATCGCGGAGTTTATGAGAGCACCCCGAAAACCGCAAGCAGCAAGCGCTATGTATCTCTGCCACAGGAGACTATGCAGATGCTTAAGCAGTACAGAACATGGCAGAGCGGCGAGATACTGCGTCTCGGCGAGTATTACCGCAGACAGGGTTTTGTATTCTCGCAGGTTAACGGCGCTCCCATGCACCCGGACAGCGTGACAACATGGCTTGGCCGCTTCAGCAGGCGTTGCAGTCTGCCGCATATCACGCCTCACGCCCTCAGGCACACCATGACGAGCCTTTTGATATTCAATGGCGTTGATATTGTCAGCACAGCTAAACGGCTCGGACACTCTCAGGTGTCAACTACCAGCGATATATACGCGCATGTTATCGAGCAGGCCGACAAGAAAAACGCGGATATACTCGGTGATATTCTCTTGAAAAAGGCTTGAATTTTTAAAGCGAGTTGAATTAAAGTTGAATTATCGCCCGATTTAAGCCCTTAAAAAGCATAAAAACAGCCAGTGTCAAAATGCCGCAAAGCATTGATAACACTGGCTTTTTAATATGGTACGCCCGACGGGATTCGAACCCACGACCTTCAGAGTCGGAGTCTGACACTCTATCCAGCTGAGCTACGGGCGCATTTGTGCTTAAGTATTATAGCAAATACCGCCGCCGCTGTAAAGCCATAATTTCCGCCCGAGTTCGGCCTGTATTGCGGCTGCCTCTTGACGCGGAGAGCAAAAAATGCTACTGTGTTCCGGGTGATAAAAATGGAATCATGGGATGCATACGACGTCAACAGAATACCGACCGGCAAAAGCGTTATCCGGGGCGAAAAGCACCCCGGGGGGCTCTATCACATGGTCGTTCACATTGCGATATTCAACTCGGAGGGAAAGCTGCTGATCCAGCAGCGCTGCTCCCAGAAGCCGACGTTTCCCGAAAAATGGGACGTCACGGTCGGCGGCAGCGCGCTGTGCGGCGAGACAAGCCGACAGGCCATGCGCCGTGAGCTGCGCGAGGAGCTTGGGCTCGATATCGACCTTTCAGATATCCGGCCCCGCCTTACGGTGAACTTTGAAGACGGCTTCGACGACTATTACATAATTGTCAGGGACATCTCGCTCAGTCAGCTGCACCTTCAGCCCGAGGAGGTCATGGATGCGCGCTGGGCAACGCTGGAGGAGGTCTGCGCGATGATAGACTCAGGCGAGTTTATCCCGTTCATGAAAAGCTTCATCACTTTCCTGTTCGAGATGCGAAACGGCGTAGACAATCTGAATACGTGAAAAATGCACCGCATGGTTTCCCATGCGGTGCGGCGTATTTTGTGGGGCGCTGCTTCGCCCTTTCCTGTGGCATCAAGCCAATCTATTATAACATATTTTTCGCATTCCTTAAATATGTATTACTTCCAAACTCGGCTATAAATTTTTGTGCGTTTCACACAAAAGCGTTAATATTAGCACGAATTTTCGGGTATACAGGCCAAGCGCAGGGGCAAATGCCTCTGCGCTTTTTAATGCCTTGTTATGCTGCTTACTGTGCTCTGTAGAGAAATGTAACGACCTGTGCGCGGGTGCAGGGGGCATCAGGGGAGAAGCAATTGCCGCCTGTGCCCTTGGTTATGCCATTGCTGACTGCCCAGTTGACGGCATCATAGCAATATGACCCAACCACAACGTCAATGAAACCGTTTCCGGCGCTCACGCTCGGTGAATGTGCCGCGCGATACATAAGGGTCACTACCTGACCTCGTGTACAGGTAGCATCGGGCGAAAATCTGTTGTTTCCGGTGCCTTTTGTAATATTATTCTCAACCGCCCACTGAACCGCATCATGGTAATATGCGCTTGGATTCACATCAGAGAAGTTAACAGCCGTGCTTGCCTTCGGCTCACCTGCCGCGCGCCACAGGAAGGTCACGACCTGGGCACGCGTGCAGCGATCATTCGGCGAGAATGTTACTGCCGATGTTCCCTTTGTTATGTTCTTATTAACAGCCCACTTCACGGCATCGTAGCAATAGTCTCCGACATTTACGTCTATAAACATGCTCTCACTGCCGTACTTGAAGCTTGCCGATGTCAGCGAGCTGTTATATCTTTCAACTTCTACTATCGACCAGTCGACGGCAGAGCCTTCGTAATTGACAGTGCGCAGGTCATGGCAATTGTAGAATGCATATTCCCCTATGCTGTTTACCGATGTCGGGATATTAACTTCTGTAATGCGCGCGTAGTGGCCGCTGCTCTTGGATGAGGAAGTGGCGAATAGCTGCTTGGGTATTCTGGATACGTTCGAGCCGAAAGTGACCTTAAGCGAATCCGAATTGCTGCCGACATTGTTAAACGGGGGCAGCACTAATATAACGGGATTTTCACTGAGAGATGAGCTTATTGTGTCTGCTATGGTTCCGTTTATCGTTATTGACTCAAGTCCTGTGCAATGCGCAAAGCAGCCTTCGAGAAGCTTGCAGTCTCCGTTTATGGTAAGATCCTTTAAATAATAGCAGTACAGAAAAGCGTGCTTTCCGATAGTGCAGTCCCCGTCAATGGTCACAGACTGTACTCCCGTTTCAAAGAACGCATTTGTCCCTATGCTCTTCATCCCGCTGCCGATATGCACACTTTTTAGATCATGGCAGTTTCCAAAAGCGGACAAACCAATCGATGTTACCGAATCGGGAATGGTCACGCTCGTAATATGGGGATAGTATCCCTCTGTCTTTGAATATGGAGAATCAAACAGATTGCTGGGGATAGCAGTAACCTCAGGGCCGAAAACGACGTCCAAACAGTCGGAATTTGCACCGATATTGTAGAATGTGTTATCAACAGTATAAACTTTCTGAAGATCACTGTTTATAGTAAGCGAGTTAAGACCGGTACAATTGGAAAATGCACGTGCGCCAATTTGGGATAGCGTTTCAGGCAATACGATTTTTCTTATAGTCGTGCAATCCTGAAACGCTTTCGAATGGATGCTCCTGACCTTATAGGTCACGCCGTCGTAATCGACCTTTGACGGCACCGTGACGGATGACGATGAGCCGTTGTACTTCCTGACGCAGGCAACGCCGTTTTCGATCGCATAGGTGAAGTCGCCTCTGATAAATGTCTCGTTGGCAGCCAGAGCGCTCACAGGCACCAGGGTCATTATCATGAGCAGCACGAGCAGCAGACTCAGTATTCTTTTCTTCATATTTTCCTCCCGATATTTTTTGCGCAGCCGTCACAAGATTACAATCTCTGACAGTTGTGCTTTGTTAATGTCATGATAAATTAAAACCGACATAATTGCAATATATTGTGCTAAATTTACTAAAGAAAAGCGGAATGGGAAAGCCCATTCCCAACACGGTGCGGCGCAAAGCAGGTTTCGTCGGCAGCTTCGATACCGGGCGCCGGCAATATCCGTATCCGTAGGTGCGTCAAAGCGCCTCTAAAAAGAAGAAAGCCCCCGGTCAACTGACCGGGGGTTCCCCTTCCATCCACTATTCTTCGCTATCTCCATAGAGCTCAGGATCGAGCTCGTCATACTCTTCGTCAATAAACTCATCCGGTTCAAGAGCGTTGCCGTTATAGTGCAGCGCGCTGCCGGAGATGAGCCTGCGGTGGGATATCTTCCGCGTTATGCTTCCGGCCACGCCCTTGACCATCGACTGCGCGGCAAGGTGCTTGCCGATGATTGCGGCAAGGTCTGTCTTCGGCGAGAGGTCGGACACCGTGCCCTCCATGATCGACAGGCTGCGCCAGAACATCGTCATCGATTTCGGCACCTTGATGCCGAAGTCACGCGCAATGCGGTATAGGTCGGCGAAAATGTCGACCGTGCTGCTCATCTGCGCCATGGACAGGATGCGGTACTTATCCAGATACGCCTGCATGCGGCCGTAGTATGCCTCGCGGTCAAGCTCCGGGTCATGCTCGCAGATCTTCAGAACCGCATTTGCAAAGCTCAGATAGTCGTTGCTGAATATCGCCTTCATGCATACCTTTATGAGCTCGGCATCGGTGCTCGTGAGCGTTCCCATCATGCCGAGGTCGAGCCAGACGATGCGCCCGTCCCACACGCGGACATTGCCCGGATGCGGGTCTGCGTGGAAAAACCTGTCCTCGGAAAACTGCTTGATGTAGTTATTTATAAACTTCGTGCAGACCTCCTGCACGTTATATCCCTGCTCCTCCATCGCGGCCTTATTCGTAAGCTCAAAGCCGCCGATGTATTCCATGACCAGAATATGCTTTGTCGAAAGCTCGTCGTACACACGCGGGCAGTAGACATACTTTATGCCCTCAATATTCTCGCGCACACGGCGGATGTTATCGGCCTCGCGCTCGAAATCCATCTCCTCCTGCGCGACGGCCCACACCTCGTCAATGGTATCGCCGAGATTCATGACGTTATTGATCTTCTTGAGCTTAATAACATTCAGTGCACTTTTAAGAAGCCTTACGTCGCGCTCCATGACCGAATATATCTCAGGGCGCCGGATCTTCACAGCGACGTGCGTTCCGTCGAGCAGCACGGCCTCGTGCACCTGTGCTATCGACGCTGCGCCCAGCGGGTACGGCATAATCTGCCTGAACACCCTGTTCCACGGCTGCCCGTATTCCTCGCTTATTATCTCGCGTATCTGAGCGGTAACGAGGTGCGAGGCGTCGGTTCTCAGATCCTCGAGCTTTTTGCAGTGCTCCATGGGGATAATCTCGGGGTGCATCGACAGCAGCTGGCCGAGCTTTACAAACGTCGGGCCGAGCTCCTTGAGCATCTCGCACAGCGCATCCGGGCTCATCCCCTGCGTGATCTTATATTTTCTTATTACCTTTACTATCTCAAGCAGGCGCTTTGCGTCGGCGCCCGTTTCCATCGCGGCATTTGCCATTTATGTTCCTGCCTTCAAATTTCAGTATCGAGAATATAGCATGTGTGGGCAACATTGCCGTCGTCAGTGAAGCTTACTATGCTGCCCTCGACCGTTTTATAAGTGTCCGGCCGAACGGCAAGAACAAGGTCTGTATCCTTTTCCCAAAGGTAAACAGCGTTTTCATAGCTAATCTCGCCGCTGCGCAGTGCAACGCGGATCGACATGCTGACATTATCGTAAGTATACTCCTCGGCGTCGCCTATCTCGATCCTGCCGAGCTCCACAGGCTCGGTAGCGGGATCTATGATAAAGCCCCTGCGCTGCTTCCCCTCGGCATTTATGAATTTGACAGCGGTAAAGCCCGTTTCCTCGGCTGAGGCGTCAAGCTCCAGTGCATCGGGCTTTACGAGGTACAGCATGCGCTTCCCCGTCCACACCCACGCACAGCCGGGGTACTTCTCGCTCTCGGCGGCAAAGCGCTGATAGTCAGCGCGGCAGGCGGCCTGCGCCTCGGCGGGCGTTGTCGCCTCCAGACCGTCTATATGCACCTGATACACCGGCGCGACCTGAGATATCTTATATTTATGTATGCCGAAAACAACGCCGAGCACGATAAGCGTCACCACAGCGCATATTATGTAAACTCGTTTTGAGCTTTTTCTGCTCCTTCTTCTTGCAGGCATTATTCTGCCTCCCGTAACTAACTTCGTATATTCTAACAGAAATCCGCCCACATAACAAGTTATTTTTAGCGGCGATTTGACGCAGCTGCCAATACGGTGATTGCGGTTGCCCGGTATCGAGGGTACCGGCAAAACAGGTTCTGCATCGCGCCACGGCGTTGCGCCACACCCTTGCAGGGAACAGGCTTGCCTGTTCCGCCTGTTATGGTTTCCTCCGCAGCTTCCGGTCGGGCTGACGCAAAGCTCGCACCGCACTTTCGGGATGCGGCAGTCTCACGGTTTCGTCGGCAGTATAGATACCGGGCTGACGCAGTATATGTATTGGTAGTGGCGTTGGTAGTGGCGCTAAAGCGCCACTAAAAAAGACCGGCCACAGATGTGGCCGGTCTGTCCGCGGCAGGGTGAGGAAGAAAAGGAAGTTTTATGGCAGGAAGCGCCGCGGAGCGGGGGAAGATAATGTATGGGGGTGTGAGATGGTTTGATCAGAGGCGGTCAAAACGCGCAAGGATCGCAGCGAGCTGAGCGCGGCTTATGACGGTGTTCGGTCGGAACGTGCCGTCGGCATAGCCGTTAACAATATTATTTGCGACCGCCCAGCGCACCGAGTTGCGGAAGTACGACGGAATATCCGCGGAGTCGGAGAACACGGCGAGGTCCCCGCTCACCTGCGGCGAGCCTGCGTACCTGTGCATTATCGCAACAAACTGACTGCGGGTAAGGCCGTCGTCGGGGCCGAAGGTTGTTGAGTTATAGCCCTTGATGATCGCGTTTTCATACGCCCAAACTATCGCGTCGCGCGCCCAATGGCTGTCTGAGACATCATCGAACGGCTCTGTAAGGCCGCTGACATTGGGAGAGCCGGCTATGCGGTACAGTACCGTTACAGCCTGTGCGCGGGTGGTTGTAGCGTCGGGCTCGAAGGTCGTTTCGCTCGTGCCCTTTATAAGGCCGTTAAACCATGCGTAGTAGAGATCGTCGTAGTACCATGCATCGGAGGGCACGTCGGTAAACGGAAGCGTTCCGCGCTCGGGCAGAACACCCAGTATCTGCTGCGCCATGAACTCGTGACCTGCCAGTGTCGGGTGTACCTTAAGGCCGAAGTATTCCCAGAAATAGCGGTCGTTGTAGTTCATATCATAGGTCTCGGTACCGACCACATCAGCGTAATAGAAATTATCATACTTGTAGGACAGGGCCTTAAGGTGAAGATTTATCCTGTTTACTATCGGTGCCGCAAGGCCGCTGAGGTCGAGCATGCTGCCGTCGGACAGGCGGAAGTGCTTAAAGGGATTGAACACGCCGACAGCAACAACGGTGATATCGGGGTTAAGCTCATGGATTTTTTCCATGACCACATCATAGTTTTCCTCGAACTGATTGTAAGCCTTTGCAAATGTTGCGGTTATGAGTGCCGCAAGCTTCGGCATTTTGCCCATTTTCTGGCAATAGTCTACGAGCTTGCCGAATGCCTCGCCGATGTTGCCGCCCTTGTTGAGAAAGTCCTTTAAGCCCTTGAGTGTATCATTATTGTCATCTGCTGTCATTTCGTTGAGAACAACGCCGAGAGTGAACGAGAACACATCGTTCGAGCCGACGTTAACGCTGATAACATCAGTTTTTTTGACAGCCTCCTTGTAGTTTACCATTGCGTCAATCGCATCAAGATCGGAGAGCGTAAATGTACCGTTGCCGTCGGTATCAAAATAGGTGTTGCCCCAGGAGCGGGTCGTGTCGTAATCGTTGTAAACGCCTTCGAGAAAATACCTGAATTCAACGGCGCGCAGGCCGCTGCGGGCGTACTGCAAAAGCTTTGCGTCAAGTGCGTTTGCAACGAGGCTGTGGTATGCTGTGGGAACCGCGGTGTAGTCATAGCCGTAGTAGATGTAGTCGGGATTATAGACCGTGGTATAGTCGTCGGTCTCCTGATCAAAATAGGTCTCGCTGCCGTCCTTTGTGAGTGCGCAGCCTGCGGCAATGCTGTCGCCGACGCACATATAGTATTTATAAGGCTCGTAGCTTCTGTCGGCCAGCGCCGGTGCGCAGAGCGCGAACACCATGACGAGCGCGAGAACGAAGCTTAGTATGCGTCTTGTATGTTTCATTTATTTCTCCTCCGATACGCCGATCAGACGGCTTCAGTTTTGTTTTCGTTTTCGTTATTGTAGTCTTCTACGAGCTTGAGATAATCTATCTTGCCCATGCCCGTGTGCGGCATGGAGGCGACGAAGATGATATCGTAAGGCTTTGCCGGGCCTTCAAGCTCCTGACGGCACATTTCGTAGAGTTCGTTTTTGATCGCCGTCAGCTTTTCGAGCGCCTGCTCCTTCGCCTCGATGACAGCGAGCGTGAGCTGACCCTGGGCATGTGCCGTGTCGTTCACACCGACGACGGCGCAGCTTGCGACCATCGGATGATGGCCGAGCACGCTTTCGATGTGCGTGGGGAATATCTTGTGGCCGTTAAAAAGCGTTATCATGCGCTTTATCCTGCCCTTTATGTAGACAAAGCCGTCGGGATCCATGTGGCCGATATCGCCGCTGTGCACCCAGAGAGTTCCGTCGGGATGGCGGCGGATGACGTTATCGGTCTCCGCCTTATTGTTGAGATAGCCGAGCATAATGGACGGTCCGCTGATACAGATCTCGCCCTCCTCGCCGTAGTCGAGCTCGTCGGTCGTGCCCGGTGCGAAGATACCGATGGTGGTGGTCAGCAGCGGATAGCCTACCGACAGGCTCTTGAAGTTTCCGTTGCAGCAGCAGGATGCCGCCGAGGATACCTCGCTCATGCCGTAGCCCTGCGAAAGAGGATAGCGGCAGCCGCGGCTTTCAAGGAAGCTGTTGAGCTTTGCCTCAAGGCCTGCGTTCATCGTATCGCCGCCGGAACCGGCAGTGCGGAAGAAGCTGAGGTCAAATCCGTTTGCCATCTCCCTGCTGTTCATGAGCTTTTCATAGTGCGCCGGAACAAGCAGCGTATGCTCGGGACGGTACTTTTTGACGTAGCGTCCTACCTTTTCGGGATCGAACTTCGGGATAATGACGACCTCGAGGCCGAGCGAAAGCGGCATATGCAGGCTCGATACGATGCCATATGACGAGAACATCGGGATGATGTTCAGGAATCGCTGGCCGCGATTATAGGAAACGCCGCAGTGCTTGAAGTCAAACGCGATGGCGTTAAAGCCGTCGTTCGAGAGCATAACGCCCTTAGGGGCACCGGTCGTTCCTCCTGTGAGCGTGACAGCCGCGAGATCGTTGTTACCATATGCGGCGGTCTCGGTCTCAACACCCTCGCCGGTCGCTGCAAACTGCGTCCAGGTAAGCACCTTGTCGCTCGTTTCGATCCTGGGAGCGGGCATCTTGAACTGCTTGAGAAAACGGATCGACGCGGGCAGCGATGTGTCAGCCGAGATGACGACTATCTTCTCAACACCCGACTCAAAGAGGACATCCTTGAGCGCCTCGTAATACAGGTCGATGACGATAAACACCTTTGCACCGGTCTCTTTTATAAAGCTCATTGCACCGGCTGCGCTTGTTCTCGGGTCAATGATAAGCGGCGCCGCGCCGATCTTATTAAGACCGTAGAGTGCATAGACCATTTCGGGAATAGTAACGGTAGCGGCAGCGACGATATCGCCCTTCTTGATTCCGGCAGCGGTGAATGCTCCGGCCGCTCTGTCGGCTTCGTCAAGAAGCTTGCCGTAGCTGATCTTTTTGCCGAAATAGTTGAGCGCGGTGTTGTCGTGCCCGCCCTCGCTGCACTCGCGCAGATGGCGGTAAATGGTGTTCTTCGGCATGGACGCTTCCCTCGCCTCTTCCGAAAAGAACTTAAGCCACGGCTTTTCAATAGATGGTGTTAACAGCTTGCACATTGTTCTTCCTCCTAACTTTGCGCTAAACTTTTTGCTCTGTTTTGTCTAATCATAAACTTATCACGCCATTTTGTCAATTCATTTTTTATACTTTTCTCATGATTTCGTTCACTTTTGTACATTTAAACAATATTTATCAATAGCTTTATTGCTTTTTGTACAAATTTTCGTGTTTTGTATATAGATATACGATATGTTGTTAAAAATATATTTTTAAACTATTTTTGATTTTTAACTTGAAATTGTTAGAGTCTTCGGTTACAATCATACTATTAATATAAAGTTGAACATTTTTAAAATATTCAGAGGTGTAAATTTTCTATGAGCGCAAACAACAGAATGGTTGAAAAGTCAAAGGCGGCGATAAAAAATGCTCTTTTGGACATAATGTATGAAAAGGATTTCAAGCAGATCACGGTCAACGAGCTTTTAAAGCGCGCCAATGTCAGCCGCGGTACCTTTTATGCGCATTTTTCGAATCTTGAGGATGTGCGCCAACAGCTTATAAACGATCTTTTCGATCATGCCGACTATCTGTTCGGCGACTACACTGCAAGCGAGCTGGAAAAGGATCCGTATCCAATTATGCTTATGGCGGCCGATATGATGATAGCCAGCCGCGACCCTGCAAAGCGTCTTTTCAAATTCGTCAACGTCTATGATCTCGGTATAAACCTCAAAACCTGGCTTACAAAGTATATTCTTTCCGACGCCGAGCTTGTCGAGCGCTGGGGCGGCAGGGATGCGGCCACGATATACGCGCGCTTTATCGCCGGCGGCGTTATGCACACATACAACATGTGGATACTCGATGATTTCGATGTCTCGGCAGAGACGCTTGCGCAGACTCTGTGCAATATACTCGTAAACGGTATCAAGGCTTTTGAAGTGAAGTAAAACAAGCACAAAATTTCAAAAGGCACAGCTTCCGCTGTGCCTTTGCATTTGAGAATTTCATTTGAGCCATTTGAGCATTTAATTAAAAGGAGATATAATATGAAAAAGATTGCCGTTATAACCGGAGCCTCCTCCGGCATGGGCAGAGAATTTGTATATGCAATAGATAAGGACTCAGAGCTTGACGAGCTGTGGGTCATCGCCCGCCGCGAGGAAAGGCTTCTGGAGCTTCAGCCGCAGGTCAGGGCAAAGATTCGTCCCGTGGTTTTAGACCTTTTGGACAGGAACAGTCTGAGTCAATTCAAGGCGCTGCTCGAGATAGAAAAGCCGGAGGTCAAGGTTTTGGTGAATGCAGCGGGCTTCGGTCTTTTCGGAGAATACACCGGGATGGACATGGAAAAGCAGCTTGAGATCATCGACCTCAACGACCGTGCGCTGACCGGAATGACCTATATTACACTTCCCTATATGCCGGACGGGGCACAGATATACAACATGGGCTCGATGTCCTCGTTCCAGCCGGTTCCGTATATAAACGTTTACGGCGCGTCGAAGGCGTATGTGCTCAGCTTCTCAAAGGCGCTGCGCGTCGAGCTGTGTAAGCGCAATATCCGCGTCATGGCCGTGTGCCCCGGCTGGATACAGACGGAGTTTTTCAGCCACGCGATACACGACGATACCGTAAGCTATTTTAACCGCTACTACGGTCCCAAGGAGGTCGTAGAAAAGGCCGTAAAGGACATGCACCGCAACAAGCCCGTTTCCATCCTCGGCCTGCCCGAGAGATTGCAGGTGCTGGGCGTTAAGCTCCTGCCTACACGCTTTGTTCTGAAAACCTGGTGCAGACAGCAGAAAAAGCCGTTTGATTATTGATAACACAGTAAAACTCCCGTCCGGCGGACGGGAGTTTTTGAGACTGTCAAAAACCTATGCTGCTGAGTAAATACAACCGCGCAGCAGGGGAGCTTGAGGGGGC
>ERZ1673738.4768-NODE-4768-length-13066-cov-16.154869_pt1 | contig 13066 bp, 7 predicted proteins | sample MGYA00580198_ERZ1673738 | MGnify/ENA primary metagenome ERZ1673738 (study PRJEB41218, sample SAMN15661784) | gut metagenome | host: Homo sapiens | place: Canada: London | collected 2015-08-20/2019-03-30 | study: EMG produced TPA metagenomics assembly of... | reverse complement strand
GCACGGCACTGGGTGAGCAGGTGCACTGCCGGGTGGGATGACCGTAGTAGCCGCATTTGCAGGGGTTCATGGCTGCCACCAGCTGGAAATGGCTGGGATAGGTGGCGCTGCCTGCCGCGCGGCTGACCGTGATCTGACCATCCTCCAAAGGCTGGCGCAGGACTTCCAGACTCTCGCGGGAAAACTCCGGGAGCTCGTCCAGAAACAGCACGCCGCAGTTAGCAAGGCTGCACTCGCCGGGCCGGAACTGCGCACCGCCGCCAGCCAGCGCTGCGGCACTGGCTGAGTGGTGCGGGCTGCGGAAGGGGCGTACAGAGACGAGCCCATGTCCCTGCGGCAGCTGGCCCGCAATGGAGTAGATCTTGGTGGTCTCCACGGCTTCCTCCCGGGTGAGCGGCGGCAGGATGCCGGGCAGGCGCTTTGCAAGCATGGATTTGCCGGTGCCGGGTGCGCCGATCAGCAAAACGTTGTGTCCGCCGGAAGCGGCAATGACCATGGCACGCCGCGCCAGAGACTGGCCCAGTACGTCCGCAAAATCCGGCACCTGTGCCCAGGCTTCTGCCGGATCAAAAGGCACGGCGGCGGCAGGGGACAGGGACGAGATTCCCTTTAGCGCATCCACTACCTCACGGGCTGTGTGGGCGGGGTAGACCGCCATTCCATCGGCGCAGGCCTCGGCAGCTTCTGCGGCGTTCTCGGCGGGGACATACAGGGCGCGGATGCCGCTTTCGGCAGCGGCCAGAGCCATGGGCAGAACGCCGGATACCGGCCGCAGGGTGCCGTCCAACGCCAGCTCGCCCAGAAAGGCAGCATCCGACGGGACGGCCTCCAGCTGGCCGCTGGAAATAAGAAGCGCAAGCAGCAGGGGCAGATCATACACCGGGCCGGTCTTGCGGACATCGGCCGGGGCCAGATTGATGGTGATGCGCCGGTCCGGGAACTTGAACCCCAGATTCTTGATGGCGGCACGCACGCGGTCTGCACTTTCGCGCACAGCGGAATCCGGCAGGCCTACGATGGAAAATGCGGGCAGACCGCCGGAGACATCGGCTTCTACCGCTACGGCAAAGCCGTTCAGGCCCTTCAGACCAAAGCTTCGGGTGACAGAATACATGGTGCTCTCCCTCGCTCCAATGAGTGACAAAACGGAAAAGAATTGGCAAAAGTGGAAAATAATGGACAAAAATGCCAAACTTCGACACAAAAATACGTCTGGATTCATTATAGTAAAGGGCAGGAAAGATGTCAATGCGATAGAGAGGAGAGAATTTTTCCATGATGAACAACGAATACTGCCGCTATATCCATACATATTCGGAGCTGGAGGGGCTGCAGCATGCCCACAGCCTTGTCTATTGCGGAGCTTTGTCCGCACAGGGCGTGGTGATGGAGCTGCGGCACGAGCAGGATGGCCAGGTGCGCTGCAGTGCGGTGCGTCTGCCCGAGGGCAGCTTTGCCCGGGCCATGCAGCTGCTGCGCTACCTGTGCGAAAACAGCGTGGGTCTGGAGCAGTGGCTGGAGGTGCTGGCAGACGTGGGCCAGAGCTATGAGCTGCTGGAAAATGCTGGCACAGCCGGGACGATCCCGGACTTTGCAGGCGATAATTTGGATTTTTGTGCCATATGCCGGTTTTAAACAGCAAATCTTGTAGCAGATTACGCAATTGACACATGGACGCGGAGAGTTTATATTATAAGTAGGTTTTGTTAAACCTGTTTCTTTTTGCGGAAAAATTTACAAAAGGTAAGGTGTGCAAGATGTATTTGGATGAATATAAGCGCTGGATGGCTGCCGATCTGGAAGACGCAGATCTGAAGCCGGAACTGGCCAAGATCGAGGGAAATGACGAAGAGATCAAGGACCGCTTTGCGGTGGCTCTGAAGTTTGGCACGGCTGGTCTGCGCGGCGTTCTGGGCGCTGGCACCAACCGTATGAATATTTATGTCGTCCGTCAGGCTACGCAGGGTCTGGCAAACTGGGTCAAGACCCAGAAGGGCACCCAGACCGTGGCCATCAGCTACGACAGCCGCCTGAAGAGCGATGTTTTTGCCAAGACTGCCGCAGGCGTTCTGGCTGCAAACGGTATCAAGGTGCGCATTTATGATGCCCTGATGCCCGTGCCTGCCCTGAGCTTTGCTACCCGTTACTACCAGTGCAACGCCGGTATCATGGTCACGGCATCCCACAACCCGGCCAAGTACAACGGCTACAAGGCCTACGGCCCGGACGGCTGCCAGATGACCGATGACGCTGCTGCCATCGTCTACGACGAGATCCAGAAGACCGACGTGCTCACCGGCGCAAAGTACATCTCCTTTGCCGAGGGCGTGGAGCAGGGCCTGATCCGCTTTGTGGGCGATGACTGCAAAAAGGCTCTGTACGACGCCATTGAGGCTCGTCAGGTGCGCCCGGGCCTGTGCAAGACTGCCGGCCTGAAGCTGGTGTACAGCCCGCTGAACGGCTCCGGTCTGGTGCCGGTCACCCACGTGCTGAACGATATGGGCATCACCGACATTACCATCGTGCCCGAGCAGGAGTATCCCAACGGCTACTTCACCACCTGCTCCTACCCCAACCCCGAGATCTTTGAGGCTCTGAAGCTGGGTCTGGATCTGGCCACCAAGACCGGTGCAGATCTGATGCTGGCCACCGACCCCGATGCGGACCGTGTGGGCATCGCCATGAAGTGCCCGGATGGCAGCTATGAGCTGGTATCCGGCAACGAAATGGGCGCTCTGCTGCTGGACTACATCTGCGCAGGCCGCATTGAAAAGGGCACCATGCCCAAGGATCCGGTGGCAGTCAAGTCCATCGTGTCCACTCCGCTGGCCGACGCCATTGCCGCACATTACGGCGTGGAGATGCGCAGCGTGCTGACCGGCTTCAAGTGGATCGGCGACCAGATCGCCAATCTGGAAGCTGCCGGTGAAGTGGACCGCTTCATCTTCGGCTTTGAGGAGAGCTACGGCTATCTGGCAGGCCCCTATGTCCGCGATAAGGATGCCGTCATCGGCTCCATGCTGATCTGCGAGATGGCCGCTTACTACCGCAGCATCGGTTCCTCCATCAAGCAGCGTCTGGAAGAGATCTACAAACAGTATGGCCGCTACCTGAACAAGGTGGACAGCTTCGAGTTCCCCGGCCTGACCGGCATGGAGAAGATGGCTTCCATCATGCAGAAGCTGCGCGACAACCCGCCCACCGAGCTGGCCGGCCACAAGGTGGTCAAGGTCACCGACTACAAGAAGCCCGAGGAGACCGGCCTGCCTGCAGCAAACGTGCTGATCTACAGTCTGGAAAACGGCGCTACCGTTGTGGTGCGTCCCTCCGGCACCGAGCCGAAGATCAAGACCTACTTCACCACGCTGGGCAAGGATCTGGCAGAAGCACAGGCACAGAAAGATGCTCTGGCTGCTGCCATCGAGCCGATCCTGAAGTAAACTCCATCAAGAACAAGTTTGTGCCCCTCTGCCCTGTGCAGAGGGGCATTTTTGCTGCAGATTATCGGTTGCAGTTTGAGAAGTTATACGCTATAATAAAATATGGCTTATTATAGGGATCGGGCAGGTGAAGAGATTGGAAAAGAAAGTATCGGCGGTATTGGTGGCGGCAGGCTCCTCCACGCGCATGGGTTTTGATAAGCTCAGCTTTGATCTGGGCGGGGAGACGGTGCTGCATCGCAGCATCCGCGCATTTGCGCAGTGTCCGCTGGTGGACGAGATCATTCTGGTGGCAGGCAGTAACCGTGCCTTTGCCCAGCAGCAGGCCGCAGACTGCGCAAAGCCTGTATGCGTTGTGGCGGGCGGTGCCACCCGCGCAGAGAGCGCGAAAAACGGTGTGCTGGCAGCTTCCGGTGCGCTTGTGGCTGTGCACGACGCGGCCCGGCCTTTCGTCAGCCAGCAGGTCATCACTGCTGCGCTGGAAGCTGCAGCCCGATGCGGTGCCGCAGCGCCTGCCGTGCCGGTGAAGGATACCATCAAGGCGGCAGTGCGGGGCAGCGGCAAGACGGTGCCGGAGAGCTGCTTTGTACATGCCACCCCGGACCGCAGCACCCTGTATGCGGTGCAGACGCCGCAGTGCTTTGACCGCGCAGCCTATCTGGCAGCGCTGGAAGAGCTGGACGCCAAAAAAGCCCGCCTTGTCACGGACGACTGCAGCCTGTTCGAGCTGACCGGGCGCCCCGTGCAGCTGACGCAGGGCGATTACGCGAATCTGAAGATCACCACCCGCGAGGACCTGCCCCGCCCGGAACAGAAAGAGGAACATAAAATGCGCATTGGACATGGTTATGACGTGCACCGTCTGGTGGAAGGCCGCAAGCTGATCCTGGGCGGCGTGGAAGTGCCCTTTGAAAAGGGTCTGCTGGGCCACTCGGACGCCGATGTGCTGGCCCATGCTGTGATGGATGCAGTACTGGGCGCGGCGGCGCTGGGCGATATCGGTCAGCATTTCCCGGACAATGACCCTGCCTACTCCGGCGCAGACAGCCTGAAGCTGGCCCGCCGTGTGGCTGAAATTTTAAAGGAGCATGGCTTCCGCATTGAAAATATCGACGCAACGCTGCTGTGTCAGCGGCCCAAGCTGGCACCGCACATCCCGGCCATGCGCCGGAATCTGGCCGACGCCTTCGGCCTGCCGGTGGACGCTGTGAGCGTGAAGGCTACCACCGAGGAACATTTGGGCTTTACCGGCGAGGGGCTGGGCATTGCCGCCCACGCCGTTGCCCTGATCGAAACACTGTAAACGGGAGCGTGTACCAATGACTCTGAACGCGATCATTGCAAATTTCCAGACCTTCAAGCTGGTCGATCTGCTGGATATCATCATCATTTCCTTCCTGATCTACCAGCTGCTGGGCATTGTCAACCGTACCCGTGCCGGCCAGCTGTTCAAGGGTGCGCTGCTGGTGATGGCAGTCTATCTGGTGGCGGAAACGCTGAACATGCGTACCGTCACATGGCTGCTGAACTCACTGCTGCAGGTGGGCCTGCTGACGCTGGTGGTGCTGTTCCAGCCGGAGATCCGCCGTGCGCTGGAGCGCATGGGCCAGACCGACCAGTGGGCTGCCAAACTGTTCAATGTCAAAGGCCGCTACAACGACCCCAGCCTCAAGGGCGCATGGCGCAGTGCCATCATTGCCATCTGCGACGCCGCCGAGCGCTTTTCGGAGACCAAGACCGGTGCGCTGATCGTGCTGGAACGCCACACGAACCTTTCGGAGATCGTGCGCACCGGCACGCCGGTGAACAGCGCCGTCAATCTGGAGGTGCTGGGCACCATCTTCTATGAGGGCACGCCTCTGCACGACGGCGCCGCCATCATTGAGAACGGCCGCATCAAAGCGGCGGGCTGTGTGCTGCCGCTTTCCAATAATCTGGATCTCGGCAAGGATATGGGCACCCGCCACCGTGCCTGCCTTGGCATTGCCGAAAATTCCGACGCCATCGCTATCGTGGTCAGCGAGGAGACCGGCATCATTTCCATGGCGAAAAACGGTGTGCTGATCCGCCACTTTGACCGCCAGACCCTGTATACCCGTCTGGTGGACGAAATGATCCCCAAGGAGACCGCTGCCGAAAAGACGACGGTCAGCGGCTGGCGCGGTCAGCTGGACCGTCTGTGGAAATGGGTCAGCCAGAAGGAGGACGATGCGCAATGAACAACGAACCCAACAAGAAAAACGGCGCAAAGCCGGCGGTCGCCCATAAGAAAAACATTCTGGACGACCGCCGCATCCGGCTGGCACTTTCGGTGCTGGGTGCTATCGTTGCATGGATGGTGGTCACGATCATCGTCCAGCCCGGCACCACCAACACCATTTATAATGTGCCGGTGGATTATACCTACGATTCCGCAGCTTACACCTCCCGGGGCCTGAGCATCGTCAGCGCACAGGACAAGACCGTGAACCTGAAGATCTCCGGTGACGGCTACACCATCGGCGGCCTGACTGCTTCCGATTTTGTGGTCTACCCGGATTTTTCCAGCGTGCACGACAGCGGCGAAAAGACCTTGCGCCTGCTGGTGCGCGGTGCCAACGGCCTGCTGAACGGTGTTACCGTGACCATGGAAGGCAATGATAACACGGTGGACGTGGTGTTTGACGTGGTGGAGGAAAAGACCCTGCCCGTTACCGTTACCACCAACTACCTGACCATTGCGGATGGCTATATCCTTTACAGCACCGATGTTTCCAAGGAGAACATCACCCTTTCCGGCCCCAGCAGTGAGCTGGACAAGGCCGTTACCTGTACCGCAGAGGTGACCTACAGCGGGGAGCTGACCGAGTCGGTCACACTGAGCACGCCGCTGCGCTTCTACACCTCCGGCGGCAGGGAGGTCAAGTTTGAGTACACGGAGCTGGAAGAAAACAGTGTGGACGTCACCCTGCAGGTGTACAAGATGGCCACCCTGCCGGTGAATGTGAATTTCATCAATGCACCGCGCGATTTTGATGATTCGGTGCTGGTATACGCGCTCAGCCGCAAGCAGCTCAAGGTGGCCGGCCCGGAGGCTAAGATCGATATGCTGTCCACCCTGCCCATTGGCAGCATCGACCTTTCCACTTTTACGCTGAACAAGAGCTACGAGCTGCCTATCGACCTGCCCACGGACATCTATCTGCTGGATAACATTTCCACCATCACAGTCAGCTTTGACTGCTCTGCTCTGGAGACCAAGACCATGAACCTGCCCAACACCTGTGTGCAGGTGGTCAACCTGCCGCCTACCTATCAGCTGACGGTGCAGACCGAACGCCTGATGAACGTGACCCTCTGCGGACCCAAGAACGCCATGGCGTCCCTGACCCCGGAGCAGGTGGTCATTGAGATCGATGCAGAGGACTTCTCGGTGGCAACGGGCGAGCAGAACATTGCCTGCCGCCTGTATGTGCCCTCCAACGGCAAGATCTTTGCACTGGGCAGCTATGTGCTGCAGTGCCGCATCGAAAGCAACTGAAACAAAAAGGAACACACGATAACATGATTCTGGTTCGCAACATCCGTCTGCCGCTCTCTGCCGGAGAGCCGCAGGCATTTGAAAAAGCCCTGCACGCTGCCCGCATCCCGCGCGGAAAGGTGCAGCATCTGGGGGTGGCAAAGCTCTCGGTGGATGCCCGCCATGGCCAGCCCAAGCTGGTGTACACGGTGGCTGTCACCCTGAAAGAGCCTGCCGAAGAAGCAGCGTTTGCTGCCCGCTGCGGCGATGCATCGCTGCAGAAAAAGGTGGATCTTTCGGTGCAGAATGGTACGCTTCCGCTGGCGCACCGGCCTGTGGTGTGCGGCCTTGGCCCGGCGGGCCTGTTTGCGGCGCTGCTGCTGGCCCGGCAGGGCTACCGGCCCATTGTGCTGGAGCGCGGCCCGGCGCTGGACGAGCGCGTAAAGGCGGTGGAGCACTTCTCTGCCACCGGCGAGCTGGATGTGAATGCGAACATTCAATTTGGCGAGGGCGGTGCCGGTACTTTTTCGGACGGCAAGCTGACCACCCGCATCGGCGATGAGCTGTGCGGTTTTGTCACCGAGGTGTTCCTGCAGCACGGTGCGCCGGAGGAGATCGCCTGGAAGCAGAAGCCCCATGTGGGCACCGACCTGCTGCGGGGGGTCATAACCTCCATCCGCAGAGAGATCGAAGCTCTGGGCGGCGAGGTGCACTTCAACACGGCCCTGACCGGCTTTGAACAGAAAAATGGCGCGCTCACCGGTATTTTTACCACCAGCGGTACCTTTGCCTGCGAAGCGCTGGTGTTTGCAGTGGGCCACTCGGCCCGGGACACCTTTGGGATGCTGATGGATGGCGGCTTTGTGCTGGAGTGCAAGCCCTTCAGCGTGGGATTCCGCGCCGAACACCTGCAGAGCGAGATCGAAAAAAGCCTGTATCACGAAGCTGCCGGGCACCCGGCCCTGCCGCGGGGCGAGTACCAGCTTTCCCAGCATGTGGGGGAGCGGTGCGTGTACACCTTCTGCATGTGCCCCGGCGGGCAGGTGGTGGCATCAGCCAGCGAGAAAGGCTGCGTTGTCACCAATGGCATGAGCTACCACGCACGCAGCGGCAAAAATGCCAACGCGGCTGTGGTGGTGAGCGTGGGCGGCAAAGATTTTGGGGACGACCCGCGCCGGGCCATCGCATTCCAGCGGGAGCTGGAAGCCAGAGCCTACACCGCCGGGCGCAGCGCAGGGGAGTATGCCGCCCCGGCTGAAAATATCCAGAGCTTTCTGGAAGGGCGCGGTCAGCTGAACATCGGCCGTGTGCAGCCTACCTACGACCGCGGCGTGACAGCCGCGGATCTGGGTGCACTGCTGCCCGGGGAGCTGGCCGATACGCTGCGGGCCGGTCTGCGCGCCTACGAGCGCAAAATTGCAGGCTATACCGCACCGGAGGCCATCCTGACCGGTCTTGAGACCCGCACCAGCAGCCCGGTGCGGCTGAAACGGGAAGAAAATTTTGAGTGCGCTCAGCTGGCAGGCCTGTATCCCTGCGGCGAGGGTGCCGGATATGCGGGCGGCATCATGAGCGCCGCCGTGGATGGCCTGCGGGTGGCCCGCGCCATCATCAGCCGGTATGCACCGGCAGAAGGGTGAGAAAATTTTGATGAACGATCGTGAAAACGATACAAAAAAACAGACCGATGGCCGTCAGGTGCAGCAGGAGCTGGAATCCCAGCTGCGCGCCTTTGGCGATACCATGTCCGATGCGTTTGCCCATGGCTTTGAGGGCAGGGGGGAGGACATTGGCGACCGCGCCTATGGCGTGGGCCGTGCTGCGGTGGATGCCGCGAACTATGGCATCAACGAGGTGGCAAAGGCTTTCCGCAGCCGCCGGAATGCGCACAGCGGCGCACCGGAACAAAAGGAACAGGGCCTGAACGAAGAGTACCGCGCCCCGCAGGCCGCCGGAATGCCCGGCTGGTTCCGGCAGATTTTTGCAAAACCGGAGCCGACCCCGGTGGAAAGTATCCGTATCAGCGCCAAAAAACGCCATAGTGCAGGCTGCACCCTGCTGGCTGTGGGCATCACCTTTGCGGCCACCTTTGGCATCGTTGGTATCAGCTGCCTTGGCGTGGCAGCAGCGGCTACCCCCATCTGGGTGCAGGACGTTGCCCAGTACGTTGTGGGCGGCGAGCTGCTTACCGAAGCGGCTATAACAGCCCTGGAATTCTGCGGCGGCATCTTTACCTTGCTGGCATGTGGTTTTGGTGTGATGATCACTGCAGGTGCGTCCCGCCTGAAGGCCAGCAAGACGCTGCTCCGTCTGGCCGAGGCGGCGGAAGGCTTTGACTGCAAAAAGGGCCTGCCGCTGGAAGCCGTAGACGAGAAAAAGACCCGGGCCCTCAAGTGGGTGCGCAGATTCATCCGCAATGGCTGGCTGAGCGCATGGGTGGACGAAAAAACGGAAAAACTCTATCTGACGGCGGAAGATTACCGCGCCGCGCAGGAGGCCGCTGCGGCCCCCAGAGAGCCGCAGCCGGAACCGGTAAAGGAAAAAACAGACGGTGTGCCGCTTAATCTTGAAACGACCCGCCGCTTTGCCGTCGTGCTGCAGCAGGAAAAACAGCTGATGCAGGATGCGCAGGGCCGCGAAGAGCTGGACCATATGCAGACCACCACCACTGCCATCTGTGACTGGCTGGAAGCACACCCGGAAAGCCTGCCCAAGGCCCGCCGCTTTGCGGAATACTATATCCCCACCACCCTCAAGCTGCTGCACACCTACAACGATGTGCAGGGCCAGCAGGGCGAAAACGCCGAGACCATCCGCCGCGATATCGCGGGCATCCTTCACACGCTGAATCAGGCGTACGATACCCTGTATGATACGCTGCTCTCGGATGTTGCTATGGATGTCTCCTCGGAGATCGCCGCATTGCAGGGTATGCTGGCCAGCGATGGGCTGACGGGAGGGGATTTTCAATGACCTACCGTGCATGGGAGCTGAAAAACCTTGACCGCGCTGCCCTGCGGGAACTGACCGCAGCCATTGCGGAGCAGGCAGCTGAAGAACTGGAATACAATGCGCAGGAGGGGGAACCCTGGAGCGAACAGAAATACAAGGCCGTGCTTGCTGCCCAGCAGAAGGAAAACGCTCTGCTGGCGGGCGTTCTGACGGCCCGCGGCGTCACCGACCCCACCGACGCGCTGACCCTGCTGGCCGGTGAGGAAGAGCTGAGCGACCCGTTTTTGCTGACCGATATGCAGAAGGCCTGTGAGCGCATCTGGCGGGCCATCGATGACGGGGAGACCATCGTGGTGTTCGGCGATTACGATGTGGACGGCGTGACCGCTACGGCCCTTTTGTACCAGCATCTCAAGGGCATGGGAGCGACCGTCAAGTGTATGCTGCCCAGCCGCGAGGGCGATGGTTACGGCCTTTCCAAAAACGCGATCCGTTCTATCCACGACAAGGGCTGTCAGCTGATCGTGACCGTGGACAATGGCATTTCTGCCGTGGACGAAGCGGATTACGCTGCAGAATTGGGCATCGACCTGATCATCACCGACCACCATCTGCCGCCGGACACACTGCCCAAGGCGGCTGCTGTGGTGGACCCCCGCCGCAGGGACGATACCAGCCCCTTCAAGGGCCTGTGCGGTGCGGGCGTGGCCTTTAAGCTGTGCGCCGCGCTGGACGGCTGCCCGCCAGAGGAAATGCTGGATTACTGCGGCGACCTTGCCGCTGTGGGCACGGTGGCGGATGTGATGCCGCTGACCGGCGAGAACCGCACACTGGTAAGATCCGGCCTGCACCAGCTGCAAAACACCGACCGTCCCGGGCTGGAAGCCCTGCTGGAAGAGGTGGGACTTACGGGCAAGCCGGTCACAGCGGAGAATGTCAGCTATGCCATTGCGCCGCGCATCAACGCGGCGGGCCGCATGGACAGCGCTGTGACCGCCCTGCAGCTGGTGCTCTGCGAGGATCCCGACCGTGCCGAGGAGCTGGCCCGCAAACTGAACGAGATCAACGCCCGGCGTCAGGAAATCGAGCTGCAGATCTTCAATGCGGCGCAGGAGCTTCTGGAACAGGAGCCGGAACGGCTGGAAGACCGCGTGATGCTGCTGTGGGGCCGCGACTGGCATCCCGGTGTCATTGGCATCGTGGCCTCCCGGCTGGTGGAGCGCACCGGCCGGCCGGTGATCGTGGTGACGGTGGACGAGCATGGCGAGTGCAAAGGCAGCGGCCGCAGTGTGCAGGGATTCAACCTCCACGACTGCATCGGCTCCTGCGCAGACCTGCTCATCCGCTACGGAGGCCACGCCATGGCGGCGGGCCTTTCGGTGCGGGAAGAAAACCTGCCCGCCCTGCGCCGCCGCCTGAACGAGTGGGCCGCGCGGGAATGCCCGGTGCTGCATGCGACCCCGCTGGAATGTGACCTGTCCATTCATCTGGACCGGGTCACGGTGGAGAGCGTGCGTAGGCTGGATCAGCTGGCACCCTATGGCGCCGAGAATCCCACCCCGGTGTTCCTTTTGCAGAACGCCGTGGTGGACGGGGTGTATCCGGTGTCGGATGGCAGGCACAGCCGCCTGCGCCTGCGGCAGGGCAACGCCAGCGTGTATGCGGTGTGGTTCGGCATGCACCCGGAGCAGCTGCCCTACACCACGGGAGACGTGGTGGATGCGGCGCTGAATCTTTCGGTCTACGATTCGCCCCGGGGCGCACAGCTTTCGGGCCGCATCCTGGATCTGCACCCGGCAGGCCTTGGCAGCAAGCTTGCGGAGCAGGCCGCACTGGTGGCGGCGCTGCGCCGGGGCACGCCGCTGACGGCAGAACAAAAAGCGCTGATCACGCCCGACCGCAGCCACATGATCACGGTATATCGTGAGCTGCAGGCGCGCCGCTGGCATGCAGAGGATCTGCAGCCGCTGTGTGCGAAGCTGGGCGAGGAAAATACAGGCAAAACACTGGTGGCAGTGACGGCTCTGGAACAGGTGGGCCTGATCGCCGCTGTGGAAAAGGGTGGGGCAAAATATCTGGAGCTTGTGCCTGCGCAGGGCAAAAAGAACCTTGCGGATGCCCCGGTCCTGAAATGTTTGGAGGGAATGTAAAATGCCAGAGGGAAAGAAAGCTGCGGTCCCGGCACCCAAGCCGGTGCGGGACGAAGATCTCTACTCCGCAAAGACCCACCTGCATCAGCCGATGCCAGTGCAGGAAACGGCCACCGTTTCAGCCACGGCCCAGCTGGCTGATGCACCGGAAGGCACTCTTCCTTCGGAGGTGCGGCCGGAGATCGTTACCTGGGAAAAGCTGTGCGAGGCCATCAGGGCAAGCGGACGCTCCTATAACATGGAAATGATCGAAAAGGCCTACGACCTTGCTAACACTGCCCACAAGGGGGTATGCCGCCGCAGCGGCGAGCCCTATATCTGCCATCCGCTGGCCGTGGCCCGGCTGGTGCTGGATCTGGGCATGGATACCGAGAGCATTGCCGCCGCCCTGCTGCACGATGTGGTGGAGGACACCCCCACCACGCTGGCAGACCTGACCGACGCCTTTGGCGAGGAAGTGGCCCTGCTGGTGGACGGCGTGACCAAGCTGACCAAGATCCAGTTCTCCAACATCGAAGAGCTGCAGGCTGAAAATCTGCGCAAGATGCTGCTGGCCATGAGCCGCGATGTGCGGGTCATGATCATCAAGCTGTGCGACCGGCTGCACAACATGCGCACCGGCGATGCATGGCCGGAGCAGAAGCGCCGCGACAAAGCCCGCGAGACCATGGAGGTGTATGCCCCCATCGCCAACCGTCTGGGCATCCTGAACGTGAAGGAAGAGCTGGAGGACCGCAGCCTGCATTACCTTGACCCGGTGGGGTATGAGGAGATCAGCCGGATGCTCAGCGAGCGCGCCGGTGAGGAATTTCTTGCCAGAGTGTCCGGAGTCATTGAGCAGCGTCTGGTGGAAAGCGGCATCGAGGGTGCCACCATCAAGCGCCGTGTCAAGAGCATCTACGGCATCTACCGCAAGACCATCATGCAGAACAAGTCCTTCGACGAGATCTATGATATCTATGCGGTGCGGGTCATTCTGGATACGCTGGCCGAGTGCTACAGCACTCTGGGCCTCATCCACGATA
>ERZ1673738.4764-NODE-4764-length-13088-cov-4.636768_pt1 | contig 13088 bp, 14 predicted proteins | sample MGYA00580198_ERZ1673738 | MGnify/ENA primary metagenome ERZ1673738 (study PRJEB41218, sample SAMN15661784) | gut metagenome | host: Homo sapiens | place: Canada: London | collected 2015-08-20/2019-03-30 | study: EMG produced TPA metagenomics assembly of... | reverse complement strand
AATTCAAAAGCACTCCAGAAACTATGCAAAAAGACAGATGACTTATTTCCGTCATCAATTTGATGTTCGTTGGTTTCATAGTAAAGAAGAGGCTTATCATGATATAGAAGAAATATTGAAAGGAGTATGATAATATGATTCGAATTGAAGAGATTGCAAAGAAAGCGGGTATTATAGAAGAATACGTAGAACCTTATGGAAAATATAAGGCCAAAATTGATTTACGTATAATGGATACCTTAAAAGATAAAAAAGATGGAAAACTCGTATTAGTTACCGCGATTACACCCACCAAAGCGGGAGAAGGAAAAACCACAACTTCCATCGCTTTAGCGGAAGGTTTAGCCAAAATTGGCCAAAAAGCCATGTTAGTGTTACGGGAACCTTCTTTAGGCCCTGTGTTTGGTATTAAAGGTGGGGCAACAGGCGGTGGATTAGCCCGCATTGAGCCGAGTGAAGAAATCAATCTTCATTTTACTGGCGATATGCACGCTTTAACGTCCTCAATTAATTTAATTTCTGCGATTATAGATAATCATATTTTCCAAGGAAATGAATTACATATTAATCCCAATCGTATTGTATGGCCACGCGCTATGGATATGAATGACCGCGCATTACGTACCATTACTGTCAATCAAGGAGAGAAAAACGGAACCCCAAGAACCGAGCATTTTGTCATTACCGTTGCGTCTGAACTCATGGCCATTTTATGCTTAGCGAAAGATGAAAATGATTTCATGGAAAGAACCAAAAAAATCATTGTTGCTTATAATGACCAAGATGAACCCATCTATGTTCGTGATTTAAAAATTTCTCATGCCATTATGAAACTCATGAAAGAAGCGTTAAAGCCGAACTTAGTGCAAACGCTAGAAGGGAATCCCGCTTTAGTGCATGGTGGACCTTTTGCCAATATTGCGCATGGCTGTAACTCTTTAATCGCAACAAAACTTGGCCTCAAATTAGCCCCGATCGTCGTTACGGAAGCTGGTTTTGGCGCTGATTTAGGCGCAGAAAAGTTCTTAGATATTAAATGTCGAGAAGGTCATTTACATCCTGATATGGTCGTTATGGTCGCAACCATCCGTGCTTTAAAGATGCATGGTGGACAAGCCTTAGATGATATTCGTACGTTAAATGTCGATGCTTTATTAAAAGGTACTTGTAATTTAAAACAACATATTGAAAATATGAAACAATATGGTTTACCGGTGATAGTCGCTATTAATCACTTTGCGGATGATCATAAAGAAGAAGTGGAAGCCTTAACTTCTTGGTGTAAAAAAGAAGGCTATTCAGTGACCTTCTTAGATGGTTTCTTAAAAGGTGGAGAAGGTTCGATTGATTTAGCAAAAGAAGTGGTAAAAACCTTAAATGGAACCACATCTCATTATCATCCTTTATATGACGTTGAACTTCCTTTAGAAGAAAAGATTGAGATTATTGCGAAAAAGATTTATCACGCAACTCATGTCGAATATACTTTAGAAGCCAAAGAACAAATGGAAAAATTTAAAAAGATGGGCTATGAATATATTCCAGTTTGTATGGCTAAAACGCCACAATCCTTTAGTGATGATCCTAAAGTCTTAGGCGCACCACAAGACTTTACCATTACGGTAAGAGAAGTTCGTTTATCGGCAGGCGCTAATTTCATCGTCTGTTTAACAGGTTCTATTTTAACAATGCCAGGATTACCCAAAGTTCCCGCGGCCGTTAAAATGGAAGAGGAATAGGTATGCAATTTATTTCCATTAACGAAAATGATATTGTGGAAATGAAAAAGCCCCATCCTTGTGAAAAAAGATGTAAGCAATTTAAAATCGTACGCGTAGGTGCAGATGTTAAAATTCAATGTCTAGCCTGTGGGGCGGTCATCATGATGGATCGTTATTCTTTCAACCAAAAAATAAAAAAAGTCATACAAAAAGCAGAAAACGATTAGGAAAAATGAAAAAGACTCTCTAATTAATATTAGGGAGTTTTTTTATGGAAATGATTGAATTAAAAAATATTAGTAAGCGATTTAGTATTGAAAAGAGAAGCTTTTATGTTTTAAAAGATGTTTCTTTTACCTTACCGAATCATGGCTTTATTGTGATTGAAGGCGCATCAGGTTCAGGAAAATCAACATTACTTAAAATTTTAGCGGGTTTACTTCTTCCGACAAGCGGAAAATATTTTTATCGTGGTTCTTCTTTATATAACAATAGATATCAATTACCGAATTTTCGTAATAGAGAAGTCGGTATGCTATTTCAAAATTATCAATTAGTGCGTTCTTTAACCCCTTTAGAAAATGTGGCCTTTCCTCTTTTAATTCGTAGAACAACCTTAAAAGACGCTAAAGAACAAGCCACGCTTCTATTTAAAAGATTCCATTTAGAACATAAAATGCATTGTTCTGTGGATACGCTTTCTGGAGGAGAAAAGCAGCGGATTGCCTTTTTACGTGCATTAATTGTTAATCCAAGTTTTTTATTATGCGATGAACCTACAGGCGCTTTAGATGAAGAAAATGCACGTTTGTTATTAGAAGCATTAAAAGAAATATCCAAAGAAAAATTAGTGATCGTAGTTACCCATAACCCCATGGTATCTAAACGCTACGGAGATCAACGATTTTTATTAAAAGAAGGTGCTCTCTATGCGCACTAATTCGTCGTGGCCAATTTTTATTAGTAAACGCATTTTTATTCATAAAAGAAAGCGTTATGTTTTAGGCATATTTGCGCAGTGCTATGCTTATCTAACGATTTGGATATTATCCTCTTTATCGTTAGGATTAAAAGAAAATATGGTAAAAAGAGTGTTTCAAAGGTTAGATGCCTATCGCTTTTCTTTATCGAAAAAAATAGAAGAGAGTAATACGCAATTAGGGATATCTAAAATGGAATCTCCTTCCATTAACGAAGCATATAGCTTAAAAGAATATGTACCTTCTTTAGAAGTCGATTTGGATGTAACGTATCTCATTCCTAGTGAAATGAAAATGGATGAAAGCTCTTCTTTTTATCATATTGAACTCATTAACCATACACCATATGGTACGAGTATCGAAACGAAAAATAAAACGTATATCAATCAGTTGATGTTTCAACAACTCCAACAAGAAGGGATTACAGTTCCTTTTTCTTTTTCTTCGTCTTTAGATATTTATACACCTAAAGATAATTATTATATTCATGATACCTTTGAATTTCATTATGAAATAAAAGATTATGAAGTCATCGAAGAATATGAATTTCAAAATACACCTACGATTTATTTATCGTTTAATGAAATGAAAAGCTATTTAAAAAATCACTATTTAAAACGCTTATCTTTAGACCAAGGGAAAGTGATTTCTTATTATGATTGGCTAATGGATAAGCCCCTTTCATCAAAAGAAAGAAACGCAAATCTATGGCTATTTGTCGATAATGAAAAAGATGCACTAACGCTTTTAAATGTGTTTCATGAATTATCATCTTTATATGTACTTTCTTCTCCGGTAAAAGAAAACTATACCGTATTTAAAAATATGTCCGTATTAATGAAGAATGTTTTAATTGTTATATTAAGTATAACTTTTATTCTTTTAGCCGCACTAATTGGTTATCTATCTTATACGCATTTATTAAAAGATCAACATGAAATCGGTATTTATTTTGCTTTAGGTGCGAAAGAAAAAGAAATTGAAAACGTATATCAACTTTTAAGTCTAAACATGAATGGACTCAGTGTTTTATTGACTTTATTTTGTATGGTGCCATTATATTTTCTTTTACGATTCATTGAAAAAAAGATTCTTCATACACCGGTATTTTTATTTAGCGTTCATCCCTTTATCTATCTTCTTTTTATAGCAATTACCCAAATTCTATATATCGCTATGATTCATTTTTCTTTTCAAGCCTACCAAAAGAAAGAAATTGAAAACTTATTAAAAGAGGAAGATTAGTATGCTAGAACTTAGAAATGTTAGCTTTTATTATGAAGAAAAGCATAAAATCTTAGATCATGTTTCTTTATCTTTTTCTAGTCATGGCTTAGTCATGATTGAAGGAGAATCAGGTTCAGGAAAATCCACTTTATTAAGCTTATTACATCATGAAAAAGAAGTAAAAGAAGGAGATATCTTATTTTTTCATCAATCATTAAAAGAAATGAATGAACAAGAAAAGATGGATTATCGTTTATTTTCATGTGGTGTGGTGTATCAAGATTATGGTCTTTTTTCTCATTTATCGATTGAAGAAAATTTAAAGATGTTCATGTTAGTGGTGAATAAAAATGAAGATATCCCTACTTTATTAAAGAAAGTAGGATTATCTATAGACCCAAAAACCAATGTCGATGTTCTTTCTGGCGGAGAAAAGCAAAGAGTAGCGATCGCTAGAAGTATGATTCTAACTTCTCCGATTCTTCTTTTAGATGAACCAACTTCTTCTTTAGATGATCATAATGCCTTTGAAATTATGGATTTATTAAAAGAATTATCGAAAAAAAGTTTAATCATCATTGTAACGCATGATCAGAGAATGATTGAACAATATAGCGATGAACATTATCACATGGAAAAAGGTACTTTAACTTTGATAAAAAAAGAAGAAGTAGAGCCGATTTCTTATTCTTTTCTTCATCCCAAACGAAAAAGATTTCATTATGGAATGTATTTAAAAAGGAGATTAGTGCATAAGAAAAAAAGAGCGATACTTCTCGTTTCTTTTCTATCCATGAGTGTTTTTATCGGCTCTTTTAGTGCCATTTTAATGCATAACATGAAAGAAGAAATGACGTCTTCTTTTTCTCATTTTGCAAGTGGAAAAGAAATACAAATGACGGTTAAAAATGAAAACATACAAGATGATCGTTATTCATTAGATAAAGAAGAATTCGTTACTATTCAAAAAGAAAATCAAAATATGGATATGATGTTTTATTATGAAGAAGATTTAAGTTATGCTTTCCCATCGCGGAATGAATTTCGTATTTTTTCTTTACCTGGTTATCCACTTTTAAAAGGCTTTAAAATGGAAACATTAAATCATTTTCATTTATTAAAAGAAATAGAAACCTATCCTTCTTTATCTTATTTAGAAAATGATGAAATGGTAATCGGTATAGAAGAAAAGACATTAAATGAATTATGTGACACCATTCAAATAGAAGCAAGTTATGAAGCTCTAGGTAATTATTTAAAAAGAAATCCGCTTTCTATTGGAATTCTGATCAAAAACATCGATTGGGATTATGAAGATGAACAACTCTTATTAGTTAAAGGTGTAACCAAAGCCAAAGAACCCACCATTTATCACTCGAATCCTTATTTTAATGAATATATCATTGAAGAACGAATGCGCATGCGTTCTACTTTATCTTGGTATGAAGAAGTAGAGTATCCGTGGATTTTTCATAAAAGAAGCAAAATCAAAATCAAAGATAAAGAAAGCTTATCTTCTTCTTTTTTATCAAAATATTTATTTGATGAAACAAAAGAAAATAACACCTATCTCATTTCTAAAAATGATAAAAGTTATATTTCATCATATGATATTTCTAGAATCTTATCGTGGAGTAACGAAATAGAAGGCGCTTTTATAGGTAGTGAAAAAGGTTATCAAGTTTTTTCTAATACCATTCTTCATGGCCTATCGGGTGTAATGCTTATTGATTCATCTTATGAAGCGTTATACGAAAAAGAAGAGAAATGGAGAATAGAAAATAAAAAAGATAAAGACTTACTCTTTCATAGTGTTCTTTATCCAAGTGAACAAACGTTATCTCTTCATCCGAGTAAAGAAGGTATTTATATCTCTTCTTCATTAGCGAAATTAAAAGATTGGAAAAAAGGTGATGTGATTTATTATTTATATTCTTTAGATAATCAAACATATGTAGGTGAATGGATCATTGATGGAATTAAAAAAGAAAAAGAAAACATTTTATATATTTCAAATGATGAACTCAATTCTTTATTTTTAAAACACAAGATCACTACTTCTTCCTTTTTAAAAGCCACTTCTGCTTTGTTTTTTATTAAAAGTTCTAGAAATATAGAAGCATTAATAAAAGAACTCAATTTGCTTTATCCAGAATACCATTTTGCTAGTCCTTCTTATACGTTTTTATCGACACTAGAAAAAACAACGAGTTCTATTCAAAAAGGACTATCCATTTTTTCTTTATGGATGATCATCTTTTCCTCTTTTTTATTTACGGTAATTCACGCTTTATTTTTATATGAATGTGAAAAAGATGCACAAAGAATAGAAGCTTTAGGCTATGATAAAAAGGCCAAAGAAAAATTATCTTTTTATCTACATTTAATTTTCTTTCTTTTCAGTTCGGTATTTACATTACTCGATTTAGTTTTACTAGGGTTATTTAGTAAAAGTACATTCATAAAAAGTCATCTTTCAGTTTCATTTCAAATGAATATTCAAAGCTTATCAACTTATTTTCTTTTTTCTATTGTGCTTTATCTCATTACCTTCGTTATGGTGAATCTAACTAAAATAAAAAAAGCAAAAAAGTTTTCATAAAATTGTAATTTCATAACACACTAAAAATTGAGGTAAATGTTATGGAACAAAATGAAAAAATGAATGAAAATGTAGTTGAAAATTTATGTCTAGAAGAAAAAGTAGAAGGAATGACAAGAAGAAAAACGCCACTTAGTTTATTAGAGTGGATTGGTAGTTTATTTTTATTAATGATTCCTTTAATGAATATTGTTGTCGCTTTAATATTCATTAGTATGCGAAGAAAGAGTACAGATCGCTCAAATTATATGCTCGCTACAATTATTATTTTACTAGCCGTGACCATCATTAGTGGGGCTTTATATTATATGTTTGGCGATTATCTAATTGATTGGTTAAAACTTTGGATTTTAAAAACACTTTAAAATAAATAACCATACGTTTGAAGTGTAGGATCTTTAAATAACTCTGCTTCAGGTGGTAAATAGGTTAAAATAGTAAATAAGAACACTAATAGGAAAAGCGTACAGTACGCTAGAATAGCGATAGATTTATTGGGTGTTGTTTCTTTTTTCTCAAACCAATACGTAATGAAATAAGAAAGAAACAAAAAGACAAAATAAAGAAGGATATTACCGATATGTATATTACCGAATAATCTTTTTAAAATGTAATAAACAATCGGAAGAAAAATAATAGAAAAGGTAATTCCAAAGATACGATAGGGAAGCGTACTTTGGAATTTTTTCTTTTGAATTAAAATTTCAATAATACTTACTAACATAAAAGGATACAAGAGTAGCTTTAAATGCTCAAATACTGATTCATTAATGGGAAAGAAAGGTGCGACAAAAGGTGAAGAAGAGAAGAATTTAAATAGGTAATGAAATAAATAACCTAAAGCACCAGCACAAAGATAAGAAATACAATAAGGGAATATTGGTTTTAGTTTTTTCATAGAATAATGGAGTTCCTTTCATTTTTATTAAACGAAAAAGAAACGTAATTTATGCAAAAATCATGGCTTTTTCTTTTTTTAGAATAGAATTTGTTCTATAATAAAACCATGCGGCCGTAGTTCAGTGGCAGAACCTCAGCTTCCCAAGCTGATTATACGGGTTCGATTCCCGCCGGCCGCTCCAGTTTTATAAAAAAATTAGTTTGATGCAACACAAAATATCAGGCTTTTTTGTTGCAAAAATAGCGAAATTTATGTTTAAAATGCGACATTTTGCTTTAATAGTCGAATTTTATTAGTTTCAAAAGCTGTTAGTAGGCTTCATTTAGAGGCTCTATTGGCAGCTTTTTATTTTGCTTTTACACGATTTAACCTCAAGGGTGCTAAAATTCTACACGATTTGAGTAGGGGTGCTAAAAATTACACGATTTAACACGATTTGAATTTTGAGACAATTTTGAGAAAAATCCAATCTCCATATAGATAAAAAGGCAAAAAATGTTATAATTTCTACAAGATTATAGAAAATGTGGATGAGGAGTATTTATGACTTATAAAGAGGCAGTCAAAAAATTGAAACTTAAAATGTTGATGACTCAAGAGGAATTTGCAAAACTTCTAGATGTTTCTTTCGCAACTATAAATAGGTGGGAAACTGGCAAATACGTTCCAACTATTAAAGCAAGAAGAAAATTACAACCATATTTTGAAAAGTATAATATTGAGGTGGATGAATAATGTCAACACAAAAATTAGAATTAACATGGCTTAATAAAGACAGAATAGAATCAATTGAACCTAGAATTCTTATTGAAGATACAAAATTAAACTATTCAAAATATTCAGATGATTTATTTTCAAATAGCTATAATGATAACATTTTAATTCATGGAGATAATTTATTGGCACTCAAATCACTTATAGCTGAAAAGAAACTAGAACAAGCTAAGGAGGTCTGGGAAAATGAACAAAATAAACAACAAGCTGAATTTGAATCAGATGAATATTGATGATTTAGTACTTTATGAAAATAATCCTAGAAACAACGATGGAGCAGTAGATGCTGTTGCTGCTTCAATTAATTCATTTGGATTTAAGTTATGAGGAATTGTATGTGTGCTATGAATAATATAGAAAAGTTTAAAAATGACATTGTCGAAGAAATACATAAGGGATATGACGAATGCGAAATAGAGTATGACAGTTCAGTAAACGATTATGAAACAGTGATGCTTCAATATATCTCTATGCTAAATAGGCTAATTGGTCCTAAGAAAAGACGCGTCCATATTAGCCGTGAATTGATGAGTAGAATTTCAGGGGCGGATCGAGAGTCAAAGAGGTTAAAAGACCTTATAGATGATATGAAAGAAAAACTGGAAAATGGCGATGATGTGAATGGGCATCTTTCTAAACTAGTTTTCAAGGATATGAATAAAACGGACAAAATGTTAGATGATTGGAACATATTTCATCTTCATTTATGCTTTGGCTCCCCTAACGTATTTGATAAGGCTAGAACGCAGAGCAGTGATTTGCTTATGGCGGTTATCCTGTTTGATGACGCTTATTTTATCGATGCCACAAGCCATTCTAATGATGATTGGTTCGATGTGAAATATTTGAAAATTATTAAAGATAATTGGGAACAAGAATTGCTGATTAGACATAATGAAATAGTCGATGTTCCAAATCTCGACGAGAGTGTATCGGCTATAAACGGGTTCAGAAAAGCAGGGATCAACTCGCTTATTCATAAAATTGACGATAATTATTATTCTGCAAAATATGCGTTTGGATATTCGCTTGCTGGGACAAGTAACAAGGCGATGCTTGCTTTAATAAGTTTAAATAAGTATTTGGAAAAGTTAGAGTTTAATTATGACCATATGATTTTTAATGCATTTAACATTAATTATTTATGCACTATTTATGATGATCAGAATAATTATGTGGAAATAATCAGAGAAATGCCTTAGGGGTACGAAACTAGGCCAAGGGTACGAACTTTTATGAAGGGGTACGAAGTTGTATCAAATGTTGTGTTCCTAGACATCCGTTTTTTTGCTAAAATTAATTTAGAAGTTGACATAGATAAACGTTTAGGTGTATTATCATACGATTTAGTAATCCTCTACAGCTAAATGGTCGGATCGGGCAAATAGAAAGGGTGATTTAATAATGTATCATTATGTAGAAGACAAGGATTTTTTAAAGAGGGCTCAGAAAACATGCTCGGGTCTAATGGCAGAATTGGAAGAAGAACTCCGCGAGAATGGCATCAACTCCCAGTTCTTCCTGGTTGGAAGCGGTGCAAGGAACATGGTCACGCAAAACAAGGAAGAGCCGATAGACTTCGACTATAATCTAAACATGGTGTCGTGCGACACTTCCAGTGATTGCAAAGCAATAAAGGAAGCGGTTAGAAAGGCTTTCAATAATGTACTTAAAAGGCATAAATTACCTGATTGTGATGACTCGACATCGTCACTAACCATGAAAAAGATTTACTTTGAAGATGATAATTCTATTGAGTTCTCAATTGACGTTGGCATAGTTGTTAAAGGAAAGAATGGTAACTGGTTCAGATTGAAGCACGAGAAATGGCGCAGCAGTTATTCTGATAGATACTATTGGAACGAGGCTCCTAGCTCAAACGGATATAGCGAGAAGGCAAAGGCAATAAAGTCTATTCCAGGATGGTGGGAAAAAGCGCGAAAGCGTTACCTTGAAATTAAGAACGATTACCTTAGAGAAAATGACCATACCCACCCTTCATTCGTGTGCTACATACAAGCGGTGAACGACGTGTACAATCAAATGCGCCAAAAGGGAATATTATAAAAAATACCTTTTTAACAAAGTGAAAAAAAGCTAATATAAATACGAGCAGATGCATATGCTCTGGAATGGCCATAAGTAATCGTTGGCCCGAGTTTAGCGTAGTGCCTAAGGCTAGTTAAAAGTTAGCACACATTCGGTAATGGAAACAGTTACAGACCTCCTACTTGTTGGGAGGTTTTTCTTTTATTCAGCTGTACGCATTTTGAACGAACTGTACGCACTTTTAAGGGGTGTACGCAAATTGTATCAATATAGGTAGTTCCACACATAAGAAAAGCATAGGTATCACTTCAAATTGTGTCAGACCTTTTTTCTTTGCAGAGAGGAAACTTTATCCTTTCCGCCAACAACATTCAGAGACTTGTAGAAGTGTCAAAAGGCATTTTTACGGGGCTCTTTTTCTTTTTATATATTGCTATGGAACGAAAGCCTTATCAACGGGACGATAGGTAGTGCTACGGAACGATTGATATTTTTTATAAAACCTCATTTTAGTCTCAACATTATTCCGCAGTTTACTTGATATTTTCTCAAAAAGTGCTATAATTTTTAATATCATTTAATAATTTGCATGGGGGAATGAGATATGAACATTGACTATCCTGCAACTATAATCAAATTAAGAGCAATCCTAAATCTTTCGCAGGCGGCATTGGCTGAACTTTTAGGAGTTTCTTTTACTTCGGTTAATAGATGGGAAAATGGCAAATATGAGCCAACAAGACTTGTTAAAGAAAAAATTAGATTAATATGCCAAGAAAATAGCATTCAAATGGAGGAATCGAAAAAATGAATAAAGTAATGGACAAGCTCAATGCAGTTTTAAAGGCTGATACCTATTTCTTGGATGAAATGGGCGAAGTGATTAGAGAAAAAGTAAAAACGGCGGCTCTTAGTTTAGATGAACATTTGATGAGTGTTTTGACAAGTGATGAAGAATTGAGAAGTGCTTTCTTTAAGGAGCAAAATGGCATTTTAATTTTTGATAAGGTGCAATTTTCTTGGCTTGTTTCGAGTTCGAAGTTTTTGCCTGATTCTTATACGGCATACAAAAATAAGATTGGATTGATAGACATGAACAGACAGTTTATTAAAACTTGTGATGACGTAGTGTTATCCTTTCCTTATAGAGATTGTGTTTTAGAATTTGATAGCACTGATGAAAATGAGGATAGAGATGAAGTTTTCTTAAATGAAACATTGGCATCGGAAGAAATAGACTCTCTTTTAGCACCAAAAGCGTTGGTAAATGCACAGCTACACAGTGCTAGTGGATGTAGCGCGGTTGAGGCTTATGACGGTCAAAACCTTGTGATTAAAGGAAACAACTTAATTGCACTGTATTCTTTGTTGCCTAAGTTTGAAGGACAAATCAAATTAATTTATTGGGATGTTTTATATAATACCGATAATGACAATGTTCCATATAACGATTCCTTCAAACACTCTTCTTGGCTTACAATGATGAAAAACCGTTTAGAAGTTGCAAAAAGGCTTTTAACCCCAGATGGAACTATATTTATTCAATGCAATGATATTGAAATGGCGTATTTAAAAGTGTTGTGTGATGAGGTATTTTGTAGGGAAAATTATATAAATACAATTACCATTAAAACAAAACTAGCAGGTGTCTCTGGAAGCAGTGAAGGAAAAAGTCTAATTGATGCGACAGAATTTATTTTGGCATTTGCAAGAAATAAATTGTTTATTCAACTTAATCCATCCACTTCTGGGACACCATTAATAGAAGTATTAAAAATGTATCGTGATACTGGTAAGAGTTGGAAATATACTTCTGTATTAATCGATAAAGGAACAAGACAATTAATAAAGAAGGATGAAAAAACAGGATATACATACTATGCATATCATGGCACTAAAACTATGAGTGTATCACAATACGCTAGGGCTAACAATATGACGGAGGATGAAGTATATATAAAAAAATATAATGATATTTTTAGAACAACAAACGCGCAATCAAGTGTAAGACAAACTGTTTACGATGAAACAGGATCTTTACCGTTTGACTTTGTTGGTTTGGAATACACTCCAATTAAAGGTAAAAATGCTGGAAAGGTAATAGAAATATTGTATAAAGGATCATCGAGAGCTATGGTGACATTTCTTGGTGACATGATTATATTAGATTCTAATGAGATTCCATTATATAAAGACCGAATATCCACAATTTGGACTGATATAGATTATAATAATCTAAAAAAAGAAGGAGCCGTTGAACTTCCATTTGGAAAAAAACCAGAAAAACTTGTACAACGTATAATAGAATTAGCTTCTAACGAAGGAGATATTATTTTAGATGCATATTTAGGCACAGGCACTACTGGCGCAGTAGCAATGAAAATGGGGAGAAAATTTATTGGTATTGAGCAGTTAGATTCCCATTTTGAAAAAGCTAAAACACGCATTATGAACGTAATTAATGGTGATCAAACAGGGATTTCTAAAGATGTTGAATGGCAAGGAGGAGGAGAATTTATTACTTTAGAACTTGCTAAAGACAATATGAGATATTTTGATGTGGTTGCGACTTTGAATGACTTGGGTGCAATTGCGTTGTTTAAAGAACTTTTAGACAATCCATTGGTGTTGTGTCATTCAGTGGATGTGAAAAAGGCAAAGTATAATATGGCTTTATTTGAAGACTTATCTTTGGACGATAAGAAGAAGACGTTAATTTCAATTTTGGAAAAGAATACACTTTATGTAAGTTATTCTGATATAGATGATGAGGAAAAGGATATGAGCGAAGGGGATAGGAGATTCTCAAAGTCTTTTTATGGTGATTAAGTATG